>ENA-OQAB01000370-OQAB01000370.1-human-gut-metagenome-genome-assembly--contig:-NODE-370-length-25292-cov-3.026743_pt1 | contig 25292 bp, 36 predicted proteins | sample MGYA00242490_ERZ504517 | MGnify/ENA primary metagenome ERZ504517 (study PRJEB26092, sample SAMD00036298) | human gut metagenome | host: Homo sapiens | study: EMG produced TPA metagenomics assembly of...
TTCAGATCATCAGCACGCAGAATCCAGCCTTTCATGCAGAGCCTGCAGACTGGCTGCAGGGCTGTCTGTATTGCGGAGTCGTATTTCTCATACAGCTGCTTCTGTTTTACTATCGGCATGTTCAATATGAACAGCTTTATGTGCCTGTTTTTGCCGGTGCGGCTTTTCTCTATTTAATCATTTGTGCCTATATAGGAAGTCAGGGGATACATGTGGATACCGGTATCATCTGCAGCCTGCAGGTGCTGGTGATACTGGTGATGAAGCTGTATCGGATCTGCTTCTGTCTGGAAATCCGTCGGGAAAAGGAGCTGCAGGCGATGGTGAAGACACAGCATATGGTGGAAAACAGAGAGCGCTATGAACGCATTCAAAAAGAGAATGCATACATCATGAAATCCATGCATGACTTAAAAAAGCATGTGGAGCTGCTGGAACAGATGAAGCAGGGAAATCCTGCGGTTGATGACTATCGTAGTGATATTATTGTGAAAACTGAGCATATGCTGAATGTACAGAAAACAGGTGATGAGCTGATTGATAAGATATTACAGCTGTATCATCCGCGTTTTCAGGTGGCAGGGATTCGCTTTCAGCTGGAAAGCGATGTGATAGATTACAGCTTCATGGATCCAATTGATCGCTGTGCGGTAACTCTGCAACATGCTGGATAATGCACTGGAAAGCTGTCTTGCCGCAGAGGAGCCGTTTATTTTACTGCGCATGGATGGAACAGCATTCCACGATTCTGTGGAAAATGAAAAACAGCTGTATACGCATGGAACAGGAAAAAGAGGACGCATTTGCACATGGCTTCGGCATGCAGAATATAAGAGATATCGCCCGTCATTATCAGGGAACACTCAGCGCCGGCTGGGAACGCACACATCTGCTGTTTCGTACAACGGTAGCCTTCGATAAACCGCTGATGTCGGAAAATGAACCGCTTATGTAAAAACGCGGGCAAGGTGAACTTTTACGGATATAATGATAGCGAAAGAAGGGATATATCATGTCAGAAAATATGAAATTCAAACGAAAGGTATTAAGTAGAAAAAAGATTATTTCAAGCTTTCTGGTTGTTCTTGTTTTGTCATTATGTCTGGGTGGCTTTATGTACGGTCTTGCGGATAGCTTTGAGGATTTTGCGGATATCCGTATCCTGCAAATCGGCTTCCTTGTACTGTTTCCGCTTTTTACTGTGATTATGTGGGTGCCGCTGTGTCTGGGCGGCGGTCAGATTTATGATATGCGTGAGGATGCACTTGTCATTATTCCGGCATATAAGGATCGTCAGAAATGGAATATGATCCTGCATGTGTTATGCAGTGATGATGTGACACCGTTTCTGCAGGAAATACGATATGAGGATATTGATCATGCGACCTTCACGGTGGATCGTAAGGCCGGTGTATGGGGTCTGTCCAGATACACCTATCTGTTGAAGCTGTATAAGGAAAAGGATCTGTTTGTGACTCTGTATATCAATCCTATGGATAACGGTATTCTGCTGCCTGCCGGTAAAGGCGGAATATTGCTGACCGGCTTTCGCACAAGTGAGGATATTCTGAATATGATGCAGCTGATCACGGCCGGCGGTATGCGCCTGGAGGATCCCCACCATATCCTGGATGCGATGAAACGAAGAGATATCGAAATCTACGATTATCTGGAAAGTCTGCAGATCAAAAGAAGATATTAAGCAACAGAAAGCGTCACCCTGTGTAATTTCGCAGCAGGGTGGCTTTTTTTGAAGTAAAGCTGTTCACAGTAAACTAAAAGAATAAAGATAAATTGCTGCTGTTGAAAAACACGTAACCTTCAGAGGACGCAGGTATCAAATTCTTGAAAAGACTGTGGAGAATGGAGCATAATACTGCTAAGATAAAAGTGATAGCTTTCTCATGTTACTTTCATATTTGTATGATACTATGGAAGCAAAGGAAGGAGATGCAGGAATGAGACTATTGTTTGCAGAGGATGAACGTGATCTGAATGATATAGTATGTCAAAAGTAAGGAAGGTATGGGTATGAAAATATTTGCTAAAGGATATAACATCTATAAATTGATTTTGGATTTTTTTGAGTTGTTCATTTATTGGGTCAATGATTGAAATGGTTTGGTGTTATTTTACGATGGGAAAATTAATGAGTCGTAGTAGCTTATTATATGGACAATTCTCAATTGTTTGGGGATTTGGTTGTGTGTTATTGACCATTTTATTGCATAATATGGAAGGTAAACGTGATTTAGCGATTTTTACAGTTGGAACTTTTGCGGGCGGTATTTATGAATATATTTGTAGTCTTATTGCGGAAGGATTGTTTGGTGTGAGATTTTGGGATTATAGTGATATTCCTTTTAATATTGATGGTCGTGTCAATTTATTGTTTTGTTTTTTCTGGGGGTTAATTGCAGTTGTTTGGGTACAAAATATTTACCCATTTTTATCTCAAAAGATTGAACGAATTCCTATGCGCTATGGAAAAGTCTTAACTTGGATTTTATCTGTATTTATTGTTTTTGATATGGCAATCTCTGGATTATCATTAATAAGAGCATATCGTCGTTATCAACAAATTCCTGCTCAATCTGTAATTGGAGAATATTTAGACGAACATTATCCTGATGAATATCTTGCTCATCGCTATCAAAATATGTCACAAAAATAAAGTCTTGGGTAAAATGCTTACGCCCAAGACTTTATTTTTTTAATAATATGTTCATAAACCATTTCATGATTAATTTCATTTAAGATTTCATGACGCATATTCGCAAACAATTGACTATCTACTTGTTGATATCCTACTTCTTTTAGATGATTCACAGCTTGTTTAAACTGTTTTTCATTTTGAATACATGGGTCATCTTGACCAGCAATAAAATGAATCGGTAAAGTTGGATTTTGTAACATCCAATCCTCTTTAGAATAAGTCTTTTGGACAAGTTTAAACAAGGTTTCAAAACCATTAGCGGTAAAAACAAAATGACATAAAGGATTGTGATTATATTGTTCAACAACTTTTGGATCACTGCAAATCCAGCTATTAGGGGTTGCTTGATCAAACTTCTTATTAAAAGATTCAAAACCAATTCTTTGAATCAATGGTGGTCGATAATGATCACCTTTTTTACGGGCATATCTTTGTGCGAGATAAATCCCAACACCAGCCATCTTATTATGACTTGGACTACCACAAACAATTAATCCCTGAATATCTTTATCATATTTCTTTAAATAAACTCTTACAACTAAAGAACCCATACTATGTCCAAATAAATATAACGGTAAGTCAGGATATTGTTGATGAATCCAAAGCGTTAACTGATGTAAATCTTCAACAATTCCAATATCACCATCTTGATAAAAATATCCTAAATCTTCATCTTTTAAAACACTTTGTCCATGTCCCCGATGATCATGAATAAGGCAAACATATCCTAAATGATATAAATATTCCATAAAATCCAAATATCTTTCTTTATGTTCACACATTCCATGTGATATCTGTATGATTCCTTTAGGATGTGCTGGTCTTAAAACAATGACATCAAGTGGTAATTGATCAAAATCTGATTTAATTTTTAAATGCTCTCTCATCTTTTCTTCTCCTCTTTTTTATTATAGCGAAAAAGAATAGGAAAATCATCGTATTTTTAGTATAATATTGAAAAAAGGAAGTGATATAAATGAAACCGATGTTATGCTTTGATATTGATGGAACACTGCGTGATAATGTTCATCATGAAGTCTGTCCTTCAACTTTAAAAGCTTTACATATGTTAAAACAAGCAGGTTATCAAATGGTCATATCTTCAGGTAGAGGTGTTGATTCTTTAACCAAGACAGGATTAATGGAATTGATTGATTGGGATGGATTTGTTTGTAATAATGGGCAAATCATTTTAGATAAAAATAAAAAGGAATTATTTCATGCCAAAATGAAAGAATCAGCTGTTTTAGAAACGTTAAAAATAGCAAAGGAATTAAATTTTGCTGTCGTTTTAAAATCAACAACAAGAGTCATTTCTAAAGAGCCAGATGAATATGTTTTAGAGTCACAAAGATTCTTTAATAATGTCATTCCACCCGTTGGAGAGTATACTGGTCAAAGTGTTGATGCAATGATTGTTTATGGTCCTAAGGATTATGATTATGGCCCCATTTTTTAGATATTGATGGGGTGAATGTTTTGCCTGGGGAATCAACATATGCAGATTTAACTGTGGCAGGGTTTTTCGAAAGCTACGGGAATCCATCGATTAATGGAGATTTATGGCAATCAGGAATATATTGCCTTTTGGGGATTCAATGAATGATTATGAAATGTTTTTACATGCTTCTTTGAGTGTTGCGATGGGGCAGGGAAATCCACGCTTAAAGGCTATTGCTAGCTATGTGACTGCACCTATTGATGAAGATGGGATTTATAAAGCTTGTCTACATTTAGGACTTATTAGTGAATCATGTGGCTAATTAATGCTTTTCTTTCGGCATTATTTGCCGGTGCAACAGCAGTGTTATCTAAAATGGGAGTAGAAGATATGTCATCTCATTATGTCACAGCGTTGCGTACTAGTGTTGTCCTTGTTTTTACGTGGCTGATGGTGTGGGTCAGTGGCAGTGATTTTAGTGGACTCAATGCTCAAAATTTATTGTTTATTGTTTTATCGGGAATTGCGACAGGAGCAAGTTGGCTTTGTTATTATCGGGCATTATCTTTAGCTGATGTTTCGCAAGTTGTACCAATTGATAAACTCAGTACTTTTTTAACAATGATTTTTGCGTTTATTATTTTTCATGAAGAAGTGACGCCTTTAAAAATCTTATGTATGCTTATGATGATGTTTGGAACTTATCTAATGATTTCTAAACCAAAACAAAAAGCAACCAGTAATCATTGGTATTTATATGCCTTAGGTTCTGCATTTTTTGCCTCCTTAACAGCAATCTTAGCTAAGATAGGAATTATAAATGTAGACAGTCAAACTGTGACAGCTTTAAGAACAATTGTGGTTGTTATGATGGCTTGGCTAGTTGTACGCGTAAGTCATAGTTATCAACCACTTTCGATGATTCATAAAAAACAAGCTTTTTTTATTGTTTTATCAGGTGTAGCAACTGGTCTATCATGGCTGTGTTATTTTGAAGCATTGAAAGATGGACCAGCGAGTGTGGTGGTGCCAATTGATAAATTAAGTATTGTGATTTCAATTTTATTTGCTTATTTTATTTTACATGAAAAACAAAGTCGAAAGACTTTGATTGGTTTAATATGTATTGTTGTTTCAACATTATTATTGATTATTTAGGAGGAAAAAAATATGACAAAAGAAGAAGCAATCATAAAAGCACATGCTATGTATGCTTATGAAGAAAGTGAAAAGTCAGATGAAGAAACTGGAGATTTTGATGCTTTATGGCAGAGTCTTTATGATGTTTGTCAATTAGCCACATATGGGGTTTTAGATTTTGATGAAGATGAAATCAATGAAGCAAGAGAATGGTTAAAAGAAACACGTCATATGACGAAACATTATCAAGAAACAGAAATTTATTTTTAAGGAGAAGATTATGAAAGTTGCTGATATGCATTGTGATACGATTTATGAAATTAATCGTTTACAAAGATTAAATGAAGATATTGGTTTAAGGAATAATCATTTGAATATAAGTTTAAAAAAGATGCAACAGGGTGATTATTTAATCCAGAATTTTGCTATGTTTACTCACCTAGAAAAAAACAGTGATCCATCAAACATGTCCAACATATGATTGATACATTTTATTTAGAAATGGAAAAAAATAGTGATCTTATTCGTATAGCTTATGATTATGATGATATCGTTAAAAATCAAGAAGTAAGGATTAATGAGTGCTTTATTAACCCTTGAAGAAGGGGCGGTTGTTTGCCAGGATTTAGCTTATTTAAGAAATTACTATCGTCTAGGAGTACGTATGATTACTTTGAATTGGAATTTTCCTAATGGCATTGGTTATCCTAATTTTTCATTAGATGATTCTCATCATGGTTATCATACTTGTGATAATGTTCATGGACTTACTGATTTTGGAATTGAGTATGTCAAAGAGTGTGAAAGACTTGGGATTATTATTGATGTTTCACATTTGTCTGATGCTGGTTTCTATGATGTCCTAGAAAATACCAGTAAGCCTTTTGTCGCTTCTCATTCCAATGCAAGAAGTGTTTGTCCTCATGCCCGTAATATGAGTGATGATATGATTTTAAAACTTGCAAGTCGTAAAGGGGTTATGGGAATTAATTTTGCTGGTGGATTTTTGGAAGAAAGTGAAGAAGAAAATGCTTTATCAAGAATCTCTGCAATGGTGAAACACATCCTATATATTAAAGATTTAGCGGGAATTGATTGCATAGGTTTAGGAAGTGACTTTGATGGTATTTCACAAAATCTAGAATTAAAAGATGCTTCTTATATGCCTTTGCTTTATCATGCTTTACAAGCAGCAGGATTAAATGAGGAAGAAATTGAAAAGATTTTTTATAAAAATGTTTTACGCGTTTATCAAGAAGTTTTGCAATAAGTCTGACTAGGGTCAGACTTATTTTGTATAAATTTGAAAAATAAGGAAAACATATAGATAGAAGTTGGTGAATAAAATGAAAAAGTATGTTTTATGGTTTTTACTTTGTTTATGCTTTTTATTTAAAATACAAGATATTCATGCTGATGAAACAATGAAAATTGTTCTTGATTCACAAAATCAAAGTCATATTGTTTTATCATCTTCTACTCATCATATTGAAATCATCAATCAATCAACATATGATATTCAAATAAAAGAATTGACCATTTCAACACCTATTACCTTTTCCTATCAAGATTATTCTCATCAATCATTAGATGAAATCAATACCCTTTTAAAACAACAAACCTTAGCACCAAAACAATCATTTTTGATTACTTTAGATAATTCTTTAAATCAAGAAGAAACACTTTTTGATTCAATGGGATGAAATTCTTGTTGAAGGACAGGTTTTAGAGAAAAAGACTAATGAATGTGTTGATAAATTGAAGATTGATTTATGGAAGGATTGTGATTTATTAGAAACAGCTTATAGTAATGAAAAAGGGTTTTTATTATTTAAAAGTCCCATCACTTTTATTAACAAATCAAAAGTTTACTATAAGCTATAATGACTTTCAAGAATCTAAACAGACCATATCCCTTCCTTATTCTCGACAAACCCTTCATCAAGACCTTTTATTAGAACCTCAAAAATATCAATTAATTTATGATGATCAAATGAATCATACAATTTGTGAACAATATACACCTAATCAAATCATTAGTCTTATCAATCAAGATACATTTCATAAAACAGGTTATCATTTAATAGGATGGAGTGATGGTTATCAAGATTATGCATTAAATGCAACAATAACAATGCCACGTCATGATGTACAACTTCATGCCTTATGGCAAAAAGATACACAACAAAAAAGACCATCTGCTAAAAAGATGGTCAAAAAAACAAAGATGAAACAAGTCAAGACTGAAGATGAAACATCAATCTTAATGTTATCTTTGTTATTGTTAATGAGTTTATCAATTTTTATTGTATTAAAAGTATTAAAGAAAAAATAGAAGAAAACAGATAAGGTGGGAGTCCTTATCTGTTTTTAATTGATATCAGTTTGGGAAAGGATATCATGAAGTAGTCTATATTTGAAGGGAAAACAAATATTTTTCTGACTACATGAAGAAGTATATAATAAATATATCGAGGAAATTTGTCATAATTGTAAAAAAATATGTGATTTATGATTTAATATGCGTTATAGTATTGATAGGTGATATAATGATGAAGAAAATAATGATAGCTTTATTATGGATGGTTGTTTTACAAGGTTGTAATACATGTCAAAAAGAAGTAACACCACCTATAAGTGTCAATATGGTTGATGATTCAATTCGGACATTTTGGGAAGGAACGTATGTTCATGATGATTTTGAATTGTTTATAAAATTTCCTGATGAATTTCCTCAAAGTTTAGAATATCAATTTTTCTTAAATGGTTTTGGATTTGGTGATTATCTTGATGTGAAGGAAATTTCTAATCAGACTTTTATTGCAAAAGATGAAAAAATTGGTTATGCTGTTGAAATAAGAAAGCAAGGTCATTCTATCTTTGTCAAAGAAATCAAAGGAGAAAGTCCTTTAGGATTTGATGTATCAGGTGAATATAAAAGAAAATAAAGGAGAGGTGTTATGAAAAATTTATTTTATAGATTAATTATTTTTTTAGATACTGCTCAGGAAAATGATACCAATTATAATATAGCCTGGTTCATGGCAAATAATTTTTATCGTATTGCTGATATGCGTATTAGTGAGCTAGCAGCTGAATGTTTTGTATCCCCAGCGACAATTTCACGTTTTTGTCGAGCATTGGGGTATGAAAATTTTGCTCATTTAAAACAAGAATGTTATACTTTTCATTCAAATGATAAAAAGTTTACAAATTTAATTAATATTCCTTTAGAAACAATGAAAACCAATCCATCACTTGCGACTCAACAATATGTTGATAAAGTGATTGAATATATCTCAGAATTACCTAAAATGTTAGATTGGAAAGAAGCAGATGCAACTTTAAAATTAATTCATGATAGTCAAAGTGTTGCCTTTTTTGGAACACAGTTTTCTCAAAGTGCCGCCCTTCACTTCCAAACTGATTTACTAATGTTAGAGAAGTTTACAATGGCTTATATGGATTCTTCGCGTCAGTTAGAATGTGCTAAAGAGTTAACAAGTGATAGTGTAGCCATTATTTTAACTGTTAATGGATATTTTACTGGGAGTGGTTTTAAGACATTACAATATATAAAAAAATCAGGTTGTAAGGTTGTTTTGATAACTTGTAATCCCGATTTAGATATAAAGATTCCGGTTGATCATACAATCTTATTAGGACCAGCTAAAAACAAAAAAACGGGGAAACATAGTTTGTTGACAGCAGTTGAATTGTTGTCACTTCGCTATTATTCATTATATTATCCTTCTATTCAAGAATTAAAGGGACATATCCTTTAATTCTTTTCTTGTTCTTGGATATAAAATTATATATAATAGACCTAACAAAGAGGGGTAGAAAATGAAAGAAATATGTCAAGAAACAATTATTAAAGAAGTAAAAAGATTGTGCATGGAAGCAAATTATGTTTTACCAATGGATGTACAAAAGGCTTTGCAAGATGCATATACAAAAGAAGATTCATTGATTGGACAACAAACTTTAGAAGATTTTAAATAAAAATGCCTCAATTGCAAGTTGTACATCATCGCCTATTTGTCAAGATACGGGAATGGCTTGTGTTTTTGTTGAAATAGGTCAAGATGTTCATGTTCAAGGCTCTTTAAATGAGGCTATTCATGAAGGTGTTCGTCAAGGGTATCAAGAAGGATATTTGCGTAAAAGTGTTGTGGATGATCCAATGTTTGATCGTATCAATACTAAAGATAATACACCGGCTATTATTCATTATGAGATTGTCGAAGGGGATCAACTTAAAATTATTGTTGCTCCAAAAAGGTTTTGGTAGTGAAAATATGAGTCAGGTGAAAATGTTAAAACCAAGTGATGGTGTTCAAGGTGTTAAGGATTTTGTCTTAAAAGTTGTTAATGATGCGGGACCTAATGCTTGTCCACCAATGGTGATTGGAGTTGGAATTGGAGGTTCTTTTGATCGTGTAACTTTATTAGCTAAAAAAGCAATGTTAAGAGAAATAGGAACACATCATCCAGATCAACGTTATCAAGCTTTAGAAGAAGAATTGTTAGAAAAAATCAATCAAACAGGAATTGGACCAGCTGGTTATGGGGGAAAGACAACTGCTTTATCTTTAAATATTGAAACTTATCCAACGCATATTGCGGGAATGCCAGTAGCCGTAAGTATTTGTTGTCATGTGGCTAGACATAAGGAGGTTATTTTATGATCAAATCAATAACAACACCTTTGAATCAAGACGATGTTCTTGCTTTAAAAGCTGGTGATCAAGTGCTTTTAAGTGGCGTGATTTATACTGGACGTGATGCTGCGCATAAACGTTTAGTGGCTTTATTAGAAGCTGGAAAAGAATTGCCTTTTGATGTTTATAATCAAGTGATTTATTATGTTGGACCAACTCCAGCAAAACCTGGTGCTGTTTTTGGGAGTGGTGGACCAACAACATCAGGAAGAATGGACGCTTATGCACCAACCCTTCTTTCTTTAGGATTACGTGGAATGATAGGAAAAGGATATCGAAGTGAGGCGGTTAAAAAAGCGATGCAAGAATATACAGGTGTTTATTTTGGAGCTATTGGTGGAGCAGGAGCCTATATTGGTCAATGTATTCAAACATGTGAGGTCATTGCTTTTGATGATTTAGGACCAGAAGCTATTCGTAAGTTAACCGTTAAAGATTTACCTTTAACAGTTGTGATTGATAGCTATGGTAATGATTTATATGAACAAGGACGTGCCCAATATTTAAAGGAGCATCAACATGCCAATTAGAAATTATAATGAGGTTGATATCCTTTATACATTGATGTCCTATGTCAATGTTTCCTCATCACAAGATATGTATTATACAATTGCTCATACCATTTTAACTCATTTAGATAAGATTCCAGATATTAGCATTAATGATTTGGCGGATCTTTGTTATACATCACCAGCAACTATTTCACGTTTTTGTAAAGATTTAAATTGTAAGAATTTTGCGAATTTTAAAAATGAAATGGCGATTTCTTTAGAAATTGCCAGAGATGAAATTCATCTTGAAGATGAAGATGAAAAAGCTGTCTTAAAAAATCCTCAATATCTTGTTGATAAAATTTATAATGAAACAATTCAATCATTACAAAGAGTTCATCAAAGTATTAACATTCATGAAATTGATAAAATTTGTCAAATGATTCATCAAGCTCAAAAAGTCCATATGATTGGTTATCAATTCAATAAAATTATTTCCAATGATTTCCAAATGAAAATGTTAAAACTTCGTAAATTTATTTATGCCTTTGTAGAACGTGGTGATGAAATTCAAAGATTAGATATGATTGATAAAGACAGTCTGGTTATTATTATTACTGTTCGTGCGAGAAAACAATTAATTGATTCACTTGTTGAAAAAATTACATGAACATCATCCACAGATTCTTTTATTAACGATGAATAAAGATTATCATCATGAGTTTATTGATTATACTTATTATATTGATGGAACAGAAAGTGATTATACTGAATCATCAATGCAAGGTACAATGAATTTTTTAAGTTTATTAGATTTGATTTATGTAAGATACGGATTATTGTATAGAAAGTAGGGAGAGATATATGTATAGTTTTTTAAATGATTATAGTGAAGGAGCACATCCTCAAGTTTTAGAAGCTTTGATTCAATCAAATCAGGAACAAACAGTTGGTTATGGAAATGATGATTATTGTCAAAAAGCTAAAGAAGTGATTTTAAAAAATGAATAAATCAACCGTCTGCTGATGTTCATTTTCTTGATTGGAGGAACGCAAGCAAATTTAGTTGTGATTTCACATGCCTTAAGAGATTATCAAGGTGTTATTGCAAGTGATGAAGGGCAATATTAATGTTCATGAAACAGCAGCTGTTGAAGGAACTGGACATAAGGTCATTACGAAACCTCATCAAGAAGGTAAGGTCACAGTTGAAATGATTAAACAAATCCTAGCACAGCATCCTGATGAACATATGGTTCAACCTAAGATGGTTTATATTTCTCAAACCACAGAACTAGGAACATATTATACAAAACAAGAATTAGAAGATATTCATGCTTTTACCAAAGAAAATGGTTTATATCTTTCTTAGATGGTGCAAGACTTGGAAGTGCCTTAGTTTTAGATGATGCTCCTTCATTAGCTGATATTGCTAAAAATGTTGATGTTTTCTATATTGGTGGAACAAAGATGGGAGCAATGTTTGGCGAAGCCATTGTTATTTTAAATGATGAGCTTAAAGAGAATTTCCGTTATCAATTAAAACATAAAGGTGCCATGCTTGCTAAGGGGAGACTTTTAGGAATTCAATTCTATACGTTACTTAAAGACCATCTTTATGAAGATATTGGACGTCATGAAAATCAAATGGCTGATTATATAAGAGAAGCATTTAAAGCAAAAGGATATCCTTTATATTTACCTTCAAAACTAATCAAGTCTTTGTTGATTTACCACTTGATGTTTTAGCTCAAATTGAAGAACATTATTTAGTCACTCATATTCAGCCATTAGATAATCAACAAATGCGTGTTCGTTTAGTCACTTCATGGGCAACCCCAAAAGTAGAAGTTGAAAAATTTGTTGAATTTATCAAACAATTATAAATCACATAATCATCCTTTTAACTGTACAATATTTGTAAATTGTATTATAATACTACATAGGGTGAATCCCTAAATTTACATAGAAATGGAGATATTGTAATGAACAAAACTGAATTAGTAGAAAAAGTTGCTGAAAGTGCTGGTTTGACAAAAACTCAAGCTGAAGCTGCTATCAATGCTTTTGTAGAAACTATTACTGATGGATTAAAAGCTGGAGACAAAATTACTTTAAAAGGATTTGGAACTTTTGAAGTAAGACAAAGAGAAGCAAGAGAAGGGCGTAATCCAAGAACTGGTGAAACAATGACTATTGCTGCTAGTAAAGCTCCTGCATTCAAAGCTAGTTCTGCTTTAAAGAACGTTATTAACGGAAAATAATCATGAAAAGTGCTTAATAAGCACTTTTTTTCTATCTATAGAATAAATTGCGTGCTTATTGATAGAAATTCATGTACACTATAGATAGGAGGATGATCAAAATGAATGTCATTGTATATAAAACAAAACATGGAGCAACACGTAAAATAGCTAAAGTCTTATCACAGTATCTATCAGATTGTATTTTGATGAATATCAATGATATTGATTATCCAACATTACAAAGAGCCCAAATGATTATTGTTGGGACTCCAGTTTATTATGGAAAGTTAGATGAGGATATTGTACATTTTATTAATAATCATCAAGAATTATTGATTTCTAAGCATTATTGTTTATATGTAACAGGGATTTTGCAAAGTGAATTTATGACTTTTGTTACACAGGCTTTTTCTTTTGATATTTTAAAAGATATTCAGGTGATTGCTGGGTTGGAGGAGCCCTTTATTATCCAGACTTGTCAATCACTGAAAAAATGATTCTTCAGGTTATGAATAAAAGAACACCTGCAATTCAAAGAGAAAAAGATAAAGATATTTTTCAAAATTTCAATGATGAGGAAATTAAAATATTTGCTCAAAAAATTCAACGAATATTACAAACCGTATGATGACATACGGTTTTTGTGAGGAAGGAGGAAGATGATGCAAACGAGACAATTAATTCGACATTGTATCGAAACAGAAGATAAAAAGAATCCCTATACTGATGAAAAAATAGCTGAAATATTAGATTTATCAAGAGAAATTGTAACAAACATTAGAAAAGAATTAAAAATCCCAGATTCTAGAGAAAGAAGAAAAAGTGAACTTCATAAAGCCATTCTTCAAATCATTAAAGCTCAACCACAAATCAGTGATCGTCAACTAACAAAAAAATTAAATGATCAATACTTTGTCATTGGTAAATATGCAGTCAGTAAAATTCGTCAAGAATTAACTTTAAGTAAAACTCAAAATACTACATCAACTCCTATTTTTTCTCACATCATAGGCTATGATGGAAGTCTTAAAAACATTATTAATCGTGCCTTAGCAGCTTTGATATATCCACCTTTTGGGATGCATTGTTTATATGTTGGACAAGTGGGGACAGGAAAATCAACGCTCATTAAAGAAGTCTTAAACTATGCGCAGACTTTAGAAAGATATCAACAACATTTTTATTGCCATGAGATAAATTGTCAAGATTATAAACATAATGAAAAACAGTTATTAGTGGAACTTTTTGGATATCAACAACAAGCAGGTTTATTAGAAACAATGAATCAGGGAATTATTTGTTTAAATCAAATTGATTCTTTTCCCATTCAAGGCAAAGAAATGTTATTGAAGTATTTAAACACAGGACAATTTCAAAGACTAGATAATCCAGAAATCTTTATGAGTTCTACTATGATTATTGCAACTTTAAATACAGCTATAGAAGATTATCAAAGAAATTTTTCAATGGTGATACAGCTTCCTTCCTTTGAACAAAGACCAATGAAAGAAAAACTTGCCTATATTCAAAAATGTTTTCAAAATGAAAGTCAATGTTTTAAATGATGATATTTACGGTTAAAAAAAGAAGCGCTTTATACTTTAACTATCCTATCCTTTTCCTGATAATTTTCAAGCAAGTTCAAAATGAAATTAAAAGTCTCTTGTGCAAAAGCCTTATTAGATAAAAAAATCAGTGATGAAAATAGTATGATTGTGACTTTTGATAATCTATCTGACGCTTTAAAGAGTACTTATTATGCTCATAATCGTGAAACAAGAATGCTGATTCGTGGTGACATGATTTTTGCTTCTTCTGGTCATAGTGTCTTAACTCGTTCGGATATTACCGATTCATGGGATATTTATGAATTACTTGATGAAAAATTTGATGAATTAAAAGCTCAGGGATTAAGTGATCAGGAAGCTGGAAATGTTTTGGTTGAAGAAATGGAAATGAGTTTATCTAAACAGATTCATAATGTTGAAAGATCCAAGATGAGTAAAGATGAAATTTCAGCAATTGTTGGGAAAACGATTTTAGAACTTTCTTCGTACATATATGATAAAGCTAAAAAAGAATTGCCTTATTTAAGTGATTCTATGATTTTTCCACTAGCTATTCATTTAAAGATGATGAATGAAAGACAAGTTCATCAAAAAGCACGTTTTGTAAGAGAAATCAATAAAATCAAACAAAATAATCCTAAAGAATATTTAATTGCGAAAAACATGATTCAAAATATACAAAAGAAAATACTTGTACAACATCCTGAAGAAGAAACATGTTTTCTTGCTATTTACTTTCAAAAGTTTCAAAGTCGCTACTATGATAATCAAAAAAAGATTGCAGTTTTGGTTGTATCACATGGTCATGTGGCTAGTGCCATGGCTCAAACTGCAAATATGATTATGGGTGAATATCATGCCGTCGGCTTGGATTTAGAATTTTCTGATTCACCAAAAATCATGGCAGATAAGGTTATTGCGAAAGTCCATGAGATTGATCAAGGCAAAGGGTGCATTATTTTGGCTGATATGGGTTCGCTATTGCAGGTTGGTGAGCGTGTGGAAAAGGAAATTGGTGTAGCAGTAGGTGTTTTAGGGCGTTGTGATACGTTGATGGTGATTGAATGTTTAAGAAAGACATTATGGACGAATGAAACGATTGATGAGATTGTTGAAAGTTTAGACATTAAAGAAACCAGACATATCTATCAAAATCAAAATCGTATTCATGAAAGAGCTAAAGCGATTTTAACTTGTTGTGTGACTGGTGAAGGAGCAGCTATTCAATTAGAAAATTATTTAAAGGTCCGTTTTGAGTCGGTTTTTAAAGATGTCAAATGGCTTCATTTAGGTTATGTTGATGAAATATCTTTAATGGAAAGAATCGAAGACCTTAATCAAAAATATGAAATTATGGCAATAGTTGGAACTTTAGATCCACATATCAGTGATATACCATTCTATACATCACAACAAGTCTATCAAAAAGAAGGGTTTGAATCTCTAAAGACCTATTGTTATAAATATTTAGGTATCTATAATCCTTTATTAGAAGTCTTAGATCAACAATGTATTAGTATTCTTTCAGGAAATTATACCAAAGAAGAAGTTATTGATAATGCAGTGGCTATGATGGTTGAAGCCAATTGTGTTGATGAAAACTATCTTTTAAGTGTTTATAAAAGAGAAGCCTGGTTACCAACCTATTTACAGGGAGGAATTGGGATTCCTCATGGTGAAAGTCAATATGTTACAAAACCAGTCATTCACATTACAAAATTAGACAAACCTGTCTGTTGGGATGGTGAAAACTTTGTTGATTTTGTATTTACTTTGGCATTAAAAGAAGATCAAACTGAAGCTTTTGAGGAGCTATATAAGCAAATGCGAGAGCCTTCGTTTATGCAAATCTTAAAACTTTGTACAAGTCAAGAAGATATTTTAGAAAAATTTATGTTAATACAGTATTAGTCAATCAAAACCCCCTTTTGTCAAGTAAAATAATAGACGAAAGGGGGTTACTCATTTGATAAAAGAAAATCAGAGTTTTCCTAAGGTCACAGTTATTTTAAGAGGTTATCGTTATGAAAGTGTTAGAGCCGTTGTTAAACAGATGGTAGGGACAAAGTTACAGGCTGTTGAGATTACGATGAATAGTGATGATGCTGCGAGTACGATTCAAAAAATAGCTGATGAATTTGGAAAAGACATATGTGTTGGAGCAGGAACGGTTATGAATTTAGCACAAGCAAAGGAAGCTGTTGAAGCGGGGGCCCAGTTTGTTTTATCACCAGTAAAATTGTCAAAAGAAATTATTGACTATTGTCATGCACACGGTGTTATAACTGTACCAGCTGCCATGACACCAAGTGAAATTCAAGAATTATTAGAAAATGGTGCAGATATTGTGAAAGTCTTTCCAGCTGCAAGATTGACACCACAATATATTAAAGATGTTATGGCGCCATTAGGTCGTATTCCATTGATGGTTGTAGGTGGTATCAATGGGTTAAATGCTCAAGATTATTTTGATGCGGGGGCGAGATTTGCTGGAATAGGTTCAGGAATTTTTGATAAAAAAGATATTGAAGATGCAAATGAAGAAAATCTTAAGAAGTCTATTTTAGCATTTGTTCAACAAATAAGTTGGGGGATTAAATAATGGATAGTATTCATTTTGATGAAACGCAAGTTCTCATTATAGATGAAAAATTAAATCACGATGAGGTTTTAAAGAAAATGGCTGATCAATTACAAGTCAAAGGATATGTTAAAGACAGCTATTATCCAGCAATTATAGAACGTGAAAAAAATTATCCAACCGGATTATTCACAGAAGCTATTAATGTTGCGATTCCCCATTGTGATATAGCCAATGTTAATCAAGGTTCAATTTGTGTTGGGGTGTTAAAACAACCCACACAATTTGCCAGAATGGATGAACCAGATGTGATGATTGATGTTCAATTAGTTGTCATGCTAGCATTGACATTACCACATGGACATATTGAAATGTTACAAAAAGTTGTTGCCTTGATTCAAAATCAAGATGTTGTAAAATCAATTGTTCATTCATCAAATCAAAAAGAAATTTATGAAACAATAAAAAAATATTTGCTGTAGGAGGAAAAAGGAATGAAAAAAGTATTAGTTGCATGTGGCAATGGAATTGCTACAAGTACAGTTGTCGCTTCAAAGATTAAAGAAAGATGTGAAAAAGAAGGAATTGCGATTCATGTTACCCAATGTAAAGTTCTAGAAGTTGCCAGTAAAGCTGCTGATTTTGATTTAGTTGTTACATCTGGAAAGTTTAAAGATGATAGTGTTTCAACACCTATTGTTGGAGCTATTGCTTTATTAACAGGGATTAATGAAGAAGCAACTTTTGAAAAAATATTAGGATATTTAAGATAATTTGAAAGGAGTCTACATATGAATAGTTTTTTTGATGCAATATACCAAGGCTTTCAGTTTTTCTTAAATGCTGGATCATTGGTTATGTTACCAGTTATTATTACAATTATTGGATTAGTTTTTAGAGTCAAGTTATCAAAATCATTTAAAGCTGGTTTAACAATTGCGATTGGTTTTGCTGGTATCAATTTAGTTGTTAATTTATTGAAAACAAATATTGGACCTGCTGCTCAGGCAATGGTTACTAATTTTGGGATTAATTTAAATGTTACTGATGTTGGATGGGGTGCTATTGCTTCAGTTACATGGGCTTCACCAATTATTGCCTTCATCATTTTTGAAATTTTAGCGATTAATATTATTATGTTAATTTTAAAGTTAACAGATACAATGGATGTTGATATTTGGAATTATCATCATATGGCAATTGTTGGTATCTTAGTTTACTTTGTAACTGAAAATGTTGCTTTAGGTTTGTTAGCTTCAGGTATTATGGCAATTATTACCTTTAAGTTATCAGATTGGTCAGCTCCATTTGTTGAACATTATTTTGGGATTCCAGATGTTTCTTTGCCAACTGTATCTTCAGTTTCATCATTGATTATTGCCGCTCCATTGAATTGGGTCATTGATCATATTCCAGGGGTTAATAAAATTAATTTTGATATTAAAAGTGCAAGAAAATATTTAGGGTTCTTTGGTGAACCAATCATGTTAGGTTTGATTTTAGGATGTATTTTAGGATTGTTAGCGCGTTATGATTTAGCAGCTATCTTAAATTTAGGTGTCAATATGGCTGCAGTTATGGTTTTAATTCCTAAGATGACTTCTTTATTTATGGAAGGTTTAATGCCTATTTCTGAAGCTGCTAAGAAGTTTACTTCTGAAAAATTCAAAGGTAGAAAATTATACATTGGTTTAGATTCAGCAGTTATTGTTGGTAATCAAAATGTTATTACAACTGCTTTAATCTTAACCCCAATTACAATTGCTTTAGCAGCTATCTTACCAGGAAATCGTGTTTTACCATTTGCTGATTTAGCGGTTATTACTTTTAGGGTTGCGATGATTGTTGCTGTTACAAGAGGTAATTTGTTTAGAAGTTTATTGATTGGGATTGTTCAAATGGCAGCTATCTTATATGCTGGAACTTTAACAACTCATGCTTTAACAGGTTTAGCATTATCAACTGGTTTGAAATTTGATGGTTTAATTACATCATTTGCTGGTACATCTTTAACACAAAGTTTCTTAGTCTTTGAAAGCTTTGTATCTAATCCAATTGTCTTTGTTCCACTCTTAATTATTGTTTTCATTGCTGTTTGGTTCTTTGTCGAAAAAGTTGTTGGTAAAAAGAAAATTGAAGAATATGCTGGAGAATGTGAAGAAGACATGTAGGAGGAAAGATTATGGAAAGAGCTATTGATCGTTTAGAACCATTTCAACGTGCTATTTCAAAAGCACATTTGGCAAGTGCGGGAGTATCTATTGATGCTTTAGAATCAAGACCATTGATTGCAATTGCGAATAGTTGGAATGAAGTTTGTCCAGGCCATGAACCTTTGAAAAAATTGGCTGAGGAAGTAAAAAAAGGAATTTTAGAAGCTGGTGGTGAACCTATTGAGTTTAATACTATTGCTATGTGTGATGGGATTGCTCAAGGTCATCCTGGTATGCGTTATTGTTTGCCACATCGTGATATTATAACGGATTCATGTGAAGCTATGATTGTTGGTGAAGGGGTTTTTGATGGAGTTGTTTATTTAGCAAGCTGTGATAAGATTATTCCTGGTATGTTAAATGCTGCCGCAAGAATTAATTTACCTTCCATCATTGTTACAGCGGGACCATGTTATGCTGAAATTAAGCCTAATGAGTCTAAAGAATTAAGACAAAGATTCTTACGTGGTGAAGCGACTGAACGTGAAGTTATTGAAGGAACTTTAAAATATTATACAGGTCCTGGGGTTTGTCCATTTTTAGGAACTGCCAATACAATGGGCTGTTTATGTGAAGGATTAGGAATGATGTTGCCCAATGGGGCCTTATATCCATCAAGTACCAGTATGCGTCGCTTTAGTGCAAGAGAAAGTGGTATTCGTTTAATGGAATTGGTAGAAAAGAATATTAAGCCATCTGATATTATGAGTCAAGAGGCACTCAATAATACAATTAAATTATTAAGTGCAATCGGGGGATCATTAAATGCCTTAATTCATTTACCTGCCCTTGCTCATGAATTAGGTTTAGAAGTTACTTGGGAAGAAATTGCTCATATCACTTCACAAGTCCCAGTTATATGTAATATTGTTCCTAATGGAAATTTAACTTGTGTTGATTTATATCAGGCTGGGGGAGTTCCAGCTATCCTCAAAACCATTGAATCTACTTTACAAAAAGATGTCATGACTTGTACAGGTAAGACATTAGCAGAAAATCTAAATCGCAAGATAGAGATAAATCGTGAGATTATTCGTACTATGGATGATGAACAATCTATTACGAATGGAATTCAAGTATTATATGGTAACCTAGCTCCAGAAGGGGCATTGGTCAAAACCAGTGCTGTTCCTAAAGATTTACATGTCTTTACGGGAAAAGCCAGAGTGTTTAATAGTGAAGATGAATGTTATGAAGCTTTTCATCGTCATGAAATTCAAGAAGGCACTGCTCTGATTGTACGTTATGAAGGTCCTCAAGGTGGGCCAGGTATGAAAGAATTACACCGTATTACTGAGATTATGAAAGGTATTGCACATTGTGGAATTATTACAGATGGTCGTTTTTCTGGAGCCAGTGGTGGATTAAGCATTGGTTATCTTTGTCCAGAAGCAGCTGTTGGGGGAACTATAGCGTTGGTTGAAGATGGTGATATTATTCATGTGGATTTGAATCAAAATATGATTCATTTACAAATCAGTGATGAAGAATTAGAAAAACGTCGTGCGAATTTTAAACCATTAGTTAGAGTTGCTGAAAAAGGATTATTAGGACGTTATGCAAAACTTGTTCAATCAGCCAAAACAGGTGCTGTTTTAAAATAATCATAGGGGTATGATTAAGTCGGATATCCTTAGTTTGTTGTCTACATTATATTTTAAAAAATTCATATAATTTCTCTACATCCCTTCGAAAGTAGATAAAACTAAGGATAAACAAATAAAAACCAGAAGTAGAAATGATTTTCTATCTTCTGGTTATTTTAATATAACTCTTTTTATTTAAATGATTGTTCCTTGACTAGGTCCACCAGCAGCATTTGATTCATCAGTATCAATGTGCATAGCTAAAGCATAGCTATCACTAACACGACAAACAACATCTCCAAATGTTAATGAACGTCCATCAGTAGTCACTTCAACACTGACAACATCTTTATCTTTAACCCCAAATTCTTGAGCATCAGCAGGAGTCATATGAATATGACGTTTAGCAGCAATCACACCACAAGAAATTTCAACTTCTCCTTCTGGTCCTACTAATTTACATCCTTCAGTTCCTTCGATATCTCCAGATTCTCTCACTAATGCTTTAATTCCAAGTGATCTTGCATCTGTTAATGATACTTCTACTTGAGTTGCATTACGAGTTGGTCCTAAGATAGACATTTTTGTTTCTCCTTTAGGTCCTACAACAGTAACTTTTTCAGCACATGCAAATTGTCCTGGTTGAGATAAATCTTTTTTGTTTGTTAATGTATACCCTTTACCAAATAATGTTTCCAAATCTGCTTGAGATAAATGTACGTGTCTAGCAGAAGTTTCGACTAAAATTGTTTTTCCCATAATAATCCTCCTATTTCCATAAATATATTACAACTTTTTTTATATTTTGCAAAGGAATTTGCGATATTTTTGTTACAAAATCTTTGTTTTGTTAAAATTTAACAAAGAGTTTTTTCATTATATGAAAACTGTGGCATTTATTTTGAAGTAAAAACTGTTATAATAGAAAAGAAATGTAGGTGATTGATAGTGATTGTTAACTGGAGTGATATTGTTAACTTTATTAGAGGTTCAATAGATTTAATTGCAGTTTGGTTTATTTTGTATTATTTGATATCAATGTTTAAAACAAATGTCAAAACAATGCAATTATTTAAAGGAGTTCTTTTTATTTTAATTGTTAAACTTTTAACGAGTTTACTTGGTTTAACAACTTTAAATTATTTGGTAGAAAGTATTATCAATTGGGGTGTTTTAGCAATTATTATTATCTTTCAACCAGAAATTAGAACCTTACTTGAAAAAATGGGTCAAACGAAGATGACCTTAAAAAAAGAAATCAGTGATGATGAAAAAGAAAGATTAATGGATGAGTTGGTTAGTGCGATTACAACTTTATCTAAAGAACAAACTGGAGCTTTGATTACATTTGAAAGAACCCAATCACTTTTAGATTATATCAATACCGGTACGCGTATAAATTGCCGATATTAAAAGTGAACTTTTTTTAACCATCTTTTGGGAAGGAACACCTTTACATGATGGGGCAACGATTATTCAAGGGGATCGGGTTGTTTGTGCGGCTGCATTTTACCCACCAACAAATAAAGAATTAAGCCCTAAGTATGGGGCTCGTCATCGAGCTGCGATTGGGATTAGTGAGATAACAGATTCATTAACCGTTGTTGTTAGTGAAGAAACCGGAACCATTTCATTTGCGATGAATGGGGAACTTAAAAAAATTCCTACTAAGGAGTTAAGAGCTTCTCTTGTTAATGAATTGAATTGGTTTAAATCTGATGATGAAGGAGGGCAAAAACATGAGTCCTAGACATCAAAAAGATCATAAAGATATTCATGATTCAACAACTGAATTCTTTTTGAAAGTTGTTCAAAAGGAAAAAGAAAAAAACAGTCGTGAAAATAGTCCAACAAAAGAAAATATTAATACAACCAAGACTAAGACGATTGATACAGTAGGACGTTTTTATAATTATATTAATAAAACTTTAGATAAAATCTTATCTAGTAAAATGAGTATTATGGTTTTATCTTTCATTATGGCTGGTGTTTTATTTTGGAGTATTGCAGGAAGTAGTGGAGGAAAAGATAATTTAGCCAATCCAACTTCAGGGGCAACATTGGATAATGTTCCTGTGCAAATAGAAGGTTTAAATAAATCATTAGAAATCTCGGGAGTACCTGAACAGTAACAGTTGGTTTAATTGACCATCATTAGATATTTATAAAACAAATTTTTCAAAAAATTATGAAATTTATTTAGATGTTAAAGGTTTAAGTGAGGGAGAACATACGATTAATTTAAAATCACGTAATTTCCCTGATACCTTAAAAGTTATGATTGTTCCAGATTTAGTGAAGATTAAATTATCACCAAAAGAAGAACGTGTCTATGATTTAGGATATCGTTTTATTAATGAAGATAAAATGGATAGTGAATATTCAGTTAGTGTTGAAGAAATGAGTTTAGAGACAGTTATTTTACATGCAAGTCAAGAAACCTTAGATCGTGTTGCTAAAGTTGAGGCATGTATTGATGTGACAGATAAAAAAGAATCTTTTGAACAAAATGCCAATATTAAAGCATATGATAATAGTGGAAAAGAAGTGAAGGTTGAGATTTCACCTAAGAAGGTACATGTGAAATGTAATGTTTCTAGTTATAGTAAGAGTGTCCCAATTCAAGCACATTTTATCGGTGATTTGTCAACGGGATATCAAGTTTCTAATTATACTTTGTCACAAAGTGAAGTGACAATTTATGGTGTTGAAGATAAGATTAAAGATATTGCGGTTGTACAGGTTGATGTTGATGTTACAAATCTTAAGTCAAATACAACCATTAGTAATGTTTCATTGAAGAAGGAAAATGGTATCAATAAGTTTTCAACAAGTGCAATTGATGTGACGGTTGAAGTTGAAAAGGTTATTACTAAGAAATTTGATAAGATACCAATTCAAGTCCTAAACAATGAAAGAAAGTACAAGGTGTCATTTGCTGGAGAAAGCCAATATGCCTCTGTTTCAGTGACTGGAACAGAAGCTAAGATAGCTTCTTTAACAGCTGACAATATACAAGCAACTATTGATATTGATAAATTAAAACTTGGAACTAACAAGGCTGATGTCAAGGTTGCAGTGGATGATGAGAAATTAAAGATTGAATTATTATCATCATCTAAAGTGACAATTAATATTGAAAGGAATTAGAAAAATGGGTAAATATTTTGGAACAGACGGTTTTAGAGGAGAAGCGAATATTGATTTAACTGTAGAACACGCTTTTCAAGTTGGGAGATATTTAGGATGGTATTACTCTCGTAATCACAAAGCTAGAATTGTAATTGGGAAAGATACAAGAAGAAGTTCATATATGTTTGAATATGCGCTGGTTGCTGGGTTAACCGCAAGTGGTGCAGATGCATATTTATTACATGTAACAACAACACCTTCTGTATCATATGTGGTAAGAAGTGAAGAATTTGATTGTGGTATTATGATTTCAGCTTCACATAATCCTTATTATGATAATGGAATTAAGATTATTAATGGTAAGGGGCATAAGTTAGAGGCTACGATTGAAAATTTAATTGAACAATATATTGATGGATTAACTGATCCTATTCCATATGCGACAAAAGATGCGATTGGAAGAACAGTAGACTTTGCAATGGGAAGAAATCGTTATATTGGATATTTAATGAGTATTCCTACACGTGCTTTTAAAGATTTAAAAGTTGGTTTAGATTGTGCGAATGGTTCATCTAGTGCAATTGCTAAAAGTGTTTTTGATGCTTTAGGTGCGCAGACTTATGTGATTAATAATGAACCTGATGGAACAAATATTAATACAAACTGTGGTTCTACACATATTGAAGTCTTACAAAAATATGTTGTTGAAAATGGATTAGATGTTGGTTTTGCATATGATGGTGATGCTGATAGATGTATTGCTGTGGATGAATTTGGTAGAGTTGTTAATGGTGATTTAATTCTTTATGTTTGTGGTTTAGAAATGAAAGCTAAAGGAGAACTTGTTAATGATACAATTGTTACAACAATTATGAGTAACTTTGGTTTATATAAATCACTTGATAAAGCTGGAATTAAATATGAAAAGACTGCTGTTGGGGATAAATATGTTTATGAAAATATGGTTCAAAATGGTCATTGTATTGGTGGAGAACAATCTGGACATATTATTTTCTCAAAACATGCAACAACTGGTGATGGTATTTTAACATCATTAAAGATTATGGAAACAATGGTAGAAAATAAAAATGACTTTAGCTCAATTTAACTGAAGCAAGTTGAAATCTATCCACAATTGTTAATCAATGTTCGTGTTACTGATAAGAAAAAATGCCCAAGAAGATCCTGATGTTCAAAAGGCTGTCAAAGAAGTTGAAGAATTATTAGGTGATGAAGGAAGAATCTTAGTTCGTGAAAGTGGAACAGAACCAGTAGTAGAGTTATGGTTGAAGCTAAGAGCGATGAAGTTTGTCATGAAATGTGCTTAAAGTCGTTAATGTAATTAAAGAAAAAGGATATGCAGTAGAAAAATAATACAGTTTCACATATATCACAAATATTGCCATATATATGCATATTTGTATATAGTGATAGTGAGGTGATAAAGTGAAGTA
>ENA-OQAB01000372-OQAB01000372.1-human-gut-metagenome-genome-assembly--contig:-NODE-372-length-25268-cov-3.085319_pt1 | contig 25268 bp, 30 predicted proteins | sample MGYA00242490_ERZ504517 | MGnify/ENA primary metagenome ERZ504517 (study PRJEB26092, sample SAMD00036298) | human gut metagenome | host: Homo sapiens | study: EMG produced TPA metagenomics assembly of...
CCTTGTTAGAAAAATGACTATATGGTGCAGCGTGACTTACACCACAAGCTTGTGCCACCTTACGGAGAGAAAGTTGATTTATTCCATTCTTATTACCAATTCAATTCCTTTTCTACAAATCATTTTCAAATTTTTATGATGATAAGGCTTCATTTTCCATACACAACCTCCAATCTTTACAGGTCTATATTATATTCTAAAATCTTTACACTGTCAAGATTTTAGACGAGGTTTCATTGAAAACACAGAGCAAATGATCGTGGTTACTCACAATTTCATTGGCTCTGCGTCTGTGCGTCTGGCTCTTTAATGACGGTTATATATAGTTCCTTTGCATTTACCAAAGTGTCCTGCTTACATTTCGGACAGTAGAGGGGATAGTTTTTCAATACTGTATCCTCTCTAAGCCTATCACGAGTTTTACTACCGCAAACAGGACAGCGTATCCATTCATTTTTCAGCATCTTTTCTTCCTATTACGATATTGTGCAATCTTTTATCGGTTATAAATTTCTTCCTTCTGGGGTCACCTTCTGCACGATAAATCATTAAATTTGACAAATCAAATATAGAACTCCATATTGTTTCAAAGTCTGGCTCATCATCGTATTGACACATAAAACCATATTCACCTTTTAACAGTTTTTGAGTTTCAACAACAGGGTCATTGTTTTTTACATTGTTAATGCAATTATCCATAACAACAGAATATCTTGTATAGGAATGATAATCATCTCCCTTAGCAAAATCATAAGGCTTAAGTTTGTCTGAAATAAAACTATTAACCGTACATACCAAGTAACCATCGTCAACGCTTTTTGCTTCACCGATTTTCTTTATATTCGGCGTACATTCAACTACCACCATTTTACCTCTTTTGTCTGCAATCAAAATATTATAATTTGATGCAATAGGTAACTGCATTAACAGATTAAGCGCTTGCTCTGTGGTATTTGCTTTTTCAAGCAAATATCTAACCGCGAAACAAGAGTTGAAGAGCTGTTCGTCAAATAGGAATAATCAGAGTATTCCAAGCTCTGCCTATCTCTGTAATCTAAAAAAACATCACAGACCTTTCTCTGTTCCATTGTCAAATCAAGTTGTTCATAGTTTCGTTCCGCCTTATCCCTTTCGTCGCTTTCTTTTTGATAATCCTCGCTGCGTGTGAGCATTTTATAAACGGTATCTTCTTTTAATTTCTCCGCTGCAATTTTCACAAGCTCGGCAAAATCTTTGTCATACATCACAACCTCCTACACCAATACTTTTAGTTTCTTCACAGGGGCGTTTATGACTTTGACAATCAGCTCGTCAACACAGTCTGTATATCTGCCTTGCTGAATAAGTTGATTTTTCAATTCCACAAGGCTATGTAAAAGAATTGTTCTTTCCTCACTATCCAGATATGCGTGGTATTTTATTTCTCTCATTGTCAGCACCTCCGTTCTTGATTTCATTATATAGAAAAATCGGTCAGGGTACTCAAATGTGTAATAGAAGTATAAAAATAAGCGTACCACTATTTCTAATGATACGCTTATGATTTTAGATAACCTCAAAACACTTCAATGCATCTTTGATAGCTTCCACTTTCTCCGCTGTCGGATGTTTCCTCGGTTGTTTCAATTCTTCTACCGCATTAGGAGCGTCATACATCGGCAAGCCCAGACTTCTCTTTACCTCTGCTATATAAGCAGTATGTACCTTGAAACCATATTTAGCTTCTATGTATTCCTTTATCTTTTTGTATGTAACTCGCTCTTTCGGCTTGTACGCTTCGGCTCTCTTTACGATATTATCCAGCGGTACTTTTCCCTCACCCTCACCAAACTCAACTTTTACGTTGATATGTCCGTCTGGCTTTTTGTGGGAAAGCAGTACTACCGTCTCAACATGTACCGTCTGACAAAATTGATCCACCGCCGTGCACTTCTCCACCCGATATCCTCTTGCCTGTATCATCTCCAGATCCCTCGCAAGACTTGTCACTTTGCAGGAAATATACACAATCTTATCCACCCCATAGTCCAATATCTTCGGCAGTGCTTTTGGGTGTATCCCATCTCTCGGAGGGTCCATGCACGATCACATCCGGTTTTTCTTCAATTTCATCCAGCACCTTGAACACATCACCTGCAATAAATCTACAGTTGGAAAGTCCGTTGTGCTCTGCGTTTTCTTTCGCAGCCTCCACAGCCTCCTCGACAATCTCCACGCCGATTACCTGTTTTGCAACCGGAGCTAAAACTTGTGCGATCGTTCCTGTTCCACTGAACAAATCAAAGACCGTCATGTTGTGGATATCCCCGATATAATCCCTCACGGTTTTATAGAGAATCTCCGCACCCTTTGTATTTGGCTGGAAGAATGAAAACGGTGTGATTTTGAAGTCCATATCAAGCAATTTCTCGTAGAAAAAGTCCTGTCCGTATAAAATTCGAGTTTCATCACTCTGTACTACATCAGATAAGGAATCATTTAAAATATGAAGAATTCCAACGATTTTTCCTTCCAGCTGCAATGCCAAAAGTGCGTCCACAAGCAAAGATAAATCGTGTTCTTCCTGTGTTGTTGTCACAAGGTTTACGAGAATTTCTCCGGTCTGATCACCACGGCGTAAAAGCAGGTGGCGAAGATAACCCACATGTTGCATTTTTTTCATAATATGCCACATTTTTCTCTTTAAAATATTCCAATACACACAAGAGAATCTTTGTCATATCTTCGTGCACTAATTTACAATCAGCTGCTGTCAGCACATCATATGTGCTTCCCTTTTTGTGCAGCCCAAGTGACAGCGGACCGTCTTTGTATTCATCTCCAAAGGAAAATTCCATCTTATTACGGTAAGCGAACTCTTTTGGGCTTGCTTTTACCCCCTCAAATTCATAATCTTCCAAAATGGCGGCATCCAATATTTCTTTTACCTGATCACCTTTCATTTTCATCTGTTCCTCGTAAGACATCGTCTGGTACATACAGCCTCCACAGGCAGGGAAAATGCTGCACACAGGTTCTCTTGTCTCCAAAGGTGATTTTTCAAGAACTTCCAAAAGCCTTCCTTCCGCTTTCCCTTTTCGTATTTTGTTTACACAGAATTTTACCTTCTGACCTGGAATCCCATTTTTTACAATCACTGATTTTTCCTCGCCCTCGACAGTCACCAGTCCTTTGTTCGGAAATGCTACTTTTTGAATAATGCCTTCATATACTTCTCTCTTTTTCATCTATATAAAATCCTCTCTATACTTTTCATTTATTGTTTTATTCTATCAGTTTCCAACTTTTTTGCCAACCAAAAGTGAACAATCTTTCCAAAATGTATTGAGTTCTTGCCTTTTTCCATCTATAATTTTAGTAATACAGATTGAGGAGGGATTTCATGAATTGGAAAGAACAATGGATTGCCGCTTTAGACAAAGAACATCTATTCGAGAACTCAAGCCACCGGACACGTTTTCAAAGAGCTTTTAGACTGTTTCGCCGATTATCCATTTTTCACCAAAGGGCTCTGTAAATGTATGTATCTGTCCGCCTGGGATGAAGAGCATTTCTGCATTATGCTCTCGATGCTGACTGAGATGAGTCTTGAGCATGAAAAAAATACAGATGAGATGCGTACTCAGGGGGATGTTCTGATTGCAGAACAACCTGAAGAAGAGGCATATATTTACCGGCTTTCAAATGCGTTTTAGACGATATGCCATTTCAGCTTGACGATCCGCAAAAAGTGCAGCCTGATATTCTGCATATTATCCAAAAGGCATTGCACGCATCTGACATCATTGATCGGCTCTAATAAGCACTGCAGATCCATGAAAAAAAGAGTTCGATTTGCTTTCGCATACCGAACTCTTTTTTACATGAAATTATGCTTCGCTCAATATTTTTTGTACACCGGAATATACAGTATAAATGACATCAAAAGCAGAAAACCGCTCAATACAATCAACATATTCGCAATTTGCTCCTGAATATTCGGCGCCAGAATCAAAATAAACATCACAACATAAAGCACTGCTGTCGATACTTTTCCGAACCACTTCGCACCGTTTAACATTTTCCCTTTTTTCAGAAGAATCACGCCCATAATTCCCATAACCCCTTCTTTGATGACAAACAGCACCACAACCGGAATCAGCCATTGGAAACGGAACGACAAAGAAAATACAATCGCTGCCTGTGTTAATTTATCTGCAACCGGGTCAACAATCTTTCCCAGGTTAGTAATCATATTGAATTTTCTTGCAATAAATCCATCTAAAAAATCGGTAATTCCTGAAATTCCAATAATAACTGCCGCCATATGGAACTCTGCAATCGAATCTGCTGTCACATATCTCCATACGATCAGCGGAAGTAACAATATCCGAAAATATCCAAGTATATTCGGGATAGAAAAAATCTGCTTTCTAAGCGGCATATCACTTGTTATCATATGTATCCTCCCCCTTATTGAATTGAGGACGGCAGTAATTGTCACATTACCACCGCCCTCAACTAATTAAACTTCATCATCATCACTGAAAAAAATCGTCGTCGAAATCGTCTTCAAAGTCCTCTTCGAAGTCTTCCAAATAGTCTGGTGTAAAGAACTTATATACTGCGTAAGCGATTCCTGCAATTGCTGCCACTGCACCTACAACCGCCAAAACCAAAGCAATGTGTTTTTCGCCTTTTCACATCTTTTTTGTGCAGTAACTCATTTAATTTTGATGCTGCAATCATATCTTCTAATTTATTCATATGTCCACGTCCTTTCCGACTTTCCTCAGAAGTCACTGTTCTCTTTTTCACATTATACCACTTACATACTGATATTACCATATGTAGATTCTATCATTTTATACAAATTCTTATACTTTTTGTAATTTTGCAAATGTAGCAAACATCTTTTTCACACCGACTGTATCAAACTGTACTGTAACTTCATAGTCACGTCCGCCTTCTGTAATTCCAGTCACTAGTCCTTCTCCGAACTTCATATGTCTGACCCTGTCCCCCACATCGTAAGACAGACCTTCCCCTTGCGTAACTGTAAACTGCTGCTTCGGTTTCTGCATAGCAAATGCCTGTGTGCGGAATGCTTGTTTTGCCTGCATATATGCATTCTGCTTTGGAACTTCTTTCTCATCTTTTTCGATGAGATTGCCTGTGCTTAAAGATTCACCGGAATCTCCTTTAAAAATCGAGACATCTTATTGTACTGCGTCTCTCCGCGCACCATTCTTCTTCTCGCACAAGTCAGCGTCAGATTTTCTCTTGCTCTTGTAATTCCAACATAACAGAGTCTTCGCTCTTCCTCCACCTCAGTCGGATCATCGGATGTGATTGTCATATAGCTTGGGAAAAGACCATCTTCCATTCCTGCAAGATACACTTCCGGAAATTCAAGACCTTTTGCACTGTGCAGTGTCATCAGGACCACATAATCACTGTCCTCATCCAAACTGTCGATATCTGCGACAAGTGCAACTTCCTCTAAAAATCCGCTCAATGTCGGCATTTCATCTTCACAGGATTCCTCGTAAGCTGCGATTTTATTCATCAATTCATCGATATTTTCGATTCTTGTCTCCGCTTCAATATCGCCCTCCGATTTCAGATCTTCGATATATCCTGTCATATCCAGAATTTCCTGCATAAGATCGCAGATAGACATGTTTTTTGCCTCACTTTTAAAATGTTCAATCAACGCCACAAATGACTCTAATTTACTCACACTTCTCCCAATATTTGGAATCAGATCCGCTGCTCGGAGTGTCTCGTAAAAACTTACTCCGCGCTCCAGTGCATTTTCCTGCACTCGGTTGATTGTCGTAAGCCCAATGCCACGTTTTGGCACATTGATAATTCTTCGGACCGCCAAATCATCTTTCCCATTGTCGATTGTTTTCAAATATGCAAGTAAATCTTTGATCTCTTTTCTTGCATAGAAATTAATGCCGCCCACAATTTTATACGGAATGTTGGCTGTTACAAATTTTTCTTCAAACATACGTGACTGCGCATTGGTGCGATACAAAACAGCATGATCATTGTATGTTCGTATTCCGTTATTCACATGCTCTTTGATATCTCCCACAATGTATTCTGCCTCATCATATCCACTGTCGAACTGACTAAATGCAATCTTATCCCCCTCACCATTTTCTGTCCAGAGTGATTTCTCCTTACGTCCAAAATTATTCTTGATCACCGCATTCGCCGCATTCAAAATATTACCTGTAGAACGATAATTCTGCTCCAGTTTGATCACTTTTGCATCTTCAAACACATGCTCAAAATTCAAAATATTTTTGATATTTGCCCCGCGGAATTTGTAAATAGACTGGTCATCATCTCCTACCACGCAGAGATTTCTATATTTCTTTGCCAAAATCCGAATCAGCTCAAACTGCACCGTATTCGTATCCTGATACTCATCTACCATAATATAGCGGAACCGCTCCTGATAATAATCGAGTACCTCCGGCTGTGTCTGAAACAGTTGTACTGTCTTCACGAGAAGATCATCAAAATCCAGTGCATTGTTTGCCCGCAGTTGTTTTTCATATTCTTTATATACCTTTGCGATCTTCTGCTTTCCGAAGTCCCCCGCCGCATTCAGTTCATATTCTTCCGGCGTGATCAGCTCATCCTTCGCCGAAGAAATCGCCGCCAAAAGGTTCCGCTCCTTATAGACTTTTGTATCAATCTGTAAATATTTGCAGACATCTTTCATAAGCGTCTTTTGATCATCCGCATCATAAATCGTAAAGCTAGTATCATATCCAAGTAAGTCAATATGTCTTCTCAATATCCGCACGCAGGTCGAATGAAACGTGCTCACCCAGATGCTCTCCGAGCCGAATCCGACAATCTGATCTACACGCTCACGCATCTCCCCTGCCGCTTTGTTCGTAAATGTAATCGCCAAAATGTTCCATGGATTGACTCCCTTTTCATCAATCAAATATGCGATGCGGTGTGTCAGCACTCTTGTCTTTCCCGAACCTGCTCCCGCGAGAATGAGAAGCGGCCCCTCTGTATGATAGACCGCTTCACGTTGTTCTTTATTCAATGTATCGTAAATGCTCATAAACTCTCCTTCTTTATGTTCTGAATTCCCATTCTTTTTTCCACTTCTCTTAAAAATTCATCTCTTTTTACCGGCGAAATCAACATGATTTCATGCCGTCCGTTTACCGTGTAATCAATCTGAATCCTGCGAAGTGACATTGCTGCCGAAGACAATGGATTCCACGTCTTCTTTATACTGGTAATGCTCTCATATGGAATCCGTTCCGTTCCAAAAATATAGCACTGCACAAGTATGTAATCATTATAGAGGGTATACCGCATAAAAACAAGAGGAATAAATATAAGCAATATCAATGGCAAAACAATTGATGCAAATGCAATTCCCACCGTCACATATTGAATCTTTTGAAATATTTTCATTTTTTTGCGCTCATACGTTCTTCCCTCCTGCCAAAAATGGAATGTACTCTCGCACATTCCATTTTAAACATTATTCAAATTACATTTATGAAAGATGCTAACTGGAATAACCAGTTTGCTGCGATACCTGCCACAATACCACCGATTGTATGGCTGATGATTGCTTTTCCTGTAAGTTTGCTGCACTTCAAACTTGACATCATCGCAACATGAGTACTTAAGTATCCGCTCCAGCACATACACATTGCTGTAAATACTGCAACGTCATTCGCATGTGCTACACCGTCTGCTACCATCTTAGGTATCAATCCAACAGCTGCTCCGGCCGCTCCTAATGCTGTGATTGGAACAGAGATTGCTGATGGTGAAGAGAAACCAAATAATGGAGATAAGATAAACTGCAATTTTTCTCCAATCCATGGCAACAATGCAACTCCCTCATAAGCAGCACCTGTGTAAACACCGTCTGCGGAAGGTCCATTTGTAAGCATCATTACAACTGTACAAATCGCAAGTACACCAGGAATAATTGCAAGACCTACATCCACACCATTCTTACCACCGTCCAACAATGCTTCCAATGCTCTCGCTCCAATTCCACCATCTCTTACTTCTCTCTGCTCAAAGACATCTTTTTCACTTCCTTCTTCAAGCGGAATACAATATTCTGTCGTACCATATTCTTTCTTCGTAAACAAAATCATCATTCTTACGCTGACAACACTACCGATAATTGCACCGATATTACCGATCAGAGCTGCAAATCCAAGATTCTCACCTGTTGGAGATGTAATACCGATCATTGATGTTGTAACAATAAGACCCATACCGAATGCTGTACCTAAATTTGTCAGTGCCGGTAATTGATATTTTTTGAAATATTTTTTAAAGTTTGTGTCCTCTGCAAGTCCTAAAATTGCCGGGTTATCTGACAAGTACGTAGTCAAGACTCCCATTGAAGCTGCTCCAGGTAAATCATACACTGGTTTCATTAGGGGAGAAATTATTTTATTGATTAATGCAATCAAACCAAATTCTGAAAATAACCCAGATACGGCTCCTGCTATAACCGCAATCGCCATGATATAAAATACTGTTTCAAGAAGTAACTGATAGGCTGTGTTCATCATCGTCTGCATCATGTTTACACCGCCCATTTTCGCCCCTATCAATCCAAAGAATGCAATAATCACTGCAAGAAAGATAAAGACTTCAAGGCTTACTGCCTTTTTCGTTTTTGTCGCTTTACTCATATTTTATCCTCTCTTATTATATTATTTTTTCTATAGTTTTCTCCCTTACTATAGATGTAACCCTATAATAACATAGAGGTTATCTATAGTCAACAGGAACAATACGTTTTGTCAAAAAAATATCAATCCTTCCTTTTTTCTCCTTTTTTGCCAAAAGTTTTTTCAAAATACTTGTCATATAGTTTCTATTACTATATAATGCAATTATCGAGGTGATAAAATGACAATTGATACGAATGATTTATTAAACAGTATTTTGGAAAGTATTTCCAGAATTGATTATGTAAAATCTATTGATATTCCTAATATCGATTTATATATGGATCAGGTTACCACTTTTATGGATAAGCAGATGGCTTCTTCCAAGCGCTATGAGGATGACAAGGTTCTTACTAAGACAATGATCAACAATTATGCCAAGAACAATCTGCTTCCTTCTCCGGAAAAGAAAAAGTATACAAAAGAACATCTTCTCGTTCTTACTTTTATCTATTATTTTAAAAGTTTCTTATCTATCAAAGATATCGAGATGCTTTTGAGACCGGTTACCGATCGGTACTTCCATACCGACAGCAAGCTGAACCTGACGCATATTTACGATGAGGTCTGTTCATTTGAAAAAGATCGCATTGATACTTTAAAAGAAGAGCTCAAGGCAATGTATGCTTCCTCTTCTGAGACATTTTCAGAAGAGAACGAACAGGATCGTGAATTTTTACAATTGTTTTCTTTCATTTGCACACTCAGTTTCGATGTGTATGTCAAGAAACAAATTATTGAAAAACTCATTGATTCTCTTCCTGAAAAATTTCCTAACTATTATGAGAAAAAAAAGTAGAAGCTTCACACTTCTACTTTTTTTACTGCATAATTCTTTGATATCCAAGCATCAGATCTACTACTTTCCCATAGCTTTTTACGCCGTCAATTTGTCTGTTTGCCTTTAAGTAAATGTCATTTACTCTGTCAGCCACTTCTGCTGTTATGCCATCGTACTTATCCCAAAATGAATTATTCGCCTGTAAATCTTTCAGCGCATTTATATTCAGGCGTTCACACAGTTCCTCATATTTTTCTGTATTTTCCCCGTAAAGGGCGTTTATCACATACAGCCATCCTGACAAAAATCCACTATATCTGAACTCTTCTGACTCCGATTTGATACAACTTAAATATGCAATAAAGTTCGCCTCATCCTCTGACATAAACCCTCTCAGATGAGACAATTCATGACACATCGTAAACGGGATATTATAGTCTGTCATATCCGCATTATAATTTGCCTCAATTGTAAATGGTGAATACACTCCTGTCAGATGCTGATATGACAAAATTTCCGATATCCAGACAGGTTTGGGATTTGGATAATATCCTTCCAACACCGAATAGGTCTCTGCAAGATGTTCCATCGACCTTACCGCTTCTTTTTTCGTGTTCCCTTTCAACACAAAGATTCCCTCTTTCGTCCGCGGAACCGTATCTGCCAATTCATTGACTTCTTCCGTAAGATACTCAGCCAACTGAACCAATTCTTCCTGTGAGTATTCCGCATCCGTTATGCCCGCCTCCTCAGCAAAAGATGTTCTGTGATAATTGATCCCACAGGTCATTGTGTAGATAAAAAACAATCCTCCTACTAACAAGCATACCCACGAACTCCCTTTCAAAGCAATCGTGGATGCCTTTTCTGTTTTTCTGCAGATTCTGTAGATTCCCCTCATCACCCCAGCCGCCAGAACTACGAGCAGCACATAAAGCAAAATCTCAACAATCGAAAACGGAAACACAGAGCAGACTCTGCTGATAATTGTTACAAGTATTCTGTATATTGAAGTCGCATACCACTGCGCAAATCCATTCACATTTCTTGCCAAAAACTGAAAGAATACTGCAAGTATAAGCAATAACAGCCCTGCTTTTAACCTTTCCACTGTGGAAAAAAGTGCATCACTTGACCTGATGCACTTTTTCTTACTTCTCTTATTCTTCATCTTCATCCAGACTGATTCGTTCAAATACCATATCATATCCGTCATTTCCATAGTTTAAAGAACGATTCACACGGCTGATTGTGGCTGTCGATGCCCCTGTCTTTTCTGCAATCTCCAAATATGTCTTCTGTTCTCTGAGCATTTTGGCAACCTCAAACCGCTGTGACAACGACAACAGCTCATTGATGGTACATATATCTTCAAAAAAAGTATAACATTCTTCCTTATCTTTTAAGCTCAAAATTGCTTCAAACAGATAATCGACTGCTTCTGTTCTAATTTTTTTACTCATTTTAAGTCTCCTTTATAGTGTTGTACTATTTTTATATTTTAGCACAGTAAACTCTTAAAGTCTAGTTTTTTTTGTATCGATTCACATATGGTTTCAATTTTTCTAATGATGTTGTGACGATCAATTCTTCCGGAAAATGACATTCCGTCAAAATTTGTTCTGCTAAATTCAGTTTTCCCGCATCCAGATCCAAATGCGAATCACTTCCTGTTGTGATTGGAACCTCATATTTTTTACAATACTCCAACATAACTCGGATATTCTCATCCGCATTTTCTCTTTTATTATCTTCCCGCAGCGAGGAATTATTGACCTCTAGAAGTGTCCCTGTCTCCTTTGCAGTCTTGACAAGCACTTCATAGTCAATCGGAAAACGAGAATCATCCGGATGACCGATAATATTGATATACGGATTTTTCATCACATTTACATAGGCTCTCGTCACCGCTTCTTTTGTTCTTTCTCCACAAAAGCATGGCGTATGAATACTCGCAATGACAATATCAAGATGTTTTAAAAGCCCATCGCGCATATCTACTGTTCCCTCGCTGTCCATAATATTGAGCTCTGTTCCAAAAAGCATTTTGATCCCGTAACGCTCTCTTGGCACAATTTTCAAATTTTCAAAATAAAATATTCCGCAAGTTCCCGGCATCTTTGGCGCATGCTCCGTAAATGCAATCGCTTCCATCCCATGTTCTCTCGCCATCTTCGCCATCTCTTGTATTGTGCTATATGCATGTCCACTTACAAGTGTATGGGAATGTGTATCTACTTTTATATTCATCTCAATCTTCCTTCTTTCTGCATAGAATCTTTGTATTTACATATCCTAAGCTTATATCTTACCACATTTTTTATAAAAAGGAGACTTATTATGGCTGATAATAAAAAAAATCAAAAAATCATTGATTCTTACGACTATCTGGCAAACGCCGCTTCTACACAGGACTGTACCGGTCTTATTCCCGCAGCTCCGACAAGTAAAGCTGAGTTGGAATCCTATGAGGATATCTATCACTACGAACCGCCAAAGGTAAAAGTAAAGACACCGGATTCCGAACAGCCACCAAAATAGTCATTGTTCTCTGCTAATGGTACACATTCTGATTTTTCTCATATATTTATAGAAGAATCAGATTTGATCATCAGGAGGATATTATGAAAAAGCGTTTTCTTACTCTCGCATTAGTGACAGCAATATCTGTCACTTCTCTGCTTGCATGCTCTTCAAAAGAAGAAAGCAAACCTGCCAAACCACAAAAAGAAAAATCAACAGAAATTCTTCCGGACTCTACTAAAGTTGTTCTCAACGAAGTAGCTCACTCCATCTTTTATGCACCAATGTATGTAGCCATCGAAGAAGGATACTTTGAAGACGAGGGCATTAATCTCGAACTCGTCACTGGATTTGGAGCCGATAAATCAATGACCGCCGTGCTCTCCGGCGAAGCAGATATCGGATTCATGGGGTCAGAAGCATCTATTTATACCTATAATGAAGGTGCAAACGACTATGTTGTAAATTTTGCCCAGCTTACACAACGTGCCGGTAATTTTCTTGTAGCTCGAGAAGAAATGCCTGATTTTTCATGGACGGATCTAAAAGGGAAAACAGTGCTCGGCGGACGAAAAGGCGGCATGCCTGAAATGGTATTTGAGTATATCTTAAAACAAAAGGGAATCGACATCGAAAAAGATCTGACAATCAACCAAAATATTGACTTTGGCTCTACTGCCGCCGCTTTCTCAGAAGGTCAGGCGGATTTTACAGTTGAATTTGAGCCGGGAGCTACCACTTTGGAAAAAGGCGGAAAGGGCTATGTTGTCGCTTCTCTCGGCGAGGATAGTGGATATGTCCCTTACACCGCATTTTCTGCAAAGAAAAGCTATATCGAAAAAAATAAAGACGTCATTCAGGGATTCACGGATGCGCTGCAAAAAGGAATGGACTACGTGCAGACACATACTCCGGAAGAAATTGCAAAAATCATTGCACCACAGTTCAAAGAGACAGACTTAGCCACTATCACAACGATTGTGACCCGTTACTATGAGCAGGAGACTTGGAAAGAAAATCTAATTTTTGAAAAAGAAAGCTTTGAACTTTTGCAAAACATTTTGGAATCTGCTGACGAACTCACTAAGCGGGCACCTTACGAAGACCTTGTAACAACTGATTTTGCCAAAAAGGCTGCAAAATAAAAATGCGTGAACGGGGAATCTTCCCCGTTCACACATTACATGTTCCATCTTCTGTTATTCTATATACACTATGATGTAGGCTCCGTCGCTGTCCCGTCAGAAGGTGTCGCTTGAGTATCCTGTGTCTTATCATCACTACTTTCCGGTGTACTGCTTCCATTGTCCCCTTGTGTTTGATCTACCGGCCTCAGTTTGATTCTGCGGTTCATCCGTTGTGTCTGAATCAGGCGTGGCAGTATTATTATTATCACCGGAATCTATGTTCAAATCCTCATTCTTTGAATCTTCCGGTTGATTTTCTTCTGTTTGATTCATATACTTGTCATACATCTGCTGTGCGAATTTTGCAATTGGATGCCGATAGGTATATGCTGCAAATCCAAGTACCGCAACAACGATCAGAAAGAGTAAGAACTTGAGCAATCCGCCGCCTCGTCTTTCTTTCCTCGTTTTCGTCTTTCCTCTTCCGCCTCGTCTTTTCGGAAACGAAACAGAAGGAAGCTTTTTCCCTCTCTTTTTCTTTCTCTTTGTTTTTGTCTCTACCACATCTTCTGCCGTCGCTTTTTTCTGCGTGTCTCTTTCTTTTTGCTTGTCCAGATTCACCTTTATCTTGCAGTCATAGCAAAATGCATATCGTGTAAAAACAGGCTCCCCACTTTCGTCCGTACCAGACTGCACCGGCTTAATCGTCATCTCTTTACCGCATCTTGTACATTTCATACTGCTTCCTCCTTACTAATCAAATGTGAAACTTTTTATTTAATTCCTCCCCTAATTCCCGTCTTCTAAAAATGACCTGCGCCATAAAGAACAGGAAACTAAATCCCACACAGATAACCGATGGAAATGTAACTCCAAGCACTCCCGTCAATAATAAAACCAATGGTATCACAAATCCATATCCCGCCGCCATCACAAAATAAATCATGTATTCATTCGCAGCCAATCTCTGCAGCTTTGTAATCATCAGCATGGATATCATTATTATAACACTAATTCCCGGAAAAACAAAATCAATTGACCATTTATGCCATCCGGTTCCAAGATCCCAGATGAGACATCCAACCGTGATCAGAATCAACTGCCACATTGCATTTTTCAAAAGATTATATCTCTTTACAAACCCGATTGCCAACGCTGTCCACATACTTAAGATTCCGCCTGATACGATGAGCGCCCAATATTTTCCCGGTGTCAGTGTAATATTCACCACTGCCGCAATCACCGCAAAAGCAATACAGACAAATGAGAACCACTCGAAAAATTTTACAGCCGCCGCACTCGCAAGTCTCTCCTCCGGATAGTCTGGTTCTTCCACTTTCGAATGTATTCCAAGCTCTGACAATATCTGAAAAAAATTCCTCTTAATATTCATGCTGTCATACCTCGATGTAAACCCAAGGGAAAGTTTGTCTTCAAATGAGCACATACAAAGTTCCGTCTTCGGTGTACTTGTATACACGCCAAACCGCTCTATATACGGGACATACGCTTCCGGCATTTTTACAACGCTCATATTAGAGAAAATTGCAGTCACATCACTTGCCGCCATCTTTGCTCCCGCCAAAATCCCCAAATTTTTCAACTCCAACGGCGCCACCCGCAGAATTGGGTTCATCTCCAGCGCGATCAGCTCATTCATGCGCATCGAAAGTCTTTCCTTCGTAAGCTCCTCCTGAAAATATGTTTTCACCTGTGCAAGTACCTGCTCAAAAGTGTCCCCTTCTCGAAAACGATACCCAGGTTCAATATATCCGAAGAAATTCAGCATCGAATCTGAAGGAAAAAAATTGCGAAGATTCACCGGGACCATCAGAACAACCGGATGCTTTTCCTGTCTTTTCGGCATCTCCCTGTGGATCGCACAAAGGGAATACTGCCGTCAAAAAAACAGTCATCGACACCTGATATTCCCGCGCCTTTGCCAGCACTTCTTTTACCGACAGCACCGCTTCTGTCACCTGCAGCGGTCCTCTCGCCTTCCGAAGAGTCTTAATCTGATATGCTTTTACCTTTTCCTTCTTCTCTCGCCGTAAATCAGAATAATATTTTCGAAAACTGTCTGATTCCTGATCCTGAATTGTGATATGCTCCTTATCAAGTGGAATATCGGCTTCACCATATGCCAGCACAATATAGTGTTTGACAATCTCCTTTAAAAAACATGTCGCACCTGTTCCGTCCGTCAGCACATGAAATACTTCAAAATTAATCCGCCTTTTATAGTACGTGACTTCGAATAACAGGCTTTTCTTGTCACGCACATACAGATTGCTGCAAGGCTCTTTAAATTCCTCTGTGACAACCGGTTTTAAATTACTCTTTTCCAAATAATGCCAGAACAAGCCTTTTCGCATGACCGACAAAAAAAGCGGATATTTTTCAAGCGCTTTTTCCACTGCCTGCTGCAAAATCTCTTCTTTTACATCTTCTTTCATAATACAATAAAAACGAAAGACTCGAGTGTCCTTTTGTACTTGTCGCCGGAAATAATTTTGCGGCATTGTCAAGCTTTCTCCAATATGACCTTTTCGAATGAAACATCTCTTACACCTCCCCTAAAAAATGATTCATAATTTCAAAACTCTCCTGCACATGAAAAATATTTGATCCCCAGTGCAAAAAATCCATGCAGCGCATCTTTGATACGATGAACCTCCACATTCATTTCCGGCTTCCTCAAGCGCCTTACCATAAGCCTCTCCTTCATCTCGAAGCGGGTCAAAATTCCGCGGTGATAATCAGTGTCCTCGGCTGTCCTGTGAGATCTTTCTGCAAAAATCGGAGCAAAAATACGGACTCTGTTTGTCCGATTCATCTCTCGCATATAAATCAATATAATCCTGCATCTTTCCAGCCGTCAACAGGAAATCTTTTCCATTTTCATGGACGGACGGAAATCTAGAAGTCTCCGTATAGTCGTTATTCACCGCCGGATAGATCAAAATCTGCTGTCTTGGCATAAACTCTCCCCTCTCTTTTGCAAGAAGAGAGACTGCAGCCGCCAGATTACCGCCGGCACTGTCTCCGATGATCGTGATATCGTCCGGATGCACATTTAAAATAAATTCATTCGTATAGACCGCCTTCGCTGCGGCGTAGCAATCCTCCAATCCTGTCGGGAACGGATACTCGGGAGCGAGCCTGTATTCTACCGACACAACAATATGATTGGTCGCCGATGCCATCCTTGCACAGATCCTCTCATAATTATCTATGCTCTCTGTGACCCATCCCCCGCCGTGAAAGAATAAAAGAACCGGATATTTGTGTTCAATCTCTTCGCCAGGCAGATAAATTCTCACAGGAATCTCATGTGTTCCATTATATATTTTATAATCAATCGTCTTATGAAAAATTCGCATCGGATCCAACGCCTTTAAATTTGCCAAATGCCTGGACGCCTCCACCTCAATTCCATCAAACGAAAGTGCTTTCAATACTTTTCGCATTGCCTTATTAATTGCCATTCTTTTCTCCTATCTGCTGCTTTTGTATGAATTATAATACCATGTTTTTAGCTCTAAAAAAAGGGAAAGACTCTCATCTTTCCCTAAAAAACTATATTTTATAATAAGATATATTTTCCGATAAACAAAAGTGCTAACACAAACATCAATACGCTGATCTTTTTTTCCTTTGCTTTTCCTGTAAACAGATTAATTGCAACATAAGAGATCACACCCATTGCAATTCCTTCTGAAATACTGTAGAAAAATGGCATTGCTGCAATACAGATATAGCAAGGAATCGCTTCCCCAAAATCACTGAAATCAATACTCACTACATTTGTCAGCATATAGAACCCTACAACAATCAATGCCGGCGCCGTCGCAAAAGATGGAATCGCCAAAAAGATTGGTGACAACAACAACGACAATCCAAACAAAATCGCTGTTGTGACTGCTGTAAGACCTGTTCGTCCTCCTTCCGTCACACCCGAAGCGCTCTCAACAAATGTTGTAACTGTAGATGTTCCAAGCACTGCGCCTGCCGTTGTAGCAACCGCATCTGCCATCAGAGCACCTTTAATTCTTGGAAGTTTTCCGTTTTCATCTAACATATTTGCTTTTGTGGAAACACCGATCAATGTGCCGAGTGTATCAAAGATATCCACAAACAAAAACGCAAACACTACAACCATAAACTCTCCGATATGGATTCCTGAAAAACTCAGTTTTCCAAAGATCGGACTAAGACTCGGAATCGAAATACCGTTGCTGAAGTCCGGAAGTAAGCTGTACATTCCAAGTTCTGCATTTGGCACATACAATCCGGTCAGCTGACAGATAATTCCAAGAATCCATGTAATTAAAATTCCCCAAAGAATATTACCTTTAATGTTCTTTACTACAAGAATCGCTGTAATAATCACGCCGATCACCGCAAGTAATACCGTAATTCCAACATCATTCATCGTCGCCTTTGCAGCGCCTTCTGCCAAAGTACTGTTGTAACCTTCCAGCGAGAATAACTGCACTAATGTAGAACCACTGATAACAATTTTTGCATTCTGCAGACCGATAAACGCGATAAAAAGACCAATTCCGACACTTACTGCAGATTTCAAATTCATCGGGATTGCATTAAAGATTGCTTCACGCACATTCGTAACTGATAACAGAATAAAAATAATTCCTTCCACAAATACAGCCGCAAGCGCCACCTGCCATGTGTATCCCATGTTCAGTACAACCGTATATGCAAAGTATGCATTCAGTCCCATTCCCGGTGCAAGTGCAAACGGATAGTTTGCAAACAGAGCCATGAGCAAAGTACCAATACATGCCGCAATCGCCGTCGCCGTAAACACTGCTCCATGATCCATTCCGGCTGCCGACAGCACGCTTGGATTTACCGCCAGTATATACGCCATTGTCATAAATGTCGTAATACCTGCCACCACTTCCGTCCTGACATCTGTTTTGTTTTCTTTTAACTTAAACAATTTTTTCCAGCATAAAAATTTTTCCTGCCTCTCATTTCCTTTTTTTTACTTCACAAGTTTATCAGACAACTACTGGAAAGTAAATGAAAGTATTCATTACTTATTTTTATAAACATTTATTAGCACAAATAAAAAAAAGAAAAGTGCATTCCATCTCAAGAACACACTTTCTTTCTATACTATTCTGTCTCTCTGACTTTTTTTCGAACCGGAAGAATCATAGATGGTGATACAGAAAGTTCATCAATTCCCATCTTCAGGAATGTCTCTGTCAATTCCAAATCTGCTCCTAATTCTCCACAGATTCCAATCCATTTTCCTTCTGCATGTGCATTGTCTGCCGCCATCTGGATCATCGCAAGCACTGCCGGATGATGTGGATCATAGAATGTGTCAAGCTTTGGATTCTGCCTGTCAATCGCCAGTGTATACTGTGTGAGGTCATTGGTACCTACGCTGAAGAAATCAACTTCTTTTGCAAGTTCACGGCTCACCATAACAGCCGCAGGTGTCTCGATCATAATTCCAAGTTCCATATCCTCACGGAATGCGATTCCTTCTTTGCGAAGTTCTTCCTTTACTTCTTCTACAATCTCTTTAATTTTCTTCACTTCCCACACTGCTGTAATCATCGGGAACATGATCGCAATCTGACCAAATGCCGATGCACGATACAGTGCACGCAGCTGAGTTTTAAAAATCTCAGGCTTAGTCAGACAAATACGGATTGCACGATATCCAAGTGCCGGATTCTCTTCTTTATCTAAATTGAAATAATCTGCCTGCTTGTCCGCACCAATATCAAGTGTACGGATGATAACTTTCTTTCCAGCCATATTCTCAGCAACTGTCTTATAGACAGCGAACTGCTGCTCTTCTGTCGGGAATGTCTCATTCTCCAAATACAGGAATTCGCTTCTGAAAAGGCCGATTCCGCCTGCATCATTTTTCAAAACAGCTCCCACATCTGAGCTATTGCCGATGTTGGCATAGATATTGATGTGCTGACCGCTCAATGTGACATTCTCTTTGCCTTTTAACTGTTCCAACAGTTTCTTTCTTTCTATATCCTCAGCCTGCTTTTTCTTCATCGCAGCGAGTGTCTCTTCATCTGGATCGATATAAATCTTTCCGTCAAACCCGTCGATGACAGCAAATTTACCATCATATTCCGGTTTCAACTCTTCGCCCAAACCGATGATTGCCGGGATATTCATTGTTCTTGCCAAAATTGCTGTATGTGAGTTCGAAGAACCATACATCGTAGCAAAGCCCAATACTTTTTCTTTATCAAGCTGGACTGTCTCACTTGGAACAAGATCATCTGCCGCAACAATGACAGGTTCATCTGTCGCAAATGCAACTTTTTCTGCTCCGGACAAAATGTTCAAAATACGCTCAGAAACGTCTTTTACATCCGCAGCACGTCCCTGCATATATGCATCATCCATTGCGGAAAACATCGCTGCGAAATTGTCAGCTGTCGTTCCCACCGCATATTCTGCATTCACCTGTTGTGCAGTGATAATATTGATAATAGATTCAATGTAATCCAAATCTTCCAGCATCATCTGATGAATCTCAAAGATCATCGCATTCGTCTCACCGACGTCTGACATCGCCTTCTGATACAATTCCTGAAGTTCTGCAACTGCCTTTGCCTTTGCATCTTCAAAACGTTTTACTTCGCTTTCTGTATCATCCACATGCCATCTTTTAATCTGCTGTTCATTTCTTTTATAAAAGGCAATCTTACCGATTGATACACCGCCAAATACACTTTTGCCAGTTAATGTAATCATAGCTTAACCTTCCTCAACATTATTTTTCTTATAAGTTCTCTTTTAAAAATGTCTCGATTGCTGCGATTGCTTCTGCTTCGTCAGCACCCTCTGCTGTCATTACGATCTCTTCACCGCATTTTACAGCCAATCCCATTACACCAAAGATTCTTTTTGCATCTGCTTCTTTTTCTCCCTTTTTCAGTTTAATATCTGATTGGAATTTTGCAGCTTCTTTTACTAATAATCCTGCTGGTCTTGCGTGGATTCCTTCACTATCTGTAATTACATAACTAAATTCTTTCATAATTAATCTCCTTTTCTTTTCTGTAAATATTAGGATTTACCTTTCCCTATTATCTAATATTTTTCACTATTTTTCAATAGTAATTGGTTTTTTTAACAGAATAATTCCAAACATCGTCACGACAGCACCTATCGCTATTGCTGCGAGGAACATCGGTGCATTGTCCATAATACCAACTACAAAGATACCTCCATGCGGTGCTCTTGAACCACATCCAAACGCCATTGAGACCGCTCCGGCCACTGCCGAACCAACGATTGACGGTGGAATAATGCGCAGAGGATCAGATGCCGCAAATGGGATTGCTCCCTCTGTAATAAATGACAGTCCCATAATATAGTTGGTAACAGTCGTCTGTTTTTCACTCTCTGTAAATCTGTTTTTTGCAAATGTCGTGGCAAGTGCGATTCCGATTGGAGGAACCATTCCACCAGCCATAACCGCCGCCATAATATCAAACTGTCCGCTTGCGATTGCTGCTGTTCCAAATACATACGCAGCCTTGTTAAACGGTCCTCCAAAGTCGATTGCCATCATACCGCCGAGAACAGCTCCAAGCAGCACTTTGCTTCCCTCACCCATACTTGCAAGTCCGTCATACAACCATTGATTGAATGCTCCGACAGGTGGATTGATGATAAATACCATGATCGCACCGATCAATACAATTCCAAAGAACGGATAAATCAGCACCGGTTTTGTTCCCTCCAATGCCCTTGGGAGCTTTGCAAATGCTTTTTCGATAAGAAGCATCAGGTATCCTGCAATAAATCCGGCGAGCAGCGCTCCAAAAAATCCGGATGGGATCCAATCCGCCTCAGCCGCAAACACAGATGTTCCTGCTTTCGCAAGCAGACCACCAACGATACCAGGCATCAATGCCGGACGTTCTGCGATGCTCATCGCAATATATCCTGAGAGGATCGGGAACATCATGCCAAACGATACATTTCCCACCAAATTCAAGAATTTGGAAAGTGGATTTCCGGTACCGAAAACATCAGTTCCTGCGTTTGCGCCGTCAAACAAAAATGACAGTGCAATCAGGATTCCTCCTCCGATTACAAACGGCAGCATATGAGACACACCGTTCATCAGACTTTTATAGATCTTTCTTCCGATACTTTCCTGCTCTTCCTGAAATCCGGTCGCCTCTCCTTTTTCATTGCTGTGATAGATTGCAACCTTTCCGCTCTCTGCTTCTTCAATCAACTCTTTCGCTTTGTGAATTCCATTGGCAACCTTCGTGACAATGACTGGTTTTCCATCAAATCTCGCCATTTTACATCTTTATCGGCTGCCACAATGATACAGTCACAATTTGCGATATCCTCTGCCGTCAATACATTTTTGTCTCCGCCGGAGCCGTTTGTCTCCACCTTGATCGTATATCCCATCTCTTTTGCCGTGTTTTCAAGACTTTCCGCCGCCATATAAGTATGTGCGATTCCGGTAGGACAGGCCGTAACTGCAAGAATCTGATATCTCTTTTTCTCTTCTTTCTCCTGTTTTTCCTCCGTCTCCTCTTCAAACTTTTCTTTTTCCGCCTGATCGATATATCCTAAAAATTCTTCTACTGTAGACGCTTTCATCAGGTTTGCCCGGAAGTTATCATCCATCAACAGCATCGAAAGACGACTCAATACCTCCAGATGAATATTGTCTTCTGTATTCGGCGCCGCAATCAAGAACACCATGTGTACCGGCTCACCGTCCAGCGAATCATAATCCACTCCGTCACGAATAATCATCGCCGCCAGTCCAGGACCACTCACCGCATCTGTCTTTGCATGTGGAATAGCGATTCCTTCCCCGATTCCGGTCGTTCCTTCTTCTTCTCTTGCGAATACGCCGGCTCTGTATTTTTCGAGGTCTTTGACATTCCCGCCTTTTCCATCAGCAACGTCATCTTTTCAATCGTCTCTTTTTTCGTAGTTACGACACCGTTTAAATCAATACTTTCTTTTTTCAATAAATCTGTGATTCTCACGTTACTTCCCTCCTACAATCCAAAGTTCTCTTTTGCTTCGTCTAACAACTTCACAACATCCTCTTTTTCTGCAAGCCATGCCAGAAATGCAGTCGCACTTCCGGTTGCAATTCCCAGTTTAAATGCCTTTTCATAGTCTCCTGTATTCAGATATCCTGTCAAAAATCCTGCAACCATCGAATCTCCTGCTCCGACCGAATTCACCACTTCTCCTTTTGGTGGAAGTCCTTTATGAATCTCCCCATCCTCAGTGATTAGAATTGCTCCGTCGCCCGCCATGGAAATCAGCACATTTCTCGCTCCTTTTTCCTGAAGCTTCTTCGCGTAGGTGATAATCTCCTCATCTGTCTTTAATGTGACACCGAACATCTCTCCAAGCTCATGATTATTCGGCTTGATCAAAAACGGATGGTACTTCAGAACATTCAACAGCAAATCCTTTGTCGCATCCACCACGATACGAACCCCTTTTGTCTGTAGTCTTTCCATGATGCTCTCATAGATATCCTCCGGCAATGTGTTCGGAATACTTCCCGCAAGTACTAAGATATCCCCATTTTGCAGGCAATCCAGCTTTTCAAATAATTCTGTAATCGCCCTGTCACCGATGTTTGGTCCCTGACCATTGATCTCGCTTTCCTCGTTCGAGTTCACCTTCACATTAATGCGGGTCAGCCCTTCCTTCAGCTCAATAAAATCTGTGTAACACCCAAAGTCTGTCAACATCTTTTCCAACTGCTTTCCGGTAAACCCTGCGATAAACCCAAGTGCTTTGCTCTTAAGTCCCAGATTTGAGAGAATAACCGACACATTCACACCTTTTCCTCCAGGAAATATCGCCTCTTTGGTTGTTCTGTTGACTCTCCCAAGTGTCAGGTCATCCACCTGAATCACATAGTCCAAAGACGGGTTAAATGTTACCGTGTAAATCATGCTTCATCCACCTCCACAATGTTTTTGTACTTTTGATAGGTTCCCTGCTTCAGCTTAGTTGTGATTACCTCCGCCTCTTTCAGCTCCGCAAATTTAATAAGCGAAATCTGTCCGATTTTAGAAGAATCTGCAAGAATATATTTTTTCCTGCATTGTCTGAACGCTCTTTCTTTCACAGCAGCTTCATTGAGATCCGGCGTGGTGATTCCATATTCATTGTGAATCCCGTTCGCACCAAAAAATCCTTTTGTGAAATTATATTTTTCCAGGCTTTCCAGTGCTTCCGCTCCGATCAAAGCCTCTGTCTCTTTCTTCAGCTCTCCGCCGAGCAAAAATACTCTGCATCCCTTATGCAGCAATTTTCTTGCATGAGAAATGCCATTCGTCACATAAACTGCTTCCTTTTCCAAAATCTGCTCCACGAGATATTCTGTACTTGTTCCTGCATCGATATAGACAAAATCATCTTTTCTGATCAATCCGGCTGCGTACTTTCCAATCTTTATCTTCTCTTCTCTGTTCAAATCCTGTCTCACAGAAACCGAAGAGTCTTTTGTCATATATTCCATATCGACTGCCGTCGCGCCGCCATGCACCTTAATCAGTTTTTTTCGCTTATCCAGCGTTGTCAGATCCCTTCGTATCGTAGACTCGGAAGTATCCAAAAGCTCTGTCAATTCTGTCACTGTGACACTTTTCTTTTCTTCTACAATATTTAATATCCGGTTAAACCGTTCTTCCGCCAGCATATTTACACCTCTCTTCTAAATCTATTTTAAATTCATTTTCGTTCAAAGTCAATCAATTTCATTCAAAATAGTTCGCAATTTTTCCCTTTATTTTTATGCATACTGCAAAATCTTTATTGCCGTAAAAAAGCCATTGCAAAGTATCATACTTTACAATGACTTTTTTCTTGAAAATTATACCTCAAATAATGGTGTCGACAAATATCGTTCTCCCGTATCCGGCAATATTGCCACAATTGTTTTTCCTGCATTCTCTTCTCTTTTTGCAAGCTCTATCGCCGTGTGAAGCGCTGCGCCGGATGTAATTCCTATCAGTACCCCTTCTTTGTGGGCAAGCATTCTGGAAGCTGCATATGCCTCGTCATTTTCCACCTGCACAATCTCATCATAAATCTCCGTATTCAAAATCTCCGGAATGAAACCTGCTCCAATCCCCTGCAGACCATGAGGTCCTGGTTTCCCTCCTGATAACACCGGTGATGCCGCCGGCTCCACTGCAATTACTTTCAGCGCCGGATTTTTCTCTTTTAAATACTCCCCGGTTCCTGTAATTGTTCCACCGGTACCGACTCCCGCAACGAAGATATCCACCTTACCTTCGGTATCTTCCCATATCTCCGGTCCGGTAGAAGCGGTATGCGCAGCCGGATTCGCTTTGTTTATAAACTGACCAAGAACAACTGCCCCATCAATCTCTTCTGCAAGTTCTCCAGCTTTCGCAATCGCTCCAGCCATTCCTTTTTTCCCGTCTGTCAGAACAATCTCTGCGCCATAACCTTGAAGAAGTTTCCGCCGTTCTACACTCATCGTCTCAGGCATTGTAAAGATTGCACGATACCCCTTTGATGCCGCAATGGACGCAAGTCCAATTCCGGTATTTCCACTTGTAGGTTCGATGATTGTCCCTCCACGCTTAAGGATTCCCTGGCGTTCAGCCTCCTCCACCATATTTTTCGCAACACGGTCTTTTACACTTCCCGCCGGATTAAACAGCTCTAATTTCACCAGGATCTTTGCTTTTAACCCAAGCTCTGATTCGATATTCTGCACTTCTAAAAGAGGTGTATGCCCAATTAATTCCGTTACATTTTGATATACTTTTCCCATAAGTAATTCCTCCTTCAAATAGACTTCTGCTTTCTGTTTTCATCGGCAAATGATGCCATCAACTGCTTCAATGTCTTCTCCTCCAGCAACTGGTTCACCCGTGTATTAATCTGATCCCAGACTAAAGTTTTAATCGCTTCTTGCACGTCATCTGTCCCCTTCTCTTGTGCATATTCATCTACAATCGAGAACTTTCCTTCCAGTACTTCCAAAACTTCTTTCACCGTGATATCATCAGCCTTTTTTGCCAAACGGTACCCTCCGTTCAC
>ENA-OQAB01000373-OQAB01000373.1-human-gut-metagenome-genome-assembly--contig:-NODE-373-length-25225-cov-3.128696_pt1 | contig 25225 bp, 28 predicted proteins | sample MGYA00242490_ERZ504517 | MGnify/ENA primary metagenome ERZ504517 (study PRJEB26092, sample SAMD00036298) | human gut metagenome | host: Homo sapiens | study: EMG produced TPA metagenomics assembly of...
TTGTATTATATAGGGAATACACGGAGGTGTTATATATGTGGAGCGAATCTTGTGGAATCTTAGAACGAAATGGTAAAGATCCATTTAAATTCGATGCCGAGTTATTAGTAAAAAAAGGAAACCACTACCCCAAAGGAAAAAGAACAAAGCACCAAAGCTAATAAATAAGAGAGCATATAATGCTCTCTTATTTTTATTAGCAATTATTTTTTTTCGCGAAAAGCAGATTCTTTAAGATTACCATGTATTATATAATTTTGCTATTTCAGTATAATATTTTTGAGCAGGATCTATATTTCTATAAACGATAAAGAAATATAGATTTTTTACATTTCTAAAAAGTCTGGTGCAAAGAATTATAAACATAGTCACTACCAGCTAAATTATTATTGAAATACATACAAAATATTCTAATTTATTTAAAGACTCATTGATCATACGTATTACATCAGTCCTAATATCAGAAGAACATATATCATTTAATATCTGGGCTGGAATAATATTATTTGTATGATTACACAATTCAGAAACGGTAAATAATAGTTAATTTTTGATTGCCGGTACCCCAAACTGCTAAAACATTTCCACAGAATTACTTAAATCTATTTTTTTATTTAAACTATCAGCTATCATTTCAATTTCTTGGGAAGTGAATATCATTCTCAACTCATCTACATCAAAATCCTTTATATTAAAATTCTTAATTTTATCCATTAATTTTATAGTCCCAGTAAATTCAAGGTACTCACTTGAAGCCGTTAATAAAGGTAATATTTCATTGCCATACAACTTAGCCATTTCAAAAGCATTTTCCTGTGCAAGTTGTTTATTTCTAGTTTCATTTTCTAACTTTATATAATATACTTGTACAGCAACAAAAATAAGTGAAATACCAGTTGCTATAGCTCCTAAAGATGAAAAGAAATCAGTGTTTTCTTCTAGAATTTTATAAGATACAGGGAAACAATATAAAGCTACAACAGTCATTGTAGCTAATGCACTAACTATAAATATCTTATTATTTGACAAAAACAGAACATTTTATTTTTCAACTTATCAATCATCCACAGTTCTTCTTTCCACGATAGTAAATACTTTTTATATTATACCATATAGTTTATAAATGTGATATAATTGTGAAAAGCGAGGGCAAAAAATGATAGACTCTGTAAAATTTATTGAATTATTATCCAAGGATATATCTACCATTTCTTGTGATGAGAGTCAAAATATATGTATTTTGACTTCTTCAGATGGAATTAGTGAACCTTATTTAAATTTTATCGAAGAATACATATGTATAAAACCTATATGGTATATAAGATTTTGGTGGATTCCGACTTTTTAAATCATAATGATGCAATTTTAGATGAAAATGTATTATTAGATGTACTAATATCACAAACAAATAATTCTCTCAAAGAAAATACATTACTGTTTCCTTCTTCATTATTTTATGATAAGATTGCTAAGAAAATATTAAAACGTGTCCAAGGTTACATGCAAGATTGTTGTGGTTATTTTTCTACTACAGCATCTTTTCTTCAAAACTTGCCAGATCCTTTGAGGAATAATATGAATGTGAAATTATTATCTGAATTTATTCATAAAAGAAATGAAGTAATAATAAGTGACGTAGAACGCATCATTAAATTTAGGACAGCTGAAAAAAAACAAACCATAATAAAATTATTTTTTCCGAGAATAAATTATTCTCTTGAAGATTTTTATAGTTTTTACATCTTTTTTTTATTGATACCATGTATTATTAAATAATTTAATTGATAACCCAAATAAAAAAATTGTATTATGTTTATGCCTATATATGTTGGGCATTAACCAGCTTTACTAACCTATATTGATGCATCTGATCCAGGAATAGAACATAAATCTGATTTTATGGAAAAATGCTGTTAGAGTATGGGCAAATTTTGTTTGCATTGTTTTGTGTTCATGTAATTACAGGACTAGAAATTGTTTCTCATTGATAAAAAATAAAACCGCTATCTGTTGAAAACGGCATGAGCCATTCGGGCTTCTCGTTTCCAATCAGTTAGCGGTTTTATTTTTATTCTTTTAAACTGTACTTTTCGTTTGCCATAGTAGCAATCCTTATAATGTCCTGTTGGTACTTATCCATTTGCGCCCGTTTCTCCTGAGCAGACAACTTAGGATTATTAAGTATTGTCTGCCGTTTTTTATTAAGCGCACGCACTTTTTTTCATTGCATTTTTTAAGCCATTCCAGTTTTTAGCATTTTTACCTAACTTACCATAGGCATTAAACTCTTTACTGGTATCATTATAAAGCTGATAGAAATCCTCTATATTCTGGCTTCTTTTACCAGGCGTATAACCGAACCGCCCAATAATAGGCTGTTCATTCATATATTTAGCGGGCAACTCATTTTCACGGCCCAAAGCATAATCACCAATCATAGCATTTAAAGTAACAGCCCCGGTAGCACCTACATTCTGGATCAAGTTATCAATTTTCTTCGGAGAGACATTCAAAGCCTGACCAAGTTTTATTGCAGTCATGCTTGTATAAATATCATATTGTTCTTTATCTGGTAAATTCTGCAAACTTACAGGTATGATATTCTTTTCCGTAAAGAAATTATAAGATGACTGCCATTCTATAAACGGCTTCATGAAAGCAGGTATATAATCCGGCAGCATTGTATCAAGTGTATTTGCAGCCCATTTATTCATTGCATCCGGATTATCATCAAGCAACTTACTAAGACTTCTTTTAAATCCGCCTGCTAAAAACGCAACTTCCTGTGGTAATGGAGTTTTTACTATTTCATCTCCAATTCTTGCAATAAAATAATTATCTCGAATGTCCTGAGGAACATCCTGATACCAATCTTCATCATGAAATGCCACCCATTCAAATAAAGCCGGCAATATTATTGCTGTCCCTACTCTGGCACCTAAACGCACAGGGTGAGCCTTAACCTCTCTAATGAGCCTGTCAGTACCCTGAATGGCCGCATTAAAGAACGGAACATATCTATTATATTTTCTCGCTAAACTCCCACCTCTGCTAAAGTCTGTAGTTATTTCTTTCGCTTCCAATCCAGCTTCCTGAATACTTTTTCCTTTTCTGCGTCCTGCAGCAAATTCGCCTAACCTGGCCGCTTCTTCTAGCGACTGATTTAATTTCTGGAACCCCTTGTAAAGCATTGTTCCCAATTTTACACCTGGAGCTTCTTGTAATTTTTGCCATTTTAAACTAGATCTTTCTGTAGAAATACGTGTCGTCATCGGAACACCAGCAATTTCAAACTCCCTATATAGGCTGCTTTTTTTATGGTAATTGCTTCGCAATGCTTCCCAAAGGCCATACATCGTATTACCAATCGGTTCGATGACAGGAATAGTTGTATTATTAGAATACAAAACAGATGTCAAAGTATCTCTGGCAAGGTTAAAAAGACCAAAAGCAGGTGTTCCTGTTGCACCAGCACGCATAACTTCGGCTGGTGTCATAAATACTTTTTCAACAGTATTAAATGTTGGCAAACTTAAATTAACCATTGCATCATATAATTCTGGCGCTGTTTGATATGATTTCTTTTCGCCATTTTCCCATACAGTAAACACAAAATTCTCTGGAGATCCTTTACCTTCTAAGTCTGGTCGCTCCTCTAAATAACTACCAATGCCTTCTACATCTTTTAGTCTTGATAACGCAAGCCCTACTTTATTTCGTTCTGCAGCATCCACAGACTTCTGTGTATAGGCAATTAAACTATCTAACGGATCAATAACATTTCTATTAATGCCATATTCATTTAACTCTTTTATTGGGTTTGTAACATTCGCAAGTCCTGACTTTGGTTTATAACCAGGTATTTTCACATCCTCCATGCTTCTATCTCTATACATAGGGACATAATTTTTATACTTTTCTGCTAATGTATTATGCTGTTCCTTACTAATAATTCCACTATCTTCTAAAATTGACAGCACATTATCAAAATGTTGATGAACCTTTTCTGAAGCACTAATAAACTCTTTAGGAGCATTTTCTACAATACTTGCCGCAATATTCTTCTCCATAGATCCATTATATTCTTTATGAATGCTTTGTAACTCAAGCTGTCGTTTTAGCTACTAAGTATGTAGAAAATGCCTGCCGATTATCTTTATATCCATTACTCCGCAGATAATCTTTAGAAAACTTTACACTATCCACTTCTTTTAAAATATCCTGCAATGTAACCGCATACTTTAATTTGTTATTATAGACTTTATTTAAAGCCTCAATAACATCTGTCGGCTTACCTTATCATCCAAAAGCATTGTTGACCTTGAATTTTGCACTGCTTGCAGCACTTCTTGCAAGCAAATAGGATTATCCTCATATGGTAACTCTTTACCAGTCTTGTCAATAACAGCTTCAACAAATTTATTTATAGGGTCTTTATCATCAACCGCATACTTATATGCGTCCGCCAAAACATCTTCTGCCTTTTGGGTAATGCTCTTTAAATTTAAATCATCAGCAAAAGATATAGAAGCTCTTCCCCTTGCCTGATCGCTTTGCAGAGAATAACGACGCATTACATCAGCAAGCCTATCAAACTTTTTAGCTAAGTCTTTATTGTTAGAGTTCCTTAAAGCCTGAATAAAATTCTCGTAATATTTAGGGAAATTCCTTTCTGCCATTTCTGGGTCAGCAAGTATTTGCCTTGTAAATTCAGCAATACCCTCTGCACGTTTTTCAGCATTATTATATTCTCTAAATACGCTATTATTCCCCCATACATTCTCCGCTCCAGCAATAAGTTCTGCATCGCTACCTTTGACTTCTAATTTTTTATCTAAAAAATGTCCAATTTCATGTGAGTATGTAGCATAATCAGCAAAAGCCCTACTTCTTACAACTTCTGGCCCAACTTTAAACAACCCTTTATATTTTTCATCAACACCTCCGACACGAACTGGAACGATTGCATTAAAAGCAGCTTCAACCTCTTTTCTAGTAACCGGTTTAATTTCTCCCCATGTTTTTGTTTTTCCAGATCGACCGAAAGTAGCTTCTTCTCCAGTTGACTTATTCCCTAAAGAATATTGTTCTGTCTTTCTATTTTTCAGGTTGACAAAATCCTTCTCAGTAGGTATATTTAAAGTAAGAGAACTGTCGACTGCTCTTTCCAACATTGGGTATTCGTCCCTTGCGGATTTGAGCCACTCGGCAGTTTTTTCTTTGTTTATATACCGCAATCTGCCAGCTAATACATTATCTTCATACCATTTAGTAGCCTGTTGCTTAGTAACTTTATCCTCCTTACCAAAAGCACTAAGCATTTCATTGATTTCGTATCCTTTTTTATTATTTCTCTGTTTTAATTCAAATGGAGTTACGATCGTTGTACCATTTTCATCCTTTAAATCTAATACTGCAATTATTCTCTTTTCGCCTTTTTTGCCGCTATACTCAGCATCAAAAATCATAATTGGATCAGTTAAGGCTCGTGGTATTTGTTTAACAATCTCTGGAGTCATACCTTCACCATTAGCAATATTATGTTTGCCTATGGTTATTTTTTTTAAGTTTTTAGGACTGATTTCAATAGGTAATATTTCAGCACCAGCCAGTTCTAAAGCTAATGGAGTAGACATAACAGGGACAGCACTGTCGCCTTTATAGGTATTTTGAACAATAGCATCAACATTTTTTGCAAAGTTTTGCTCATCAATAGCTAATTTTACCTCTGGCAGACTTTGATTTTCGCTTAACATACCTTGGACTTTACGAGTATCCTTTAACGGCTCTACCGTAACCTCTTGCATTTTAAATTCAGGTAGATTTTCTTTACTATTGTCATATATATTATGCAAAATTTTTGATGCAGTATATGCCGTTCTTCTTTCGGTTTCCCCTAACAAAGAGGACATTACCATCCTGTAATTAGGAACGCTATCTTTTACAGCGTGTTTCCCAGCTTTGAATCCCAGCACATCAGGTGCTAAACTGGCTACTATATCAACTGCAAAGGCTCCTGGACGTTCTCTTGCATATTTCGTTGCTCCTTCCTGTGTTGCCACTTGATAAGCACCTGCACCGGGTAAAAATTCAGTTGCAGTATCAAGTACGCCTTTAGCACCGCTTTTATTTATATTGGTTTGTAAACTGGACAAAACAAAAGGAGAAAGTACAGGTGCGGCAAAACTACTTGGGGCTAACAGTGCTGTAGCCATTGCAGCAGGCGCTATAGTTTCTTCCGCGAAATTGCCTGTAGCCTTCTTATATAGCTCCCCTGCTTTCTCCTGTTCTTTTGTTTGTGTAGGTACTGGCGCATTTGTATATCCTTCTTGCATAGGTGTACCAGTCAAAGCAAGTGGATTAGCTGTAGCAAGCCGATTAGCTTGCCTACCGACCTCTTGTGCGCCTTGTACAGCTCCTGCAGCAAAATTTTCTATTGCCTCTCCTATCCGAGTTCCTGCGTCCGCAAAAAATTTACCTCTTTCTTCTGCAGTTACATCTTCCATTTGTTCTTCTAATGACGGTTCAATTTCACCCCGACTATTTAAATAATTCTCAGTTACACGTTCTGCAGCTCTTTGAAAGAACCCTTTATTTTCAAGAACTGGTTTATTTGCAAACTTTGCCAGCATTTTTTCTCTCGCTGTTGACATTATTTTACACCGCCTTCAATTTTACCTAACTTATCCCACATAATAGTGTCAAGAATATATTGTTCATCAAAGCCATTTTCTTTAGCTATTTCCTGCACATATTTCGTTATTTCGTTTTTAGAAGCACCTCGTTCTGCCATATATTCAATATCTGAAAGCATTTGTTCGTACTCTTGGTTATTGCTATAGTCCTGTTTATAATCTCTGGTCTGATAGTTATAATTAGCCCAAGCATAATAATCATTCAAATTCTTAGCAGCTTTATTATACATTCTTTGCTGAGCAGGAGTTATTTCATCAGCACTATCCATAGAACGCCTATTATATTCTTCCATCAATTTTAAATCATTATTATAATAACCTTTATTTACATACTTCCACATTGCTTTATCAGCAGTAGACATATAACTTGAGGGATCTCTGGCTTCACGTTGAGCTTTTATCAACGATATTTTTTCTTTGTTACTTAAATTAGAATCATTGATAAGCCTTACAGCATCTTCTTCTGTTGGAGCCGTATTTATTTTCAAAGCCAAATCTTCCTTATATTTTGCAATCTCCTGTTTTTTTGCATTATTTATATCTGACGCCCGAGCCTTTGCCAATTGTTTTATTTGCTTGTACATCTGCGGATTGAACGGACTGGCGATCTCACTATTAGGTCTAAGATTGTTTTTGTATTCTCCTAAATGCAAATGATCTCCGCTACCGGCATTATGATAAATAACTTCACCAAAATACGGTTCAAATACTTTCTTTAAACGTTCTTTTTGCGCTTCGTTGATATTACCTAAATAAATATCAACAGCATTTCCGGAAATATGGTTACTATTGGAAACGCCACCAGCTTTGGCATTCCTTTCTTCATCCCTGTACCCGCTGGTAATCTCTGCAACATTGCCAAATCCCATTTGATTTAAAACTCCGCCAATCAAATCCAATGCACCTTTTAATTTTGGGTTAAGGTTCTCCAAATCAGGATTATCACCAGAGCTTATTGGTATAGAATAAGGAACAATTCCCTCTGAAATATCATTTTCAGGCCCAAAATCACGCTCAATCATTTTATTAAGAGCATCATCATCTACATATCCATCTGCTCCAATACATTTATTTACTATATTATAGGCAGTTTCATAATATGCATTTTCAATTCTGAGCTTAGCAAGACTATTAGTTAACTCTGAATATACATTAGGCTCCATTATATTTTTATAGGTTCTCAATAAAGTATCTGCACTATTATAGTTTTCTTTACTTATTGCATCACCTATTGCAACTTTTAATCCATCTGTAACTGCATTGATTTTTGCCCTCATCATAGTTTCATCGTCCCAGCCTTTTTGTTCACCGCGCATTTGCACTAAGGTACTGGTATCTTTTATAATTTTATCCATAGCCTCTAAATCATTATAGTTAATGAGCATATTGCTAATATTATTATTAGCTGCCGTGTTAAACCTATTATCATCTGCTATTTCTCTCTGGTTCCGCTCATGAGACGCTGCCGAACGAAGATAATTAAAAGCATTAGGATTAAATTTTTGTCTAAGCATTTGAGCGCGCCTTTGGTTACCTAATTTAGAAGCATACTTATCAAAAGTTTTGTTTATAAAATCTTCTGATTCTTTAAGGCTTCCTTCTGCGTTTATGCCTTGACGACCAAGAATACCATTCTCTCCATTGAAGAAATTTATCAATTCCATATTCATGGCATTAGACGCATCTAAAACAGCAGCCATATCATCAGCCTGCATTTGCTGAAGGACTACTTCATTCACAGCACCCAACCCTTTACCAATAGCCTCGTATCCAGCGCCATTGCCACCGTAACTGTTTAAAATCGCCCGGGCGCTGTACTTGTCCCTGTATTGTATTAGGATTGACCTGTGGATCATATTGACTGAATTTCATAGGTTTAGACCTCCTTTTTAGGTATAGAAAAAGCGCTTCAACAAATTGTTAAGCGCTTAAAGGTGTGTTATAATGTTGTCCGAGATAGTTTAACTATGTTGGCTTATCAGTCCGTAACTGATTGGTGGTGATCCTATGAGCATATATCAAGCATTATCCCTAATGATAGCGTTTGGTATTCTCGTGGCTACCATTATTCTTGCCGTAAAATAGCAAGAAAATAAGCCCAACGTAAGGTCGCGGGCTCGTTTTCAATCACATTCTTGTTACGAGATGAGCTAACGCTACCACACGTTAAACTATCTCTTTTCACATTTTACAATTATGAGGGAGAGCCAGCGTGCGACCACTGACTATCTCTTTTCGTTTATTATATAATACATTTCGTACTAATGCAAGTTTAGAAGTAAGGATATTTTGATTTACCAAGTGGCGCTATGCCCGAATATGGACTTGTGTAATTATTTTGATAAGGCGACTGATAAACAAAGCCTCCGTTGGATGAACCGCCTGTTTTCCCGCTGCCGCCGTAATTTTTATATGCGCTAAAAATACCAGCAGCAGTACCCAAGATAGTGCCTATATTCTGCTGCTTGGCCTGTTGTTTCACGTTATAAGCAGAAGTTCTTGCAGCGTTAGCCTGGTTCTTGTAATTCACTACGCCAAGATAGTTACTCCATTGGTCGTTGCGCTGATTACTCAAAAGCTGGTTACTGTCTTTTCTATAAGCCCTAAAGCTGGAATCACTAAGGTCAAGAGCTGTCCCCATATCGCCACTGATGCCTGCTGCGCCAAATGCGGCAGCCTGCTGACCTGCTACAAGGCGACGACGATCATTGAGCTTTTGCTGCTCATAAGCGTACTGCTCCGCTATCTGCTCCCCCTTCTTTGCCTGTATATCAGCGTTTTGTTCTGCAGCCTGTGCCTGCGCATCGTAATAAGCCTGCTGCGCTTTAGCCTGTTGGTTCGTCGCAGCTATAGAAGAAACTCCCTGAATTGCTGTAAGTCCTATTCCAAGTGTCACCGGATCGATACACATTTATATACTCCCCTCCTCAATTACGAACGGAAGAAACTCTTTTCCGTTCTTTTTTATTTTTATAGGAGCTAAGAACATTGCTCCCAACCTATCAAGCCACCGTATAGAAGCAGAATTGCCGCTGTAAACATAATTATAAAGCCGTCCATATTCTTTTACCCATTTTGAAATTAAAAGCCTGGCAACGCAAATAAGCAGCTCTTTTTTGAAACAGCTTATCCTTTTTGTCGCCAACATCCAAATCTCTTTACCCTGAACGCCTGGAATTTCAGTTAATCCTACAATACAAAGAATGTTATCTTCCATATCTTTATAAATGTAACAATGATCTGCATTTTCAATACTACCGGCAACAAGCATTATTTCGTCTTTCTCATATGCTTCCAGCTCCTGCCTATCACTATCTCTCAAATCTTTCAGCAGCGCTACAGCAATTCCAATAGCGTTATCAACGTCAGCCAATTCGACCTTATACTTTTTAGCCACCAAAAGTCACCTTCCTCGTTACGCTGAGCAAATTAAACGGATAAGGTTCAGTACTTGTAATACAAAGTCTTCCATCACGATCAAACCCACCTGCCGGTGGAATTGCCGTTTTATTTCCACTATACAATTTCATATTCTCAGTAACGCTAAATTCATCATAAGCAATAGCATCCTGATTTCCAAATTCAGTACCAACTTCACCGCCGAGAGTATTTTCAATGCGTAAAATCGCCTCTGACACCTGCTTAAACCTAGCCCTGCATAGTTCCGATCCTGTAATTGAACTTCAACATTAGGAAGCTCAATATTCATAGTATACGGTAGACCTGCAACCGCACGTTTAATTTGTATAGGTAATTCAACAGTACCGTCATCAAGCACTTTATAATTTCTCAATACACGCCCATCACCTAAAACAGTAATATTATTGCCGGCAAGGTGACCAAGCCCTGTTACAATATTAGTCGCCTCATCCATATCATACTTTTTAGCGCAATCTAACATTACATAATCATTCGGAGCATCACCGTCATAGTTATTGTCAAACCGCTCAATATAACGAACAGTTTCTCCATTTACCACACGTTTAACAACAACATATACACTATCCTCATCACCTTCAGGAATATTCACTACAGCTTCAAATTCACCGTCAGTAATAATTCTTGACCATGCATATACTTCCTGTTCTCTTATGTAAGACAGACACGCTATCGTACCATCACTGCGCACAAAGTAAATTATGCTGTCCGGCTCCTGCTTATAAGCAGAATCAGTAATCGAAAGTCCCTTTATAATTTGTCCCGCCAGTATCGTCAATTCCATACCGCCATAGCTGTCGGTTTCAAAGCTGTAGCCCATATCCCGCACTGTCGAACCACGCCCCTGTACGAATACAATTCTATTGCCAATTGTAAGCGGCTCACAATTGCTGCAGCCCCTGGTAGTTTGCATCTTCGGTGTGATATTCGTCGGTGTCACGACCTCGCTCCCTGAAACGATCCATTCATTGCCCTGCGTTAAAACAAGCAAATCTACAGACGGAATTAAATGTAAAATATCAAATTGTTTCCTGCTGATAAACGAAGCGGCAATAGCGCTATCATCTGTTACTGTACCACTGACCTTTTCTACGCCAAAATTAGGATAATCACCGCTTCTAGACATCCAAACCATATACGGTCTTTTATTATTTCCACCAAAGCAAAGTCTATCTTGAAAAAAACATACCGTTTTTGGATAACCGAAATTGCTATTCCAAGCTCCAAAAGCATAAGTAGTAGTACTTTCTGTAGAACCAAACGGTTCGTTTACCATAGCTTTAATATTATATTCGTCGATATAACTAACTATTTTAGCTGTGCCGTCTTTAGTATACGGCAGTGCAGTAAGCGTAACAGTCAGATCACCGCTTGTTATAGAAGCTTCTATTCTCAAATAAGTTGTATCTGTTACTGTACCGCTTTCAGTAGCATTAAAATTATTTGTAGCAGAATATTTACGATATTCTTTCCACGTTGTACCATCCTCACTTTTTTGCACTTGAAAACTTCCAGTCCACGTTCCACCGGAAATAACCTTCCAGCTTTCTCCAACGACAACCGCTCCAGTCGTTCCTGTAGCATTGTCTTTCAAATTTAATTCTACCGAGGACGATTCTACCTCATGCGTCAGCCTAATATTACCATCAATCAATCCCTCGTTAAAAATAGGCCTATTGCTTGTAATGGTCACAGTGCCTGTTGTACTGGACGGTGTAACCTTCGGATTATCCTGAAACGCTATAGTAACCCAGCCATTTGCCCCATCTGTCCCTGAAAGATTGTTATCATCATAAGCAACGCCTTTCTTACCGCCAATGCCACCATTGCCATAATTGATTCCATCACTTCCGTTTTTTGCTCCATGCTCTTCTGAATAAGCCGCAGTAGCTCCTCCACCGCCTTGCGCTACCCAGCCAAAAGCACTACTGCTTCCACCGTTGCCGCCAGCATTACCATAACCGGCTCCATAATGTACGGCTCCGCCTTTTCCTCCGGCTCCTACGGTTACAGGAAAACTATCACCTTCGGTCAAATCCATCTCAAAACTGTAAAATCCACCACGTCCGCCAGTCCCGCCAGAGCTTTGTTTATCACTTGCTTTCCTTGCCACACCACTGCCACCGCCACCAGCACCTGCAACTTCTATTGTGTAGCGGCCATCTTTTGGCACTGTATACGTATAATCACCAGGAGACGTATAAACAGCGCTCTCAACTAAATCCATCATAACCTCATCTTCAAAATAAGCATGAGTAATTTCAAAATCGCCAAACTTCCAGTCCGTTTCGCTGTATCTTGCTAATTGTTTCACCGGATAACTACCGCTCGTAATATATATAACATCCGCAGACTGAGCAAATCTTAATTTTTCCAAATCAGATTCTGTAAAAGGAGTTACTATCTCTATACCAAGATATTCCCCGTTTCTATGTATTCTGATATACTGATCCCCTATTTCAAGCAAATAATTAATATCGTCAGTAAAATTAAACCCCGCCAGAATACATCTCTTATCAGCATATTTTGTAGCAATACAGTAAACAGTTCCGCTGCGGCGATACACGGGCCCATAAGGGCGAATATAACAATTCTCAGCAGTCAAAAGCGCATACTGATATTTATCCAGATCAACGCGGTTAGCTACCGCATTAGATATCTCTCCTGCAGTAAATGCCGGCTGCAGTACATAAAAAGGATTTGGTCCACTTCCTCTAGCCATAAGTTCACATCCTCGCAGTAAAGTATTTATCAGGGTAGTCCAGCTTATCCTGACGTTCAGCGGCTGTAGTATATTTTGCCCTGCTAAGAGCTGCCTGTGCCAGTTGATATTGTGTCTGCTGGATAGTCCCATTGCCATTTAACTGTAAGCAAATATTAAAAGCCAACATCCTCGCCAACGCCTCAACAAAATCAGAACTGAAAAGCTCTGCATCCTCTGCGTCATATGTGTACTCCAAATATGCTTGGTACACATCACATCCTATAGCCTGCGTATTATCACTAATCAAAAACAAATCATACTTATCTCTATCCAAGCTGTTTACAGTCTCTTTCTCATTAAAAATACGTCTTGCACACACACATTTTTCTGGATATGCATATACATACTTCCAATCAGGATTTGAAGCATCCAGTTCTGCAAGCCTAATAATCCTCTTGGCAAAGCCCCAGCTATATTCACGCAATAGACCTTTTCGGCTATGGTCATAAAACAGCTTGCACTGCCTTGCAAGTTCGTTATTCTCATCAATAGAAGAAATGCGGCCTTTAGCTAAATAAGCCAAGGCCATATTGCAAATATCTGTATTATTCATCACGGAAACACCTCCATGTTATTTTCCTCTTTATTAAAATAGGGACGCCTTAAAGACGTCCCTAAGTGCTTGTACATAGCCGTCACATGACTACATAGGTGTTATTTAATATTTTCTCTAATAAGCCTAATCAAATCTTGTTTACTGGCATTTGCCGGATATTTAACATCGGCATTATAGAGCTTAGCTCTTAATTCATTGGCCGACATATCTTCAAGCTTTCTACCCGGCATTACAGTATTACCATTACTATCTAAAATCATTTAAAATCCACATCTACAGCGAGCGCCGCAACAATTTTATCAGCCGTTGCATTAGTTGGAGTGCTGGAATCACTAGCTTTGATGCGCAGGTATTCTTTTACTCCCAAAGGCACCTTAGCTCGTACAGGAGCATTGTCGTCCAGAGTAAAGCTTCCCAGCACTACAGCCTCGCTGAACGCTTCATCATCAGCAGTTTCCAGGGTTAAAACAACACTGCCGCTTTCAAGCTTCGGTCCTACATAAAGCCACATTGGATTGATGCTGTCTCCGCCGCCCATAGCGATAATATCGCCAAGAACACCGTCAACTAATTCTGCAGCAGGTTTCTCAAAGAAAATATTTTCCTTATCTAATCTCATTATTTTTCACTCCTCACGCTTCAATTTTAGCTTCGTCTTCACGAATGCAGTCAAGTTTACGTACACGCATACCATCCACATTTAATACTTTAATGCCATTGGCCAGCGTTTCCATTTCAACATGAACGTTATTTTTATCGATCAAGCACAGTTTGAACAGAGTATACATGCTGCGAGAACAGTACATCATAACACTGTCAGGATTTCTCAACCGGTCATGAACGCGAATAACATTCTCAATAATCTTCTGCTTTTGAGCAGAAGTTGCAGATGAAAACTGTGCTGCATCAATATTGCGAATAGCTCCTACAGCTCTATAATCACGAATAGTCAGGCCTACATTCCAAGTCCATTTCGTAATCATAGCTTCAAATTCAGTTCCGTCATCCGCTATTGTAGTTTGTTGTCCAAGATCTTCTTTCTTCAAGCCAGCGCTACCATTTTTAGGGAACACACCAGAGCATGTACGTTCTCCCCAATTTACAAAATAAATAGATGTATTTTTGGGTACCGCCGCCAGCATTAAGAGTAGTATAGCCTTCAGCCGTCGGATCATCACCATTGCCAAAATAACGATGTCTGATATCGAACCCGTTAAATTCATCCGGGACCTCGCTAAGTCCGCCATAAATAACATCTTTAGCAATACGATCACCAAAGCCGGCTACAAATGCTAGATCCTCGCTATAACGGAAAGCTGCAGGATCATTCTGCAAACGCAAAAGCTCTACATCCATCTTATTACGATTTTCGTATAAAGTAGTCGTATCATTAATCTGTTTTACTCCGCTCTTTTTATAAGGAACACCAGTATTGATACGACGGATAGAAGGTTCAGGAACTTTTGTACGTTGAGTAGTCACGATCCCAGTAGGAAGATTGCCCTCCATAAAAGTCATTTCTTCTAAAATTGGATTAGATTGAGACAATACCTCAATAATATCATCTACATTTCCAGAAGGGTCAAGTCTTCCCCTCCAATCAGCTAAGGTATATGCCAATTGATTTAAAACTGCCATTATTCATTCATCCTCTCTTATTTTAATTTACTAAAATCTGTTTTGTCATAGAATTTTTCAAGGCTGCTTTCCTGTGCGGCAGGAGCGCCAGCGCCTTTACCCGGGTCACTCTCCAAAAACTTCCCGAGCATAGAAAAAGCGCGGATAACTTCAATTCTGTTACCTGCGCCTGTTTCGTTTAACGCCTGCCTGATACCAGGAACCGCTTTCTCTACATGTTCCACCGCAAGACCGCAAAGACTAATGATACTGTCGAACTCTGTCCCAAGTTCTTTCTTTGCAGCCTCACCCCAATTTTGAACTTCTGTATTTCGCTGCTCTATAACAGCATTCATAGCAGCTTCTGCGATTCCTTTACCCCATTCGCCGCCATACTTAACAATAGCGTTAGCCTGCTCATTATTAAGCCCCATATCCTTAATGACCTCTACAAACTTATCGCTCTCTTCCTGGCTGAACTCAAAGTCATCCATAGCGGAAATAGTTTCTTTAAAGTCATAAGCAATTGGTTCAGCTTCTTCCTGTGATTGAGTTTCTGCTTTACCACCAAGAAGGGTATCAGCAGACTGTGTCTCCTGTTGAACCTCTTTCTGCTGTTCAACTACTTCAGTGCCCTGCGTGTTATCGTTGGCACTCGTGTTAGTTACATCTTCCATTAGTCATCGTCTCCTTCCAATTGTTCGGCAGCAATTTCCTGCGCTTTGATTTGAGTTTTTATATATTCAAGCTCAGCCTTTTGTTTGAGCTCTACTCCAGAAATACCAAGGCTCTTAATATCATCGAGAATTAATAAACCGACTTTTCGCATACCCTCGTTATAAAAGGTCTGTGAATTGCCGGTAAAACTATCTATATTGATTTTTGTTTTATCAAGCAATCGCATTAAAAACCAGCGTCCGCTTTCGCTATTTAAGATAGTTGATAGTGCATCCTGATCGCGTTTGCGAAGCTCTCTTTGAAAGAACGCCTGCAATTTAGCTTGCCGGCTATCCGCATCTGTAATACTCTTATACCTCACCTGCGCCGCCTCCCATGCCTAACCAAGCTGCCATAGCTGGGTTACCATCATTTGCAGCCTCAGTCATGTTCTTTGCCGCCTGTGCTGCCGGTGCTGCTGCCTGCATAAGAGCCATTGCTTCCTGCGTCTGTTGCTGCTCTTGTAATGCCTGCTGTTCTTGCTCAATAAGCTTCTTAACATCATCGTCGCTACGTTGCATAGCAGCGGGAGCACCAAGCATTTCAAAGTATTTGGACAGTGTTCCTATAGGATCAACCTTCTTGAGCACTTCCGGCCAAGCCTGCGCCATCTGCAGCGTAGTAGCAAGAGCCTGTTCGATATTAACAAGTCCACTCATTTTCTGCGCTTGCGCCAACGGGGAAATATACTCAATTTTAATATCCTCATCGCTTATACGTTCCTGGATCTCAGGTGGTATCGGCGGGAATGCTCCAGACCTTTCGAGGATGTTGTATATTCTAACAATAATCGGCGTTAGGAACTCATCCTGTAACCGTTCGACTACAGGCCCTAGCTGCTGCAACTTCTCCTGTGTGCGTTCCATAACCTCGCGCGCCGTCATTTGCCCGTTATCAACACTATCAAGCATCAAAAATAAATCTGCACTATAGTGCCTTTTGATTGCGTCCTCCGTGCGAATGATCTCCTGAGAAGCATGGTCAATATCTAAATTGACCTGGAACAGCGGCTGAACGAACTGCTGTGACTGGTCATCCACAGCTGTCATCCCGCCAGGAATAAGATTAATACCACCGTTGTTCAGCAGCGAAGCCGGTCCTTTCATTGGAGGTTTAACCCCAATCTCAATAGCTGTAAGTAAATCTTTTTTCATAGTCTGAAGTGCTTTACTATCGCCTTCAGCGAACCAACCTGGCCCTTTAGCGTACGGTTCAAGCCCGTTTACAAGATACCTTGCAACTGGTATGGCCCATTCTTCAAACCCCCCAACGTATAAGAATTCATTATCCTGCGATTTATCAAGCCAATACACAGACCTATAAGGCATATTCAACCTATCCATATATCCTGGCAGGCGTTTGTCATTTGGTTCAACAAGCCAATTGACAGTATGCTTTTTATCAAGTCCAGTACCATTAGTCGCTTGCTGCTGCAAATGTTGAGGCAGGCTTTCCTGTCCAAAACAATCAACTATCTGTGCTAATGACATTTCATATTTTCGAGCGAATGTCTGCACCTTGCCAAAGCCGTCTACACCAAGAGCATAAGTCCCAATAGTCATAGGTACACATCTAATACCCGTACTCGGGTCATAAAAAATTGCCATTGGGCATTGTCCAAATGGCAACTCAAGATACACCGAATGTATGCTATTGTAAAAATTACTCTTTGAAAGCACCGCAGATACTATTTCTTGCCTGATATCCAACACTCTCGTGGCTTCAATATCACCACTCATCGCACTATTGCTAAACCCTAATTTGAACCACTGACGACTAGGAGGGGTTAAACCGCTCATTACTCCTGCAGCAAATACTTGTGCGGCCAACCATGCAACGCCCTGAGCAATTTCCAGATCACGTCTGCGGGCAGGATTAGTTTTATCTGCCGTATTATCGAATTCGCCTATAAACGGCAACTGATAATCTCTAATCGCTTTCCAACGAATTTCATAATCAAGTCTTTTTTCATAAAGATCTCTCATCTTTCTAATCAGTTTTCTTTCTCTGGCCAGTAGCTTTTTAAAGACGGCCCATCTGCTGGGTGTGTTTCTGCCGGCGCTCGTGCTGCTATAGTTTCAATATCCTTTTTGCTTTAATTTAGCTTTAGCCATTTCATAACCCCTAACCTAAAGTCTTTCTGCCAGTAGCGTTGCCTGCAATAGTATTGCGATCAGACGACACTTGCGTAGAAGCAAAGCCACGCCTTTTGTTTTTCTTTGCCGGATCTGTTTCTGTTCCTGTCTCTGTACTGGTTACCGTAGTAGGCGCCGGAGGCGTTTCAACAACTTCTGGCATTCTAATGCTACCGCCGCCAAATACTTTTTTAAAAATTCCCATACTATCACTCCTTAAAATATCGAATAATCTGTATTGCACATCATCTTACGGCCATACCCAGGATCACCAGGCTTCAATCTCGGATAAACAGGCCTTGCAAAAGTCAAAGCAAGGCCATCTGCAAGATCGGGGCTTTTACCTATCTTTTCCTTAATTTCTTCTTTAGGCTGCAAAATGATTTTGCCATGTTTACTAAACTTATACTCTACAATACTAAGCTCGCTTTTTAATTCCGGCATATCAGGTATAGCACCACCAGACTTGAGCCATTCAAGCATCTTAAAATACATCTCGGCTCGTATGTTTTCATACCTGTGTTCGGCTAATGCCTTACCGCCAAAATTAACCTCGCTTATATTGCTATAACCAAGTTGTCTTATACGATCTATAACTCCCGCACCCATAGCGCCTGAATCAATAAAAGTCATATCGGCTTTATTTTTGTTTATGGCATTGATAACTCTCGCCGCCGTATCCATAGTATCCAACCCTTTGTAAACAAGAGGAACATCTACCCATAACCCTTGACGTTTAAATATCGTAGTCCTATCATCCCCGAACCTTGACACATCAACGCCGAGTATAACAGGAGATCCCTGTACATCTTTTTCTGTAAGCAGTCTGTGTGCTGCCGCCGTAACCAAATCAATAGGAATAACAACATTACTAGCCGATGCAGTAAAATCACAATAAAGCTCCTGACGTATTTCTATATCCGTCATATCTTCCATCATAGATTTAAGTTCTGCTTCGTCCAGTACACCGCTTTCATCAGCTCTATAAAGACAGGTAAACCATTCCTCGCTGCGTTGAGCTCTTTGGTATATCTCATAGAATTGATTCTGTCCTTTAGGCGTTCCTATGAAATATGCGAACCCCTTACGATCAGCTAATGCCGGACGTATTACCTCGCCCCATAATTCAGGCTTTATTTGAGCGTATTCATCAAGGACAACGCCGTCCCAATAAGTACCGCGAAGGGCATCAGGCTTATCTGCGCCTATAATATATATCCTTGCCCCAACAGCATTTTTATGCTTTGACGGCAGTTCTATAAATAGATCGCTTTCATTAACCTTTCTTCCTGGAATTGCGCTTGTGTAATATTTCAAGTAGTTCCATGCAATCATCTTAGCTTGGTTTCTAAATGGTGCCACGTATGCGAACTGAGGGCTTATAAGCGTATTCTTAATAGCGCTCTTACTCAATTCGTTTATCATTCCTACGGTCTTGCCATAACGTCTGTGCGCTACTATAACAGCGAAACGGTATTTATCAAGCGCAGGATGAATCACATCTTTCCAAAGAGGTCTTGGTTTGTATGGTATAGTTATTACTTTCAACCGTCATCACCAGCCCAGCGAAATGTAATAGGTTCTCCATCTTTGCCACTGACCTCACGTTTCTCAACAAACGCTGCTATTGATTTCCCGTATAGCTCAGATGCTTTAAGCCTATTATTCATACGTTCTTCTTTATCGTCTATCACTTCTAGCCAAAACTTTCTTAATTTGCTAAGTTCATCTATGATATCTTTCTGTTCATCTGCAATTTTTTCTTCAGTAACAGCTTGAAGCTCTGCTACCCTGTCAACAATGTGCGCCTTTGTTAACAGCCTTGACGCAGCCTGCCTAGCACTTTTCGCTGAATATCCTGCATCTATGGCTGCCTGCTCTTGCGTTTTACCACCTACAGCCATAAGCCGACAAAACTTCTCCTGCCTTGGATCTTTTAATGCAGCCATCTCTCCTCACCACCTTTGCAAATAAAAAGCACCTAACCGAAGTTAAGTGCCTTTAGTTATTCTTATGTTATTTTAGAGTAATCGCTTCAACAAAAGGGCAACCAGGCGACCGCCTTTTTTATCATTTACATCAACAGGCCAATCTGTTAAAATACATCTTTCGCAATTTTCTCTTGGCGGAACATCTGCTTTGAAAAATGCTCGCAGATCACATTCCCCACAATTATTTGGCATTTTTCTTCCATGAATTGCTACAACAATATCTTTTTGTGGCATATCCACGCCTTTTAGGTCAATCCCTTCAATCTCTGCTCTTAACTCTAAGTAGTAAAGGTACTGCCCCATATGCGATTTTTGTTTTTTCAGCAATTCAATATCACAAGTAGGCGTAAAGTTTAAAGTGCCTGCTTCATATTTGATTACCATATCATGTAGTTTTTCGTATCTAAGTTGGTTTTGCCAGTACTCAGCTTTAAACCTATCTTTGTAATCCGCACTATTCATTAATTCAACTGTATCTTTTAATTCCATTTCGGTTTTTCTCATAATTACATCTCCTTATTTTTTATGCTAAATTTTGATATATGTTACCGTGTTTTATCGGTCTTTTAACGCCGAATTATTTATGTAGATTAAATTGGAGCGAAGCCCAGCTAATGCCATTATTTACGCTGATTAGTTTTCCGCCGTGCGTCAGTGGATATCATAACGCAAGACCATCAGGCATACTTCGCATATAAGCTATACCTTTATTTAATAAGCGTATTTCGCTAACACCTTTAAAAATTCATGAAATTTAAAGGTATTATTGCCGCTGTATTACCCCAACGGCAGGGCAGTGTCCAAGCGCTAAGCTTGAACGTTTCACCAAGCTTGTTGTAAGCCTACTAACTTACAATACTATTTTAACTCATCAGAACAGGTAATATGTCGGAAACTTTTTTATTTTATCAAACCTTTTTTCAATGCCAAACCAACAGCATCTCGGAGAAACTCTTTACGAAATTCATAGCAGGTATCTCTATTTACACCGGTTAATTCTGCAATTATTTTCATCGGCTTCCTTTTTTCATATTTTTGATACATAACTTTACCAGTAAGCTGGTTCTCATGTATCTTATAGGTTTCTGCGACAACTTCAAGCCATAGCTCCGGGTTCATTATTATCGACTGATATGGTCCATATCCAAATGATATCATACGTACTGGCTCAATGTTTTTTAACGCTGCTGTTTCTGTTGGATTACTGATAAAAGCATGCCTCCCACCGCCAGTATGCCCTTTCCTTGCAGTACGTTGCTCTTTTTCTTCATCAACAACTTTTTGTATTTGCTTACGATCCCAAAAGTACCGCTCTACATGCTTAATATACTGTTCTATTAGCATATCAGTCTCCTTCTAGCTTTGCTTTCTAAATCGCCTAAAATAATTCTTCCAAGGATTTATTCTGTCTTCTGCGAGTTGGTTCAAAATAGCCTTCTCAAACTCTTCGCGTTCATATTCTCGTTCACCCGCAACAATCCAATATTCTTGCACCCATTCTCTCGTACCGTCTGCACTTTCAAGCAAATATAAGATACCTTTAGAATCTAGTTTGACACCAAGTACTTTACATTCTCCCTTAGGCACATGTACATTATCACCTATATTAAACTTGCTCTCTATTGTTAATAACATTTGTACAGATCACATAATAATAAGGATTAATTGGCGTTCTTTCCATCTTAGCTTTGCTACCGCAGAACGGACAAGGTTTTAATTTAGTCATTTTTCTTCACCGTCTTTGCATAAAATACACGAAAAAAACTACACAAACTGTTGCCATTAAAGACATCAATACCATTGATAAATTCGGTCCTATTTCATACATTTTTTCACGCTCCTATTTAGATATTGTACTCATTACAAAACAAGCTATCATCCAAAGCACCGTAACACTTATAAACAATTGATTCATTTTTCTTCACCATCCTTGATCTCAATTAATGGGCAATATGTATTCCTACCGCTTTCCAAAACCTTAAAGTTCTCTCGTACGCCCTCGATATCTATACAAAGAATATTAGGCACTAATGCTTTGCCATCAACTTGACAATACTGCCCACTTTCATCTATAAAAGGACACTTTAAGCAATTCTCAGGCATATCCATTTCTTTAATTGCTATCATGATCTTTATCCCTCTCATAGCCTTGGCAATAAGTTTGTCCATTCATTAATACAAAGCGACAGCAATTACAGCCATAACTATCTTTATAAGTGCATTCACCATTACTATAATGCTTGCAATTAACCCACGGACAGTATAGTACTCTCTGCCCTGAATATTCATCTCTAACGTGTATCTGTACTACTACGTTAGCCAATTTAATTATTTTCATGTTTTTCTATCTCCGTTCTGTCAGCCCAAGTAATCCTATTTGCACTCATGGCACCAGCCTACGTACTTTATTTCAGGTTTTTTCATAATTTATTTCTCCCTTGTTGACGTTCAAGTTGCTCCATTAGTTGAGTACAGCCACTTCACTTTCGCTCCACGTTTTGATCTGTATTCTTCCATTCGGCAATATACATTCCATCGATAAGCATAATCATAACCATGTTTTTTATAAATTTTGAACGCCCTTTTTATTTGACGAGCTTTGTATTCTTTCATCTACTTCACCGCCTTCGCTGATTAAAATAAGTTTCAAACAAATTTATTCTCTCATCAAACCTATTTATAAGTCGGCCAATCTCTTGTACGGATCCGGCATCAGCATCATACATCAATCGCAAATGAAATTTACTCAAAGCTAATATTGATCTTTTTTTACAAATTTGGCACTCTGCCGTAATTTGATAGTACATAGGATATTCTATGGTTCTCAACTTCAAGAAATCTATACATCTATGTTCCACTACTCCACCGCCTTAGTCGCAGACATATTTTTTATAACATACGCTTTTGATATCTGCAGGATCAAATGCTCTGTCACATTTTGGGCAGCAAGGCAACATAGCATTATTACCCCGCCCCATATTCTTTTCCATTTCTTTAAGTGCTACTCTGTATGGTTTATAGCTGTGGGCTATTTTCCAAAACCGTCTAGCACTTTCCATGTATCTACCCCATTCACGGTTTTGCCGTTCTTCAAAAATTGCGACCATGAGCATTGCTGCAAACGGATCTATAACTGCACCGCATCGGTCGCAAAATATGAGATGACTTTCTTCATCTATGCAAAGTTGTGGTTTGACATAATCAACACCATATTTATTATTTTCATAACACTTGCAGGCCGAAAAAAAGCTTCTTTTTTGATACCATACCTACAAGACTTCTAATTTTCTCCACTACTCCACCGCCTTAAACTTCTCTAAAATCAATATCAGGGTAACGATATAGCAGCATCTTCTTTTTGATCAGATACACCTGCGTCCGCATCCCTTTTGTATCGACGTAATATATATGCCCGTCAGCTTCTGTCACCTTAAAATCAGCTCGATAAATAATCGGCCTTATCTTTTTACCTGCAACCTCATAACCAGGCTGTAAAACAAATTCAGGCTGTAATTCAATGCTTTTTACTGCACCGGTACGCTGCTGCCAAAGTAGGTCCTCATAGTATTTGGCTTCTTTCCTGCTATCAAAGCGAATCCCGTCAACCTCAGTTATTGCATTACCATATTTCAGCACAGGTACAGCCCCAGGTAAATTCGTCGGCGCCGTTACGCTGTCAGAACGAACTTTACTTATAAGGTGTGCTGGCAGTTCATTCCACGTCGTCATTGGTACATCGCCAAGACATCTTCAAGCTCTTTCTTCTCTCTCCGATACCGAGCCACTTTCCCGCCGATCTGACTATTCTTCCGACGCAGATGTTTGAGTTCAGTCAGTATCTGCATAAGTACTGGCTTTAATACCGGTATATATTTATCCTCTGGCTCATCTTTAATCATTGCCATCATGGCTTTTATATTGATTGGTTTCATTCACTGTTCTCCTTTATTTGAACAAGGTTTCTTCTAACATTTTTCTTTTCAGAACAGATGGACGTCGCGGTTTATATCGTCTATCCCCTATCGGATCTAACACATCTACTGCACAAAAGCAAAAATCTTTGCATTTATTGACACGCTTTAATTTTTCTATTGGCAATATAGCATTTATGCTTGTATTCGGAATTGCTTTAGCGTCACAATAATAAATATCGCCTGCATCCATACAGTTACTACAATAACGACAGTATTGCTTCATGCCTTACCACTCCAATCTTATATTTAAAAGGCCGCCCCCCTATGGGCTAATCACCTCCGCAGGGGTATACTTCCCTTTATGCTTGTATATAGTTAGTATGCGCGGCCGTTTTAACTAAAAACAAACTAATTGTTCAAATTTCTGCGGCTTGAGCATTTCGGTTTTTGCTTTATTGTAAAACTCCTTAGATAACTCAAATCCATAACTGTTTCTACCTAATTCCATAGCCGCTCTTAATGTTGTCCCACTCCCTGCTACTGGATCTATAACCACGTCACTTGGGTCTGTAAAGATTGTTATTAACTGCTTCAACAAATTAACTGGCTTTTGTGTCGGATGTATTTTAGGATATGTTTTTGTATCCTTTACCCAGTTAAACCAATTAAAAATCATTTTTCCATTATTATTAAATTTCGGTAGTTTTTCCCTGTATAACACCAAAGCGTATTCAGTAGCACCAACAACACGCATATTTACTTTTAATACCTGTGCTGAAAAGTTTTTGATGAAAATTAAAGGAATGTGTTTTTTAAACCCATGTTTTTCTGCATACTGAATTACCATCGGCATTTGTTCAAATGAGCAAAAAACTATCATGCACGGAGCTTTCCCTTTTTCTTTAGGCTCTTTTTTTAATAAGCGATTACAAAAATGAAAGTATTCTGCAATGTTAAAATTATGATCTGTATTGAAAAAAGCTTTACCTGCAAATTTGCTTTCACCTTTTTTATTATCGCCATCTACATACCACATTGGATTTGATCCGTAAGCATTTGCTCCAAGGTTGTACGGTATATCCGCAATTACTAACTGTGCCTTGGGAATCCCATACCGTTTGAAATTTTGAAAATTATCGCAATAAAGTTCTGTCTTTATTTTCACTACTTACCTCCTAAAACAAATTTATCGGTATCTCGGTTTCCGCTGCCTTGCAGTATGCTGGATTAAGATCAATCCCTATATACTGCCTGCCGTATCTATTTGCAACTCTGCAAGTAGTCCCGCTGCCGACAAACGGATCAAGTACAATGTCACTTCGGCAGTACCACATAATATACACCGCTCAGCTAATTCATTTGGGAACTTAGCGTAATGCGTAACACTACCGCTCGCAG
>ENA-OQAB01000374-OQAB01000374.1-human-gut-metagenome-genome-assembly--contig:-NODE-374-length-25180-cov-3.110406_pt1 | contig 25180 bp, 24 predicted proteins | sample MGYA00242490_ERZ504517 | MGnify/ENA primary metagenome ERZ504517 (study PRJEB26092, sample SAMD00036298) | human gut metagenome | host: Homo sapiens | study: EMG produced TPA metagenomics assembly of...
CGGGCGGCAAAGGGCGTTCGATGGCGTGCGGCTTCTTGCCCATGAGGCTAGACCAGCTTGCCCTTGCAGTGGTCGATGCCGTGCTGGATGATCTGCGCCGTCCAGCCGTTGAAAATCCCTTCTTGCGCGGCTTGAGCTCGCCGTCGACCAGTTCGCTGTAGCCCACCTTGATGCGGTCGAAGCGCGTGACTTTGGAGTCGGCTTCAAGCGAGAGGCAGCCTTCGACGGCCTTGAACGCGCCGAGCGCCTGCAACAGGCGCGGGTTGTACATGACGTGCGGCTGATCGTCGTCGTCCAGGTACGCGATGATGCAGGTCGTAGCGCCGATCTGGTTCGCCGCCAAGCAAGCGGCACCGTCCATCGACGTCAGCGTTTCCACAAGGTCATCCGCCACCTGCGCGTCCTCGGCCGTGGCAGGGGTGCATACCTGCGAGAGGGTGGCCTCGTCCTTTACCAGTTCTTTGATCATGATGCTCCGTTCAAGGATGGTTCGTCATTCGATGCTTGTCCGAGGATTTTATCATGAAGGAGGACGAGGTTTTCAGCTTTCGCCGTTTTTGCGCTTGGGCTTGTTGGTGCGGGATGTTGTTGACGATGCATTCAAGCGCTCGTCAATCAAGGGCGGTTCTAATTCAGGTAGTTCTCGGGGATAGCCCGTGCGGCGGTTTTCTGCTCGAAGCTGTAGGCGATGTTGAGCAGCTTCTCGTCCTCGTTTCTCCCTGCGACGAAGGTGGCCCCTCTTGGGGCGCCTTCGTCCGAGACGCCGGCGGGCACCGTCAGCTCGGGGTATCCCGCCGTGGCTGGCACGAGTACGCCTTCGTTGTCGTAGAACACGAGGGCGTCGAGCTTCTCGTCGCGAAGCAGGTCATCGATCCTGCTTTGCGCGGTTTTGACCATCGCCTCGACCTTCGCTTTGTCGAATTCGGTCACTTCGTTCGCGTCTTCAAGGAGATCCTGGCCATATTTCGCCCGCCTGCTCGGGTCTTTCTGGTTGAAGGCGATCAGATCGGAAAGGCTTTTCACCGGCGCTACTGCGGAGAAGTTGGCGGCAGCGGCCGCGCCGCTTCCGAAGCTGGATCCTTCCGGCGAAAGGTTGAGGGGATCGAAGGGATTGTGGGTTTGGCCGGCCTTGGAGCTGTAGCCGCTCGGCATCTTCGTGTCCATGAAGTTTGCGAGTTCGGACAGGTTCGATTTGCCCAATATGATCGCACCGCTGTTCGTCAGGGCCGTTACTACGTCAGCGTCGTCTTTTGGCGTGAAGTCCTTGAGCGCGTAGGTGCCGCCGCTGGTGGGCATGGTGTTCGTGTTGACGTTGTCTTTGACGAGGACGGGGATTCCCCTCATCCCCGCCGGAGTTGCGGAGCTCGCGTCGAGGGCGCGGGCTTCCTCTATCGCCTTCGGATTGATCGCCGCTACTGCGTTGATGCCCTTTTCACCGGCATCGTATGTTTTGATGCGATTCAGGTAGAACGCCGTCAGTTCTTCGTAGGTCAAGTCGCCCCTGGAGATCGCCGCGTGCAGGTCCTCGATGGACTTCTCCATGATCAGGTCTTTTTTCGCACGGACTTTTTCGAGGTCTATCCCGGCAAGCTGCGAGTCGATGAGCGCAACCTGTTGGTCTTTGTCGTAGGAGATGCGCTCTTCCTGTTCGGGCGCGAGCGATCTTGGAAGCGCTAGCGCCGCTATGGCAACGCCGACCAGGGCGATCAATATGATCGATGCGGGCAGTATGATTTTCAGGCGGGTCTTCATCGCGGTCTCCTCGCTTCGGTTGGTGATGCGGTGTCTGCCTCTGTGTTTTCGGTTGCGCCGTGGTGCTGCGGGGTTTCGCCCGGGAGGTGGGTTCGTCCAACGGCATTTTGTTGCTGCGGTCTTTTATGCCACGTCAAACGAGATTTCAGGTGTTTTTAAGGTTAGGCGATGCGCGACGAGGAGCCGGTTGGTGTGGGGTGTGGGCATGTGGGTGGAAACCGAGAAAAGTGTTTTTTGTCCAATATTCGGTACACGGTAGGCGTGTCGATTGTTGTATGCTGAGTTTTGCAGGTAGCAATTAGTTGAAGGGGAAGGTATGAAAAAGTCGGGATGCCTCGGAGCTCTTCTCGCGTTGCTTCTTGCTCCTTTTGTCATCATAGGGAAGGTGCTAGCGTACCTGGTCAAAAAGGTCTGATCCCTGCAGAGGAGCCTTCGCGCTGTCGTCATTTTCGGAACGGCTGTCTCTTCGGGATGTTTCGTCATTTTAATCGCGAGACTACGAAGGGGGATCGGCGGTCTGCATACGAGGGGTGAATGTGGCTATTTGCAATCTAGATCAACTCAACAGAATCGACCTGCGTAAGGTGTGGCCGAACGAGGCGCGCGACTTCACTAAGTGGCTTTCCGTGGAGAGCAACCTCAACATGCTCGGCAATGCGATCGGCATCGAGCTCGAGCTCGTCGAGACCGAGTCATCCGTCGGCTCGTTCAACGTCGACATCTACGCGCAGGAGTCTGGAACCGGGCGCAAGGTTGTCATCGAAAACCAGCTCGAGGATACGAACCATGACCATTTGGGCAAAGTCATCACGTACGCTGCCGGCAAGGGCGCCGAAGTTGTGATCTGGGTTGTTGCCCGCGCGCGCGACGAGCACAGGCAGGCGATCGAGTGGCTCAACCAGCACACCGACAGCAGCTTCGGTTTCTTCTTGGTGGAGATAGAGCTGTGGTCTATCGGCGACTCGTTGCCCGCGCCGCGCTTCAACGTCGTTGAACAGCCAAACGAGTGGACGAAGACCATCAAACTTAGCGAGTGCCTTTCCGAGACCGAACGCACCAAGCTGTCGTATTGGACGAAGTATCGTGAGGTCGCGCAGGCATCGTTTGAGTTTCTGAAGGTTTTCAACCCGCAGAAGCCTTCGAAGGATCATTGGACGACGCTGCGCTGCGGAACATCGTCCTATCATATCGCGTTGCTCGTCGATACGCAGCGCGGCTGCATCGGCATTGAGTTCTACGTGCCGGACAATAAAGAGATCGGTCGCAAGGCTATCGAGAACGCGTCATTGTTCGAGGAGCGGCTAGGGCTTGTAGAGAAGCCCTTCGATGCCAAGAAAGCATCCGGGCTGCGATTCTACAAGGAAGGCTGCAGGATCAAGGGCAACCAAGATGCCTGGCCGGGTTTCATTGCCCAGCAGCTGAGATGGGCTCTTGTGATGAAGAAGATTGTCGACGAATTGGAGCTGTAGGCGATGATGGACCTGACCTTGCTTCGAGCCCTTTTGAGCTCGGGATCAATTTGCTGAGCGATTGCCAGGCGAGGGGAGTGGGATCCGAGGCGATGCGGGCTTTCCTGCTTGGGTTCGAGGAGGTCGTCGGGCCAACGGGGTTTGTCGCGAAGATCGAGGCCGCCAACGGCAACAGCCGGCGCATGTCCAGAAGGCTAGGGTTCAGGCTCACTGGCATCGAGGCCTTCCTTACTGAGGATCCGCAGGTGCTAAGAAGTCTTGAGGAATCGAGGCTTTCATGCATTGATGAAGCCATCTGCGCCCTTGCCGAAGAGCTCGGTGTCGAGCCTAGGACGCTCTTGAGCCATGTTCTCGTGTTCGAAAAGGATCCGACTCGCGAAGAGGAATTGGGGTAATGTCGCATTTGTCCAATGTCTGGTTGTAGGGGTGCCATAGAGACAGATTGAGTCGGCTGCTGTTGGTTGCGAGGTGACGCATGAGATGGCATGAGGCACCAAAGCGCGCCATATAAGAACCACCGGGAGAGACGGAAAAAGCACCCAGCCCGGTGGGTGCGAGAGCGCGCGGGGCTGGGTGCTAACAGATGTCAAGGTATTCCAAAGCGTACAGAAATATTAGAACAAGTGTTCCCTTGCCTCATTCAGGGATTCGTTTTCTCCAGTGAACTCTAATTGTTTGGAGTTCATGTAGTTGTCGGATTGTCCCTAGCTTTTATGAGTTTGGGAACCAAATGGGAATCGGCGATCTTTGGATGTTGAGCTCTTTCTTGAACATAAAAGCATTTGCTGTTTCGCCATTTGCAAACCCTAACTTCTTGTGATGGAGCTTCATGGTGCTATGCATGTGGAAATAAGCTCTAATTAGGGCGGTTCTCCGCTTTGCGACAAGTGTTTCGCTTTCGAATGCGCTTCGGAAAGAATCGACAGCTTCTTGTCTTGCTTTGCTTGTATTGCTTATCTGGGTTCGCTTGTCCTTTAGCTTGTCTTCAAGGGCTTTATGGATGAAACTATCGTTAAGATGGGAAAGACGGGCTTCACGAGCTGCTTCAAGAACGGCTTTCTTGTAAGCACGGAAAGCTTCGGTAACATCTCTATTTTCCTTAACCGCCTCAGGAACGTCTCGCCTAAAAGATGTGTCGATTTTTGCCAAAGCAGTTGCATAATCAATCGACGTATATTTTTTACTGCTGAAGCCGTAGGAGCTTTTTCGAACTTGATTGATAACTTCTCGTCATGATCAACGCCGTATCTGCCGATGAAGTCAATTAGATTCTCTTGTCGTTCTGCTTCAGGTTCAAGAAGCTGCTCGTTAAATTGAACACTATATTCACTTTCGATTGACCTGGTTTTGATCTCTTCGACTTGATCAAACGCTGAGCCGAAGTAGAGCTTCAATTTCTTATTGAAAGCTTCACCTTTGTTTTGAAACAGCGAAGAGACATAGCTCTGATCGAAATAGTCAAAGCGGAAGGAGCCGTCAGACAGGCTCGTACCCGATAATGAAGTAACGGCGGGGATTTCGGTCCTCAGAAACTCAATCCTTTCTTCATCAACCGGATCCTCAAATCTGGCGTTGTCCAGCGAGAGTGCAATCCTGTCAAGTAGAGCGGATTTGCCGCTGCCACGCCCGCCGATAATTGCGTTGAGTTTTGGGGATAACCCGATTGACTGTTCGCCGATTATTGCTGTTCCAAGATACTTTCCCTTTTCGTTTTCAGGTATGAAAAATTGTGCTGGACGAATTCGGGATAGCTCAGATCCAACCATCTGAATGCCTGAAAAATAGGCAAGTTGGCTACTTGTGTTGCTAATTCGACTAACGATTGTTTAGATAGTGAATCCAGCAAGTAGCCCTTGGCGTCGGACAAGCCCGGTTTAACGGGCCGTCTTTCGCCGCAACTTGCCGCGCTGATGCAGGCTATGCGGGGGATCTCCCGCGCCCCTAATAACCGGGCTTAACGTCCCCTTGGCAACAAGCTAATGCGTTTACATGGAATTCTATGTAAAATATGACCATGCATAAAATGGCTGAAAGGTGCACATCATGGCCATAATTCGTCCCGTAACAGAGCTTCAGCGTAAGGTCGGCGAGCTCTCCAGGCTTGCCAAGGAAACCAAGGAGCCGATCTACCTCACCAAGAACGGTGCCGAGCATCTTGTGCTCATCGACTCCGATACCTTCGCCGCGCTTCAGAAGCGCGCGGAAGAAATGCATCAAAACCAGAAATAGCGAAAGCTCGCTAAAATCCACCAGAACAGGGGCTGTTATGAACAGCGATGAATTGATTAAGAAAGTCGGCGTAAACATTCAGGAAAAGGCGGCGCTCATCTGGAACGGGTCGCGTCCCGAATCATGGTGTATCAAGGGTCGTCGCCTGGAATCGCCGGCACCCTTGCTCGGTGAATCTTAGCCTTCGTCCCCCTTCGGGTCAATCGCGCTTCCGATGATCCTGCGGGCCGCCTCCCGGGCGGCGCGCACCTCCTCCTCCGTCGGGGCGGGGCGCTCGGGCGCCTTCCAGGCGTGGGCGAGCGAGGGCCTGGAGATGACGCAGCGCACCGACCACTCCTCGTCGGCCTCGATCGGCGCCGCGCCCACCAGGCGTATCAGCGACTCGCGCGAGGGGAACCCCTGCACGACGTTGGCGCGGCGCTTGATCTCGCGGTTGGCCCGTCTCCTGGACGTTGTTGGTGCGGATCCTGATCCTGTGCGACGCCGGGAACGCCAGGTAGGCCAGCGCCGACTCCTCGGCCTCCAGCAGGGCCTCGCCGGCGCCCTTGGAGAGCTTCAGGATCTCCTCGGTCGCCTGCTGGTAGCACGCCCTCACCAGGATCGGGCTCTTCTGGGCGAAGACGGCCTTCATGGCCTCGCGGGCGCGGCGCTGGTCCTCCCTCTTGCAGATGCGTCCCGCCACGTTGCGCATGAGGTGCGTCACGCAGCGCTGCCAGGCGGCGCCCTGGAAGGTCTCGGCCGCCGCCGCCCTGAGCCCCTCGTGCGCGTCCGAGACGACGAGCCTCACGCCCTCGACGCCGCGTGCGCGCAGGTCGGACAGGAACGCCCTCCAGCCCGCGCGGCTCTCCGTGTCGACGCAGTCCACGCCCAGGAAGCGCTTGTGGCCCGTGTCGTCGAGCCCGATGGCGGTCACGACCGCCTGGGACACCGAGCGGCCCTCCACGCGGCACTTCACGTAGGTTGCGTCGAGCCAGAGGTACGCGAAGCGCACGCCGTCGAAGCGCTGGCGGCGGAACGCGGCGACCTCGGCGTCGAGGACCTCGCACAAGCGCGACACCTGCGACTTCGACATCGACGACACGCCGAGCTCGCCGGCGACGGCCTCCACCTTGCGCGTGGACACCCCCCATGACGTGCATCTCGGCCACCGCCGCGACCAGCGCGCGGTCCACGCGGCAGTAGCGTTCGATGAGGTCGTCGGGGAAGAACGAGCCGGAGCGCAGCTTCGGGATCCTGAGCGTCACGTCGCCGACGGAGGTGGCCAGGCCCCGCTCGCGGTAGCCGTTGCGGGAGTTCGTCCGCTCGGGGCTGCGCTCGCCGTAGGCCGCCCCGCATTCCTCGTCGGCCCTCGCCGACATCGCGGCGTTCGCCACGAGCTCGAGCATCCTGCGCCCGAACTCGCGCAGGTCGACGCACTCCTCCAGGATCGCGAGCGCGAGCCCCTTCACTTCGGGGTCGTTGAATAGTACAGTGTCCATAGCGGGCATCGCCTTCCTTCGAATCGGATTTTGTGGTGATTGACGATTCTAGACGATGCCCGTTTTCCTCGGGCGGGCTTCGCCCGCCCTCCAGAAACGGGTTGATACACCAACTTTCGGGACGCTACCCTGGAACGTTGCGGACACGTTGCGCGGTCCCTACAAGCCCCACGAGTACGGCCTCGTCATCTTGCCCATGACGGTCATTAAACGTTTTCACGACTGCCTGCTGCCAACGCACGGGAAGGTCGTGGAAGCCGCAGAGGAGTACAAGAACTTTGCCGTCAAGGACGGTTTCCTCCGAGAGGCATCCGGTTACCCCTTCTACAACACATCCAAGTTCACCTTCGAGACGCTCAAGGCCGACCCCGCCAACATCGAGGACAACTTCAAGGACTACCTCAACGGTTTTTCCGAAAACGTGCAAGACATTTTGGCGCGCATGGATTTCTTCCGCCAGATTGAGCGCCTGAGCGATCCTGATGCACCTTTGCTGTACCAGGTGGTGAGCGACTTCTGCGCGGAGCGCGCCGACATGTCTCCTGAGAAGATCAAGCCCGTTGACATGGGCTACATCTTCGAAAATCTTATCCAGCGGTTCTCCGAATCCTATGACGAGGATGCCGGAGCCCACTTCACAAGCCGCGACATCGTCTATCTCATGACCGATTTGCTGATTGCCGCCGACCCCCATGTCTTCGACGGCGATCGCATCTCCAAGACCGTATACGATCAGACCATGGGCACTTCCCAGATGCTCAGCTGCACCGAGGAGCGTTTGCGCCAGCTTGACGATGACGCTCGTGTGACTTGCTTCGGCCAGGAGTTCAATCCTTTCACCTTTGGCATCGCCAAGGCATCCGCGCTAATTCGTGGAGAAGACGATGCGAATATGCGGTTTGGAGACACCCTATCATCAGACAAATTCGCGGATTATAAATTTGACTACTGTATTTCGAATCCGCCTTTTGGAGGCGACTGGAAGCTTGAAGAAACCGCCGTCAGAAAAGAAGCCAAGCTTACTGGAAGCCGATTCCATGTCGGACTTCCCGCTCGTGGCGATGGCCAGATGCTCTTTATGCTTAACGGAATCGCAAAGCTAAAGGACGAAGGCGTAATGGTGATTGTCCAAGACGCATCGCCTCTTTATAAAGGAAAACCTGAAAGTGGCGAAGACAAGATTCGTTCCTATATTCTTGAAAACGATTGGCTCGATGCGATTATTCGTTTGAGTGGAGACGCTTTCTACAACACAGGGTTAGTAACATTTTTATGGGTCATCAATAAAGGCAAGCCTGAAAAACGAGCAGGAAAAGTGCAGTTGATTGATGCCTCGGGTTGTTGCGTGCCAAGAAATAGACCCATTGGTAAAAAGAGGAATGACATAACCAAATTCTGTCGTGATTTGGTTCTTGAGGCGTTCTCGGATTTTGAGACGAAAGACTACTCGTCTTCTTCAGAAAGCGGCAATGCCATTCATGTACGTTCTCTGGTTTGCGATGCTGCTGATTTTGGCTACAACAGGGTTGGCGTCTGCGAACCCCTGTTTAACCTTGATGGGTCAATTGTGGTCGATAAGAAAGGGAGCCCGGTTGCTGATGCCGAGAGGGAAGATACCGAAGATATTCCGCTTAGTTACGATATTGACGAATACATGGAAAAGAAAGTTCTGCCTTTCAATGAGCATGCGTGGCTAAACAGAAAGAAGCAAAAAACAGGTTACACTATCCCATTCACCAGGTTCTTCTATGAATTTATGGATCTTGAAACCGTCAATGACGCGGCTCAGGAACTTTCTTGCTCGATGAATAGGAGTGCTGCAGAAGTTGGTAGGCGTTTCGCCATGCTTCCTGATCCGGAGATTTGCTATGAAGCAAGCGAAACATGGCTAGGTGACATCCCTGAATCTTGGAGTGCTCTTCGTATTGGAGACCTGTTCGAATTAAGGTCAACAAAAGTGAGTGATGAAGATTACCGACCGCTTTCCGTAACCAAGAAGGGCATAGTCCCTCAACTTGATTCTGTTGCTAAAAGCGATAACCATGCGAATCGAAAGCTTGTAAAAGAAGGCGACTTTGCCATCAACAGCCGATCCGACCGTAGGAATTCTTGCGGCTTTTCTCCATACGATGGATCTGTTTCAACTATTACTACAGTCCTTTTTCCGAGGCAGCCAATTGTTTCGAGATACTTTGACCTGCTGTTCGACACCCCAAGGTTTGCAGAGGAATTCTACCGATGGGGGCATGGAATTGATAGCGATATCTGGACGACCAATTGGTCGGACATGAAAAAGATCGTTATCCCATGTCCTCCAATCAGTGAACAGAAAAGGATAGTGGATTATCTGTCTGACGAATTGAAGCAAATTCGTTCTGCCAGGGCGTCTGTTCAGGCCGAGATCGAGAATATTTCGTTTGATGTGGTGACGGAGAGACTCTGTGCTATCGATGACGCTGTAAGTGATATGACGGACGGCAACAAACAGAATGTACTTGCCGAATTAAAGCTTGGTCGCTTGAGTGAGTCCCTTGAATCGCTCAACAAGCTTCAGGAGACATTTGTGTACGAAATCGTTACTGGTAAACGGAGGGCTATGTAATGATTGTCACAAAAGAGAAAAATTTAGAGGAAGACATCGAGTCCTTCCTCTGTTCAGAAGCGGGTGGGTATTATAAATCTAAAGACAGCCAATCCCTCCTATACGTCGAAGACGGAACCTATCAGGTTGTAGACGGGCACGGCTACCGAGATATGCCTGGAAAAGGTATTGATATCGCAACATTGGTCAATTTTGTCCAGACCACGCAGCCAAAAGCTTGGGAGCGTTTTGAGAAGCAGTGCAATTCCGATCCTGAGAAGAAGTTCTTTAAGGTTTTTCAAGATGCCGTAAGTCTTTACGGCATCGTTCATGTACTAAAACATGGTTTCAAACATCGAGGCATAGCCTTCAAAGTTGTGTATTTCAAGCCAGAGTCGAGCCTGAATGATGCTGCTAACAAGCGATATGGCCAAAATGTTTGCCGTTGTATCCGCCAATTTCATTATGAGACGATTCCTAGCCATTCTGTCGATATGGTTTTGGATGTAAACGGAATTCCTGTTGTCGCAATTGAGCTAAAGGATCAGTTCACTGGCCAGAACGTCGAAGATGCCATGCGTCAGTGGCGAGAGGACAGAGACCCTCGCGAAGAATCGTTCAAATTCGATAATCGTGTCGTTGCCTTTTTTGCCGTTGATCTTTGCAACGTGATGATGACAACAAAGATTGAAGGTTTGACCACTTCCTTCTTGCCGTTCGACCAAGGTTCGAACGGAGCTGGAAATGATGGTGGTTCTGGAAATCCTAATAATCCACATGGTTATGCAACTTCGCATCTTTGGAAAGAGGCTCTGCAGAAAGATAGCTTGCTTGATATTCTCCAGAAGTTTATTCACCTTGAAGTAAAGGAAGAAACGAAACTTGACTCCAAAGGTATCGAGGTTAAACAGAAGAAGAACCGCATAATATTCCCTCGCTATCATCAGCTTGACGTTGTCAGAAAGATTGTTGGGGATGTCATCGAATCAGGATCGAGCAGCAGCTACTTGATTCAGCATTCTGCGGGATCGGGGAAGTCGAACAGTATTGCTTGGACAGCGTATCGATTTGCCTCGCTGTTTAGGGGTGACAAGCCCTTGTTCGATTCTGTTGTTGTCGTCACCGACCGCAGGGTTCTTGACGATCAGCTGCAAGAAACAATCAGCGGATTCGACCATGCTGTTGGCAGCGTTTGTATTATTGACAAAAAGAAAGATTCTGGCGACTTGCGCGATGCTCTAAACGATGGAAAGCGCCTTATCGTATCGACCTTACAAAAGTTCCCTGTAATCTTTGAGGAGGTCGAAAGCAGCGGAAAACGTTTCGCTGTGATTGTTGATGAGGCCCATTCGAGCCAGACTGGTACCAGTGCGCTCAAGCTTAAGGCAGCCCTCGCTGATACCGAGCAGGCCTTGCGGGAGTACGCCGAAATCGAGGTCGAGGCTGAAGGTGAGGTCGAAGACTGGGAGGATGAGCTCGCTAAGGCCTTGTCCGTGCATGGTCGACATGAGAACCTGACATTCTGCGCGTTTACCGCAACGCCAAAGGAGCAGACGCTTGAGATATTCGGAGTGGAACATCCGGACGGATCTTATCGCCCGTTCCACATCTACTCGATGCGCCAGGCGATTGAGGAGGGCTTTATCATGGATCCTCTCGCCCATTACGTCTCCTACAGTGAGGCGCTTGAAATTGCCAGGACGATTCCTGACAATCCAGATGTCCCATCCAGTCCGACACTGAAATTATTGCGCAGATACAAGGAGTTGCATCCTTACGCTTTGGGCCAGAAGGCGGAGATCATCGTTGAGACTTTCTGCTCTGTTACCCGGAAGAAGATAAAGGGCAAGGGCAAGATGATGGTCGTCACAGCATCGCGCCTTGCGGCTGTGCGCTATTACCACGAAGTAAAACGGTATATGCAGAAGAAGGGATATGACGACCTTGAGGTTCTGGTCGCTTTCAGCGGAACGATAGTTGATCCCGCCGATCCGGGTGGTAAGGAATACACGGAGCCAGGAATGAATGTAGGCCATGACGGCCAGAGGGTTGCCGAGAGCCAGACTAAGGCAGAGTTCCATGATTATGGCGACATGCTCATCGTTGCCGAGAAGTACCAGACTGGATTCGACGAGCCGCTGCTTCACACCCTTGTGATAGATAAGAAGCTTCGTGACGTTAAAGCCGTCCAGACGATTTGCCGCGTAAACCGCATCCATCCCGACAAAGAGGACACTTACGTACTTGACTTCGTGAACGATCCTGCAAATATACAGGAAGCCTTCAGCCGTTTCTATACGGAGACCTCTCTTACTGAGCAAATTAATACTGACCTGTTGTACAAGGTTCAGAGGGAGATCGGGGAGTTCGGGCTTTACGACCAATCGGATATCGAGGCCGCTGCAGATATCGCCTTTACCGAGGGCGGCAAAGACCGCGCGAACCTGCAAGGGAAACTTGCCGGTGTTTTGAAGCCCGCTATTATCCAGTACGATTTGCTGGATGAGGAGCGCCAATATCAGGTCCGAAGGAAGGTGCGCAGTTTCTGCAAGTGGTATTCGTACATCACCCAGATTGTTCGCATGTTTGACAAGGATCTCCACAAGGAGTATGTCTACCTGAACTACCTGAGGCACTTTCTGAAGGCCGAACCAATCCCTGTTGAGGGCATCGACGATAAAGTTGAGATGCGCTTTTACAAGCTCAAGAAGGAATTTGAGGGCAGTATCACCTTAGAGGAGGGTGGCGGCGTGCTCGAGCCCTCTTCGGGGTCTGGTAGCAGTAGCCTAGACAAGAAGAAAGATCCCCTGCAGGCCCTCATTGATAAATTCAATGAACAGTGGCTTGGCGAGTTTACCGAGGGCGACCGTGTGGTCATCACGACTCTCTGGCAGAGGATGTCCGCAATGCCTGAAATTGAAGACACCATCCGCCGTGATGGCCGTGTTGTCTTTGAGAACAGCGTCCTACCGAAGGCTTTTGATGAAGTTGCAAGAAAAGCTTACGTGGAGAACACAGAATCGTTCACCTCGCTTTTTGAGGACAGCGCAAAGTACAAGGCAATGATGTCTGCCATCGGCGAACTGCTAGTAAGCCATTTCGTTGGTAAGTAAGGGAATCTTAAGAAGGAACGATAACTTTCTGATAAGTGATAGACGCTGGTTCCCAATAATCCCCCTGGTTCCCAAATGGTTCCTTTTCAGCAGAAATCACGTGCGGCCATTCTGGGTCATTGTTGGCCATCTGGTAAAACCAGGAGACAACAAAGGTTAGGTAGACAAACAAATCTACCCAACCCTTTTCGGTGCTGTACTGCGGTTTTCCTTTGGATTGCACCTTCTCCCGACAAACTACGGAGAGTAAACCACGCTCCAGAAAGCCTCTTATCAACTGGTAAAACTAATACACTTTTTACTGTACATTACTCCCACTCAGTGACTAATCCAGTACGGGTGCTGCCGATCCGTGCCGCGTCATACCGCCTAAGGGCTGATTCGTGCGCAATTTAGGCGAATCAGCCCCTTGATTCGCGATTTCGGGAATGACTCAACTGATTCGCGAAATCGCAGGTCGCTCCTTTAATCATTCCCGGGTTTCCGCCAGGATTCGTAGCGGATGGCTTAAAACAGAGTGATTCGGAGACCAACCCGCACATATCGCTATCGCTTCATCTTCTTCAAGTTAGCAAGCTTCCATTGCGCTTCCGGGCTCGCGACAGCGGCTTGGGCGATGGCGCACTCACCGAAGAGGAGCTCGGGGCGGTATTCCCCTTTGGCGAACAAGTCCAAATAGAGTCTCTCGCCGTCCTTTCTAGGCAGGATGTAGGCCGACGTGAGCTCCTCCGCGTCGAGCATCAAGCCTGCTGGCGTCGGCTCTTTATCCCTCGAATGCAGCATCGGTAGCAGCTGGTCTTCGCGCAAATACCTTTGAGCTCCAGCATGGACTGGGCTACAGACTGGGAATTTCATCCGGCAGCGGAGCCTGCATGAACGATTTAGGTGCCCTCTACTATATGGGAGACCTTGTTGAACAGGACTACGCCAAAGCCGCGGAACTCTACGAAATGGCAGCTGACGCAGGTTGTTTCCAGAGCATCATCAACCTCGGTTATATCTACGAGTACGGAAGGACCGGCAAGCCCGACCACACCAAGGCCTATCAGTGGTATTCGCTCGCCGCAGCGCTTGCGCCCTCCAGCGAAGCGGTATACAAACTCGGCGACATGTTCGGCCGCGGTCGCGCCGTGCCACAAGACAAGTCAAAAGCATACCGTCTGTACGAACGCAGTCTTGAGCTTGTCCGCGACGATGTTGAGTTTGTCCAGCCCGCCATTCGCATAGCCGCTATGCTCATTGACCCCGATGCCCCCTCCTGCGGCATCGACCGTAATCCCCTACGCGCTGACGCTCTATCAGCGCACCGAGATTGGCCTGCGCATCGACATCGCCAACGGCATGACGTATTACACCAAGCGCCTCCGCGAGGCGATCGAAGGCCAAGAGAAGGCCCGCAAGCTCGTCGAAATGGACGATTTTGTGATTGACCGCTAACAACCGCTCACGCGCGTCTTGCCAACATTGGTAATCCGCTCCCGCTCTGAAACCCTTCATGGCAGGAGCGGATTCGCATCTCGAAGAATCGAAAACAAAGAGGCCCCGGGATTCCCGAGACCTCCTCAATATACATAGTTCAGCTTGTTTACTGTTCGCTCTTCGCAATCGCCTGGTCGATAAGCTTGTCAAGCGCCGCGCGCTGCTCGGCGGAGCTGATGGCGCCCATGATGGGCTCCCCTACGATGTTGCCGTTCTGGTCGATAACGTAGGTTGTCGGGAACGAGAACAGATTTGACGTAAACTTGCCGGCCTCGCTATCCGACTTGAACCAGATGTTCTTATATGTCACGCCCTTCTTGCTCAGCACGTCCTTGGCATCTGCAATCTCGTCCTTGTTGCCATCGAGCGTAAAGGAATTGACACCCACGACCTGGCCACCCTTCTCGGCAAGCTCCTTGTTCAGGTTCTCAAGATCGCCCAGCTCGCCCACGCACGGCTTGCAAGTGGTAAACCAAAAGTTCATGACGGTGACCTTGTTCTTAGAGAACAGCTCGTCGCTGCTCACGTCGTTGCCGTCCAAGTCCTTGCCCGTAAAGCTGGGGAACTTCGTCGCCTCGCTCGAAGCATCGGCGCCAGCCGTCATGCCAGCGGCCGAAGCGTCGACGCTCTCGCCTGCGCTCGGCGTGCTTCCACAGCCAGGAAACTCCTTTTCCAGGCTCTCGAGCTTGTCCTCGATCTCCTTGATCTGCTGCGCACCGGCCTTGAGCGTCTTCAACTCATCCGCTGCAAACTCATCCTTGGCGCCGTCGATGGTCTTGAGCAGGAAATCGCCATAATTGCTGCCGTCCTCGATCATCGGCGTATCTTTATTGGCGGCAAGAAACACCTTTTCCCACAGCGCATTATCGCTCGAGAGGATATCGTTCTGCTTCTGCATGAGCTTCGCATAGAGCTCGGCGGCCTCGTCGGCGTTGGCCGGCTCTTGCGCAATGAGCTCCGCGATCTTAGGATCGGAGCCCGTAGATTCGCTCGCGTTGCCACCGGGCGCCGAACACGCCACAAGACACAGGGGCCAGCACCGGCACCATAAACAGGGCCGCAATCTTAGATAGTTTCATGGTCATTCCTCCGTTTTGTCGAAACTTGCTTACTTTTTATCGGCGGTCAGAGGGAGCTTTTCTTCCGACACATCCAGGCCATAGCGATAGCTGATGGCATCGACGGGACAGGCCCCGATGCACTTTCCGCACCGGATACATTCGGCATGATTGGGTGCGCGGACCACATCGACGTCCATCTGGCAAACCTTTGAACACGTGCCGCACGAGACGCATTTGCATGCATCGACCCGGATCCCCAGTAAGGACACCTTATTCATGAGCGCATAGAATGCGCCGAGCGGGCAAATCCATTTGCAGAAGGGGCGATAGAACAAAACGCTCAGCACCACCACGGCAATGAGAACGAAAAGTTTCCAGGTAAAGAGCTGCCCCAGCGCAGATCGGATTCCAGCATTGACAGCCGCCAGCGGAATGGCGCCCTCGAGCACACCCTGCGGACAGATGTACTTGCAAAAGAACGGGTCGCCCATCCCCCACATCGTTTGACCACCAGCACGGGCAGCAATACCACGGCAAGCAGCAGCACGCCGTATTTGATATACGTGAGAGGTTTGAGCCTTTTCGTTGAGAGCTTTTTGCAAGGAATCTTGTGGAGCAGCTCCTGCAGCCATCCAAACGGACACAGGAACCCACACACAAAGCGCCCCAGCAACACGCCGAGCAAGATGAGCGTGCCCGTGACGTAATAGGAAAAGCTGAACTTGGACGAGCCCACCACCGACTGAAATGCACCGATAGGACATGCGCCCGCAGCCGCAGGGCACGAATAGCAATTAAGCCCCGGCACGCAAACCGTTTTTTCCGCGCCTTGGTAGATGCCGCCTTTGGCGAAGTTTGGCAGATGGATATTCGTAATGAGCGTTGCTACCGCCTGAATGAATCCGCGAAATCGGGCCAAAATATGCGACGCAGTGTTTTCTCTTTTATCCAATTCCGATACACTCCAAGCACAGCCTAATTGCTTTGGCCAGCACGGCATCCGCCTCGCCACGCATAACGCCAAAACACACCATGGCAATTCCGACGATCAACAAAGCGACCTGTACCATGGGTTTTACCGCCTTGAACAACCTGACCACTCCTTTCGTTACGCAACCATTGAACCATATCGACCATAAAATCCGTGTTAAGCGCGATTTGAAATGTGCAAGGAGATTGTTATGCGTATTTTAATCGTCGAGGACGAGCGAGCTCTATGTGACGCAATCGCGCGCAGCTTGCGAAACTTGGCATACAGCGTCGACTGCTGCCATGATGGGCAGGAGGCGCTCGACCTACTAGGCGTTGAAGTCTTTGACCTCGTGGTACTCGACCTCAACCTTCCCCGTATCGACGGCATGACCGTGCTTAAGGCACTTCGGAAAACCGACCGCGAGACCAAAGTGCTGATTCTGTCCGCACGTGGCAAAGTATTCGATAAAGTCACCGGACTCGATGCCGGCGCCAACGATTACCTCACCAAGCCGTTTCATCTGGACGAGCTCGCGGCGAGAATTCGCAGCCTCACGCTCAGGCGCTTCGCACAAGACAACATAGTTTTAACCTGCGGAAAGCTCAGCTTTGACACCAAGGCGCGCATCGCTTCCGTAGGCGGCGAAGCGCTGTCTCTCACGCGCAAAGAAACGGGAATCTTGGAATACCTGATGCTTAACCAGGGGCGCCCGGTAAGCCAAGAGGAGCTTATCGAGCACGTTTGGGATAGCAGTGTGAACAGCTTTAGCAACGCAACCCGTGTTCATATCTCGTCGCTCAGGAAAAAGCTGCGCAGCGCTTTGGGATACGACCCGATTCGCAATCGGATTGGAGAGGGCTACGTCATGGAGGATAGCGAATGAAAAGGCTTTCGCTGCAATGGCGCATAACGATCATGACGGCACTTCTGACGTGCGCGGCGTGCATGCTGACAAACTGCCTGGTCGGCTATACGGGCATGCGCTACATGGACGCAATTGGCAGTGGCATCTCGGCTCTTAGCACAGCCGACGAAGATACGCCCCAGGCGTTTGACCCAACGAACGTGGCCCTCGATGACGAGGTCACGGTCGTCGTGAATAACGCACAAGAGTCTTTTGGCGCGACCGCCTGGTGCATCACAGCTGGAGTCACGCTGCTTGGTGGCGTGCTGGCATACTTTGTGAGCGGTCGTGCGCTCAAGCCGCTACGGGCTTTTGCCGCTCAAGTAGAGCGCGTGCAGCCTGACAACCTAAGCGAAATCAACCTCAGCGAAGATGTGCCCACCGAACTGCAACGATGCAGCGCCTCATTCAACGATATGATCGGTCGGCTCGACGAAGGGTTCTCCGCACAGCGTCAGTTTACCGGCAACGCCGCACACGAGCTGCGCACCCCGCTCGCCCTTATGCAGGCGCAGATTGAACTGTTCGCCTCCGAGCATCCCACATCGCAACCCCAAACAGCCGAGCTGCTCGGCCTGCTGCAAGAACAAACCGAGCGGATGTCGCGAATGACCAAGGTGCTGCTTGAGATGAGTGAGCTCCACAGCGTTCCCTGCGAGGACGATATTGAGCTTGGCCCCCTGTCCGAAGAAGTCCTCACCGACCTTGCTCCGCTTGCCGAGCATAAAGACATCGTCCTCAATTGCAGTGGAGGCGCTCTGATAATCGGAAGCGACACGCTCCTCTATCGGCTGGTGTTTAACCTGGTCGAAAATGCCATCCGTTACAGCCGCCCCGGCTCCACTGTCAACGTCTCCATCTGCGACAACGACAGTCACGTGTTCCTGCGAGTCGAAGATCAGGGCCCGGGAATACCCAAGCAGTACCGTGAGAGCATCTTCCAGCCGTTCTTTCGCCTGGATAAATCCCGCAGCAGGGCATACGGCGGCGCAGGACTCGGGCTAGCGCTTGTTTGGGAGATTGCAGCGCTGCACGGCGGCACGGTTGAGGTCGAAGCAAGTTCCGAGAACGGGGCCACCATGCTCACGACCCTTCCAAAACGGACCGCAGCGTAAACCAGCCATTAAAAGGAAAGGGTCCCGTGCACGTTTGAACTGCCTCCCATTTCCTTGAACACGAGAAAATGGGAGGTTTTTGGACTGGTCAAGGTTTCTTGGACGGAAAATAAGCTCTTCAGGCAACATCTCGCTCTAGGTCGCACGGGGCGTTATAGCCGATCGATGAGCGCATCCTCTGCCTGCTGTAGTAGAGCTCGATGTATTTGAACGCGTCCTGCTTCGCCTCCCCCTCGTCTTGTGGCCTTCCGCATAGGGTGATGCCGAGACCGTAAGAGGACCAGATGCCCCGCATCATATCGGATCTTCTGACCTCGCCGAGCACGGCCTCGTAGTCGCCCATCGTGCCGAGTGAACCGCCGCCTGGAGGCGGTGGCGACAACGGCTTCGTGCAGGGAATCCCGATTTATTTCGCCCGCCTTCAAACGGAGCAAAGTGTGGATGTCGTAGTAGTCGCGGCCACGCGTGTTGGCGATTCCCCGGGAAACGACAGTCTCGAGCTTTTCGGCCAGCACGGTTTCGAGCGGGTACGAGAGCACCCTGACCGACGCCCTCCTCGAACATCAGCGGGTAGCGGTACTCGATGCGCCCGGGCACTATCTCGTCTTCGGTCGTGATGTCGATCTTCACGGGAACGTCTATCTTGCCGTACCTCGCGCGCAGGTGCGCGCGCCAGTTCGCGTACTCGTCGCCCTCGCGGATGGGCTCGATCCGCTCGAAGGAGTATTCCATGCCGTCGGCGACGTCCACGGCGCAGATGGCGGCGACGGCCTCGCTCACCATGCCTTCGTCCATATCCATGCCTATCACCGTCGTGTCCATGTCCATGGTGGTCCTCTGGGCGACGCCCGTCATCGAGGAGATGAGGAGGCCGCCCTTCAGAACGAACGCCTCGGCGTAGCCGCTCTTTCCGAGCCGCATCAAAAGATGCTCGAACAGGTACATTTGCAGGAGCTCCTGGGGCTTCAGGTTGCTTTTCTTGGCCAAGGCCTTGATTTTGCCCTTGAGGCTTGCATCACTTCTCATCATGTGAGCACCTCCAAATACATCCTGAACTCTTTCTCGACGCCGAGCGCGTTGCACATCCGTGCGAGCTTAGGCAGGTCGGCGCCTTTCCTTTTGAAATAACCCGCGACCGCGTCGCGGACGAGCTGGGGGTCCGCTCCTTCGGAAACTCTCTGCGAAATGAGGTCGGCTATGGCCCGTTCGGCGCAATAGGCTTTCACAGTACCCCCTCCTGGGGACTTTGCCTTAACGATGCCGAGCTCGTAGAGCTCGGGAGAGAGACGGTGGATTTTCGTATCGGGATATTCTTGGGTAAGGCCACGCGGGTTGTAGCCGTGTGGGACGGTGACATCGATTGCGGCGGGAACCCTGTCGGAAAGGCCGGCGAGGTACAGCGCGCTTCCGTGTGATAGCACGCATTTGCTCCACCTGTAGGATATCGCTGCGAACTCGTCATCGAAGACTTCGGGCAGACAGTACACGCCCCGGGTAAGCTTGTCTATAGCGCCCGATTCAAGGGCGTAGGAAATCGAGCCCGGCAGAAAGCCCGCTTTCGCGATTTGCGCCGCGCTCGCGATGCCGCCCGAGTCTTCTACGAATTCGGCTATCTCCTCACTTCTGCTCATAACCCTCCTTTTGATTATTGGACACGAATTGTAGCTTAAATGTGTCTAATAATCAAAAGGAAGATCATGGCCATCAGGCGAAGACGCCTGGAAAGACGCTATTCCTGTAAAAACAAATTTAGGCCCGGTGACTTGAATCAGCGGTCGTCCCGGGCCATCGAAACGTATCGTACGCGCCCTTGTTGGATTTGGCAATCTCGTGCTAAGCACCGCAACGCTATAGGATTAGCTGGTCAAGCAGAAAGCCGTAGCGCCCGATGCTCTCGTTTTTGGTGAATTCGATAAGGGTCGCAGCAGATAAATCGACATCGTCCGGGATCTCGTTTTCGACAATTATGACCTGGCAGTTTCCGCATTGGTCGAGCATGTACGAAAGCATCGAGCTCTTCATCCCTTCGGCAACGCCTTCCTGCTTGCTTTCTTTCAGGGAGAGAATCGGCGAGTCTCATGTCGACCGAACAAAGCAGTTACGACAGCAACATGAAAAAGTTCGGTTGGGCCGATTACGCCAAGCCGGCGAGCATCGACATTTACCCGAAGGATTTCGAAAGCAAGCAAAGCGTGATCGATATCCTTGACAACTACAACGAAGCGATGAACGCCGCCGGCGAGGAAGACAAGGTCGTAAGCTACACCGATATTGTGGGCGCGCTCATGAGCAGCGTAACCACCATCGTTAATATGATCAGCTATGTGCTGATGGCGTTCGTGGCGATTTCGCTCGTGGTGAGTTCAATCATGATTGGCATCATCACCTATATCAGTGTGCTTGAACGCAAGAAAGAAATTGGCGTTTTGCGCTCCATTGGCGCAAGCAAAGGCGATATCAGCCGCGTGTTCAACGCCGAAACCATCATCGTCGGTTTCGCAGCCGGCGTTATTGGCATCGGACTTACGGCTTTGGCCTGCATTCCCGCCAACACGATTGTCTATTCATTGTTCGATGTGGAAAACATCGCGATTCTGCCATGGCAAGCCGCGATTGCCTTGATTGGCATAAGCGTACTGCTCACATTCTTGGCAGGCCTCATTCCTTCAAGCGCAGCGGCGAAAAAAGACCCGGTCGAAGCTCTGAGAAGCGAATAAGGAAGCGACGGGGACTTCCCTAACAACCGCTAAAAGCAAGAAGCTCGTAACTACCACAGCTGCGAGCTTCCTAGCGACTATTTGAAAGAGAAGGTGCGATAACCCTGCTTCGTGCGCTTTAAGACGACCCTCGATCCCCTTGTTGCTGCAGAAGGGGATGAGGGTCGTCTGTTAAATGATCGCTAGGCAAGACCCAGATCCTTGCAAGCTGCGTTCGCAGCAACATATCCCGTCGTGCAAGCAGCACCCTGCCCCGATCCTCCATGCAGCCCATAGGGATAGTCGTTAAACTGCATGGAACCGTTATCGATGCCGCACACAAACAAGCCCTTGATGGGGAGATCGTCGTGTCCGATCGCCCGCGCCTCATAATCTCCTCGCACGCCGCCACAGGTGCTATAGGCGCAAGCCTCGACCTGAACCGCATAAAATGGCTTCTTTTCTAGAGGCGTCATGAGCGCGGGGTCGGCTCCAAGGGGGTCATGAGAGCCGTCCCCCTTCGCTCTATTATTGTAGTCTTCCATCGTTGCAGCCAATGCTTCCGAGTCAACCCCCATAAGCTCGGCAAGCTCCTCGAAGCTATCGGCCTTCCAAACAAAGTCGCTGCCTTCAACCAAGGATCGGAACTCTCCGCTCCCAACACCCATGAAGGCAACGAACTCATTGAGTTTATCCTCGCCCTCGTAGGCTTCAACATGCGCCTCATCGAACAAGGTAAAGACCTTCGACTGAGAAGCGATTGCCGTGTTGAGGCGGGAGGTGTCGGCGTCTTCTGCAAGTGTCTCGTTGTAAAAGCGCACGCCGCTCTGATTGACCATGGGGAGCGTTTTGCCTATTTCTAGCGGATACCGATAAGTGGGCGGCCACTGAGTGAAAATCGACAGCATGCTACTCCAACTTTCTCCGCACGCCTTCGAAAGTCCGTACATTACCGCAGACGGCGCCTGGGGAAGCGCGCCTGCCGTCAGCGCCATATTGATACCGTCGCCATCTTGACCATCGAACCCCAGAAATACAACTCGTTCACTAGGAATGCGAAGCCGCTCGGCGCACATTTCCGGGTTTTTCCCGAATCCACCCGTAGCGAGCACCGTCGCTTTGGCATTAATGCGCACGAGATCGCCGCCGCTTTTTGCGTAGACACCCCCAACTCCCTCATTGTCGAGAATGATGTTCACGGCAGGAGACTCTAGGCGAAAATCCAAATTATCGAGCGTCTCCCCATAGGCCCAAAGCGGCTTGAGCATACCCTCGCCGTTGTTTACCCAATTGCCTGCCTCGTCAAAGCAGCTCAGAAGGGCACCCTGGCCACCAGTTGACATCGAAGCCCCATGGCTTATGGCCCAATCGAGGGCTTCTCCAGAATTGTCCAGGTAGCACCAAATCCCTGGTGCATAAGCACCCCAATTGTGCCACTGCATGTAAGCTTCGAACTCGGCCTGCAAGTCTGTGGGCCCCTGCGCATCAAGCTGCTCTTGAGTGTTGTACGCAAGCGTACCCTCCGTTATCGTTGAAGTTCCTCCCTTGAGACTTGTCTTCTCAAGCCAGATTACACGAGCACCAAGCTCAGCTGCTCTAATGGCGGCATAGGTTCCAGCGGATCCTGAGCCGCACACTACGACATCGCACTCCTCCGTGCGGGCCACATCCCCTTCATCCACTTCGACAAGCCGCGAAGAAAGAGGGCGATCTGCGCCCTTATGCGTACTGGTGCCCGATGCGTCGGTATCAGTCGACGGCAGGCCAGCATTTGAAGGAGCGCATCCCGCGAGGCCGACCGCTGCCATGCTCGCACCAAATACTCCACCCCAACAATAAAATCTCTGCGCGATATCACCTTGTCCATTTTTGATCCTCCTCTTTCCTAACTGAGTTATTGCATGTGCGATTTTGGGCTCATGGGCCATCGCCCAACTCGTCTATCGACAAAACGTTGACGGCGCCTATTCGAAATCGCACTTACGTATGAAAACGCAGGTATTGGATCTTGAGGATGCAGATTGAGGTTGATTGCAGGCACGGAAGGGTTGAAAAAACGGTTGATGAAGCGCATTGCGCACTTCAAGCTATTCCTCGCCTCCGCACTCCACTTCCTCAAAGTGCGATTACCTCGGGTTTTCCAGGCTTAATCGGTATAAAATAGACCGGGAGGCAGTTCTATCATACGAAACCATTCGGGAGGTCGAACATGGCCAAGGCCGTGACGGTAAATCAGATTCGCAACGTGCCTTTTGCTCTCGCTCTGGCTTTTGCTTGCGCTTGGATGCTCGACCCTTCTGCTGCAATTCCGGCAGGATTCGCTTCACTCGTATCCTTTTCCCAATACCCCCATCTCCTTGTAACGTCGCTCGCATTCGGCGTCTTGGCCCTGTTTCACCGCCAAACCAGCACCTTCCTCAGCAGTAAGGCGTTCGTTGTTGCCTCCTGCTCACTGTGCTTTCTCGGTTTTTTTGGCGCCTGGGCGTGCTCATTGCAGCCGGTAACTTTCCAGGGAGTTCTACCCTTCGCTTGTCTTTGCGTAACGGCGCTCTGCCGAGCCTCTCTGCTCATCTCGTGCCTCAAGGCGCTTGCGGGGCTCCCCCTCGTCGACTGCCTTTTAACGCTCATTGCTTGGCAGTTTTTTGTAGGCATACTGCGGGCACTCTCCACTTTGCTTCCGCCACTTGCCATATCCTGTATTGCGCCCCTCGCAATCGCCCTCTGCCTCACGAGAAAGACCTCTATTGCGCTCTGGCGCGAAAACCCTACGGCTACTTCGCCCTCGGAAGAGGCCGGCAAAATTGAGCCGCGCAGCTTCTTTCCCATTGCGCGCTTGCTGCTCATTTATTCGCTTATCATCTTCACCATTCAAACGCTACAAGGCTTTGCCCCCACGCCCGTAGCTAGTGTTTCCTCACTTCGGGCTCTTTATCGCCTATTGCGGTTACCTCAATCGCCCTCGCGGTAAACGGAAGAATCGTTCGCATCAAGCAGCTCTATGACGCATCGCTCGCCATTCTGGAATTGGCAATCATAGTTTTCGCTATAGGAGCTGGGTGTTCCTACGAAATTGCTTCGATTCTTCTCGATGCCTCCTATATGACTTTTTCGACATTCTTCTTCACCATACTGTGCAATCTCTGCCAAAGAAGAGGAAACAACCCAGTCTTTGTCTTCTCGCTTGCCTATCTTGCAGAGCAACTCGCCGCTTTTCTAGGAGAAGCTTTCTCGGGCATGATAGGGCCTGGCGTGCATGCGTTGCCCCTCGTCCTACTCGCAGGATTAGGAGCCATTGCGTTCGTCTATCTTTCTCCTCTCAGAGATGGAAGTCTCGAGAGGAGCACCGATCCAGCAAAGGCGCAGTACGTCGATCCGGCACGTTATTACACCATACTCGCCGAAACCTGCACATCGGTCGCCATGCAAGTGCTCTCTGACTAAGCGCGAGGGAGACGTACTCCTTCTCCTCGCCCAGAGAAAAACGTTAGCGCAAATTAGCGACGATCTGGTGGTAAGCCTCGCTACGGTGAAGACCCACGCTCACAACATTTATAAAAAATTGGGTGTCCACAGCAAACAGGAGCTGTACCAGTTTCTTGGCCTGGAAAACCTATCCTATTCCGCCAAATCCTCCAGCGAAGCCCACGCGGTAGTTCTTGAAGATGACCTCGCCTTCCTCCTGGGTGGCGTCCAAGTTCACGTCAGCCTCGATGCGGAAGTCGCCGTCGGCGTTCTCGCCCAGGAAGATCTGGCGCACATGCCAGAGGTGCTGTTCGGCTTCGGGGGCTCTCGTCGATGGAGAGGTAGGCGGCCGACCGCGCGTCACCGTCCAGGCGGATCTCGTTGTGCTCGGCGAAGTAGTCGCGGGCCCAGGGCACGCCCTGGCAGTACAGCTCGAAGGCGCGGTCCAGCAGCTCCTCCAGGGGCTTGGGATAGGTGACCTCGGCCAGCCGCTCCAGGCGTTCCTCGTATTCCACGCCGTCGGCCTTCATGGCGGCCATGGCGGCGTCGCGGGCCTTGCGCTCCTGGGCCCGCAGCACCTTCGCGGGATTCTCCAGCGTGGCCTCCACGAGCGAGATGACGTCCAGAGCGTAGGTGTCGCTCTCCGGGTCCAGCAGATCGAGCGCCGCCAGCAAAAACGGCGAGAGCGGCTGGTCGAGGGCGAAGTCCTCGGGAAGGTCCACGGTGAGCACGTAGCTCGGGTTGCCCTCGGCGTCGGTCTCGCGCACTACCACGCCCGCTTCCAGCAGCGTGCCGAAAATCTCGTCGGCCCGGGCGTTCAGCTTGATTTTCTCCTCGGGGGTCTGGGCCGAGTCGGCAATAAGCTGGT
>ENA-OQAB01000376-OQAB01000376.1-human-gut-metagenome-genome-assembly--contig:-NODE-376-length-25159-cov-2.999920_pt1 | contig 25159 bp, 38 predicted proteins | sample MGYA00242490_ERZ504517 | MGnify/ENA primary metagenome ERZ504517 (study PRJEB26092, sample SAMD00036298) | human gut metagenome | host: Homo sapiens | study: EMG produced TPA metagenomics assembly of...
GGAAGCCCCCGTTTTTGTTATGATCGTATCGTAACCGGCGTCTAATTCGTTAAATGCCGCGATCGAAGCGGTCCCGATCCCTGCGATCGCTCCCGTCACCGGAAGAAGTTTCTTTCCCAGTGCTTCGGACTTTTTGCCAATCTTTCCGGCGATCTCTCCCGCCTTTTCAAGTGTTGAATTGCTGTCCTCTGCTGCCGTTTTCAGGTTTTTCAGGTCCGCTTCTGTCTTTATGATTTCTCTTTGTAATGCCCGGTACTGTTCTTCCGACACTTCGCCGTTTTCAAACTGCTTCTGAACCTGTGCTTCTGCTGACTTCAAAACGTCCAGTTTTTCAGAAGTAGCGGCCACGGCTTCTTTTAAAAGCGTCTGTTTCTGTGCCAGAAGTTCCGTATTTTTCGGATCCAGTTTCAGGCCCTTTTCGACTTCTTTTAATTCTTTCTGCAGATCGCGCGACTGTTTATTGACGCCCGAAAGGGCTTTATCTAACTTCGTAGTGTCGCCGCCGATCTCAATGGTAATTCCTTTTATTGTGCTTGCTGCCACCTGCTATTCACCGCCCCTTCGTTTGAACTTCTCGCGAATGGCCTTTCGGTCCGGTTCTGTTTGTGAAATTCGCCAACAATTTTCAAGGTATTTTCTGCCTTCCTTTGTCTGGTTCATTTCGTGAATAAACGCTTCGCGCATGAAGAAAAGGTATAGATCAAGGTCCAGTTCTTGCACCTGCCATATATTCAAACCGGTGTAGTCAATCACCAGTTTTTCGCCGCGTGTGAGTGTTTTATAATACACCCCTTCGTTATCCCCGCCGGGATAGAAGGGGATCTTTAGTTTGGGTTATTCTTTACGCCGCCCGCGAACTCCATGTAAGCGTCGATCAGCGCTTCCATTTCCTCGGTGTCGTAATCGTCCGTGATCTCTTTCGCCGTCACCTGCTCCCCGGTCATATTATGGGAAAGAATTTCGGCACAAAGGCCGCCCAGTGTGTCCATGGCGTCTTCTGCCGTCATGCTGTCCGTGTCCATTTCCTGCAGTGCTGACAGTTTTTCAAACGTCTTCTTCATAGGCATTTTCACGATCAGTTTTCTATTATCTTTCAGTGTTACGGTCATGAAGGAACGCTTCACCTTGTTAAAATCAAAACTTAAATTCGCCACGCTAATTTCTCCTTTCTACTAAATAACGGCAAGGCGCACCCGCCGCCCTGCCGTTATGGTTTCGTTGTTACAATCCTGCTGCTTCGCTCTCTGTCATTTCCTCTTCGTACATAAGAAGGGTTCCTTCTTCATCCATAGGAAGGGCCGTGATCTCTTCATCCACAACGGTTTCTTTGTCTTTCTCGAAAGAAATTGTAAAGCCCGCCTGATTGTTTCCGACGATCATTACCCAAATATCGCCGTCTACTGCGTCTTTGTGGTGAAGGCAGATAACGTAGCGCGCGCCCTGTCTGTTGTCGATACCACCGATCTTTACAGTGCGGCGTTTCTTTGCCTTGTCTTCTGTAACTCTGGCGGTGTCGCAAAGGTATTTGAACTTGTTCCCGTCAAAGGTCATAATTCCCGTTTTCAGGGTTACTTCCTCTTCTGTTACGATCGTTTTGCTCTTCTTTCCAGTGTCGTCCTTTGCTGTGTAGAAAGAAGGTTTGTATTCCACGGACGCGCCGCCGGAAATATAGGCCATTAAATTTTCAGGCTTGCAAATATCTGCAGTCACCGGAACGGTTGAACCGTCGAAGGCCTGAATATACACATCAGCGCTTCCAAGAATTATTCTTTCCATTCTTTGTTCTCCTTTCATTTTTTCTGTGTGATCGTGAAGTCGTAGGCCGTCTGTGTTGTGTCTTCCTGTGGTATCTGCGCTTGATACTTCCGAAACTCAACGTCGAACAAAACCTTTTCTTCGATCTGCTTTTCCAGATCCGGATCTGCTTTTCTCTCTGTGTAAAGTTCCAGTGATCCTTCAATCTCCCGGATCCGGTTTTTGGTATCGTCGCCCCGCTGCCTTTCCGTGGAAAGGTACACAAGAAACGGGGGATCCGGTACCGGTTTTTTATTTGTTGCTGTGAACTGATTTCGCGCAATCGGAAGGCCTAACCCTTCGGCGCGTTTTATGATCTCTTCAAACGTCGTCACCTTCCGATCGCTCCTTTCACTTTGTCTTCAAATTCTGCCGCGGCCTTTTCCTCTACCGGGCGAATATGTTCGATCGCTTTTACTCTGCGTCCGTCGCGGCCGACGTGTCCTTTTTCAAGAAGGTGTGTCAACTGATAATCGGTCTTATTGTAAACCGTGTTTCGTTTGGAACTCTTGCTTTCGTAAGTGTTCTTTTTGGCCCACCCCTTCGCATAAGATCCAGTTAAAACCGGGCTTGTGCTTTTCAACTCTTGAACGGCTTCTTCGGCCACTTCGTCGGTTGCTTTTTTGATCGCGTCCGCTACTTCCTGCGAATACTCGCTAAGCCCCTGCGCCAATTCCTGCGCAAGTTCACTAACCTTTATACCCACTATCTGTTCCCTACTCTCTGCCCTGCGTACACTTCGATCTTGTCGTTTGATTTTCGGGCCATACGTTCGGTATACCGTCAAGCGCTCCGAACCGTACAGAACGACGTCTTGACCTGTGTATTCGTTCGCGAAAACCTCAAACATATAGCGGGCCTTCATTCCCTTTTCACCTGCTGCCGCGTATTCATCACGGCCGATCGGGTTCACCGTTGCGAAAACCTTCGCTTTCACGTCTTCTTCGCGGGTTTCTCCCTGATCTATCAATGTTATTACTGCGTCGATCTGTACTCACCGCCTTTTATTTTGGTTAAGATCATGTTGTAACTGTTCATTAACCGTTCGTGGTTTGCGTCCATGCTATAATTTGCCTTGACATAAGTTAGAACGGCTTCAATTATCAACGGATCTTCCGGGGCTTTCAGGTATTCTTCCGCGACACCTATTCTTTTCAGGTCTGCCAGTGCAAAGCCAACGTAACGGAAAACGTCTTCGTCCAGTTCGTCCGTTGACATTTTCCGCGCTCGTAACTTTGCGGCCGCCTTTAACTCGTCAATCGTCATAAGAAGCCGCCTTTCCTGTTATTGCTTACGCTGACGCCGGGCGTTTTACTCTGATGAAGCCATTGTAGGCCGCTACGGCACCGCCCGCGAAAATGTCCGCGCGGTATGCGATCTGTCCCTGCTTGAACTTATAATCAAGGGACTTTCTGGCGTCAATGTCAGAAAAGATCGCCATTTCGTAGTTACTTAACGGTCCGTATGCCATACAGTAAACGATCGCCTTTGTCTGTGCGTCTGTGACTGCTCCACAAGCGGAATTGATAACATACGGTACACCGTCGATCGTGCCGGTGTTTCCATGGTTCACAATGGTATAAACCTTTCTTCCCTGCTTGTCGCGAAGTTTCGCGAAGGCTTTCAGATCTCTTTTGTTCAGGATCAGAACTGCAGCGTCTTCCACGTCCTCGTCGCCGCCGAAATCATAGATAATGTCGTCCAGTGTTCCGTCGTCGATCGTTGTTTTTTCGAGATCGGTTGCCGGGTCGATAACCTGATCTTTTGTTTCTGTGGGGTTGTGGAAAATTCCTTTGAACTTTCCGGAAGTTCCGTCACCGATCAGGATCTGGCGGCTCATGTATCTACGGATCGCCTTTGTTACGGAGCCTTCCACTACGCCGTCATAGTCCGCGTTCGGAAGTTTAATCATTTCTTCCGGTTCCTCGGTGTATGCGGTGATCTTCTGTTTCTCGATCGTTACGTAGCCGAAAACGGGTTCTGTTGCATTGTAGTCGCCGCCTTCTACTGTGCCGCCTGCTCCGTCGCCGTAGGACTTAACATAACCCCTCTGGTATGTCTCGCCACCGTTTAACGGAATAGATGTTACGCGATCCACAAGGGAAGAAACGTCGTTAAAGGTTTCTTTCACATCTGCCGCGCTGTGTGTCGGTGTTACGGTCTGACTTGCGGAAAGGGCGTTCTTTACGCCGAAGGTTTTCTTTGCGGAAAACTTGACTGCCTTTCCGTCTTTGATGTTCTGTCCGCGTTCCTCTCTGGCCTTGTCCTTTACTTCTTCGCCTTTTTCGCCGCCGGTCGGCTCTGCGCCGCCTTCTGCGTCTTTTGCGATACCGGCCAACTTCTCGCGGTTCTTTACGTCGTCCAGAATACCGGTGATCGTGGTTGCTTCTTCCAGAAGCGCGTCAAGGTCTTTTCCTGCTGCTGCCTGCGCCTGCGTGTTCAGGTCTTTCAGGCGATCTTTTAATTCTTTGACGCTCATTTTTACAAGATCTTCGTACTTCATGTTTTATTCTCCTTCCGTAATTGCTTTGACAGCAAGATCGCGGATCTCCTGTCTTTTTCTCGCGGCTGCTTCCTCTGCTGCCTGCTGCTCCGGATCGTGTCCGTCCTTTGCGATTTTTAATTTTTCCGGGACCTTGCAGCGGGCTTTCTTCATGTAGTCCCCGACTGCTGCCGCGTATTCCTTCGCTTCCGTGGTCTTTACCTCGAAATATTCCGCGGCTTTTTCCCCATTTAACCAACTTTCGGCGTCCATTAACGCTTCGATCTGGTCGATTGTTACACCTTCTTTCAGGTGTTCGGCGTATATGTTCAAAATTCCGGTTCGGATCTGGTCCAGATCGTCGGCCATTTTTCGCATATCTGCCGCGTTGCCTTCGCAATAACTCCACGGGTTATGGATCATCAAGAAGGCGTTTGAAGGAATTTCCGGTGGTTCGCTTCCTGCGAACGCAAGGATCGAAGCGATTGAACCGGCCAGACCGTCAACATAGACTTTTACGTTCGCTTTTGCTGCGTGGCGCTTAATCATGTTATAGATCGCGATCCCGGCAAATACGGAACCGCCGCCGGAATTAACGTAAACGTTCAGATCTTTTCCTTCCTGCTCCGAAAGGAAATTCTTGATCGCGTCCGGGTACTGGTCTTCGTCTTGCCATGCTCCCCACCAGTCGGAAACAATGTCACCGTAGAAATACAGATCCGCGCTTGTCTCCGTTTGATTTTTGAAAGTAAAACCTTTAAGTGTGGCATTTCTTTTTTTCACCGCCTTTCATAATCACCGGCACGAACATTTTCAAAATTTGAATTGCCGTCGCCGCCTGCTGCCCTTCACCTGCTGCCGGCGGTTCTTCGGATCCGGATCCGGGACCTGCGCCGCCGTTTGCCTGTCCTGTCTGGTAAAGGCTTTGATCGTCTGCCTTCACATAGTTCAGGCTTACCATTCTCACGTCACCGTCTTCGATCGGCTCATAATACATTAGTTCCCTGTATTCGTTGATCGTGATAATTCCGCGATCGTAAAGTGTAGAACCGATCGTGGCTCTTGTCTGTAACGTCGCGTATTGCAGCCGGTTAGAAGTGAAAATGATTTTGTTTCCGAAGCCGCGTTCGCGCTCTGTTAATAACTTGAAAGTAAATTCAAGGGATAACTGCAGGGCAATAGGCTCGATCACGCTTTCATAAAAGGCGTTCCACTCCGCTTCCGTGAACTTTGACATTAAAATGTTTTCGTTCACGTTGTAATAGCGGTATAGGTTGTCACGTAAATACTGGCTTTGTATCGTCGGAATGTTCGGCGTTCTCTGCGTGATTTCGTGAAACTCCATGGTATTATCAAGGCCGCCTATGCCGCCGTCGTTTTCGGCGCTCATGTATGCTGCCTGAAACTCCTGAACCTTCTTTTTCAGTTCGCCTTCGTCTGCAAAGTTGTTGTATTTCAGGTAGCCTTTTAAGTTTGCCGAATTTTTCACGGTATTTTTCAAGGCTTGCCCGGTGGCGTCCAGTAATTCAAGGGTTGTTTGTATCGCCTGATCCGGCGGTGTGCCTATAAAGCGTTTTTTACTGAACCGGGCGCGAATATGGATCACGCTCTGATATGGCAATACATACGTTTTCCCGTCGTAGTCCCAAGTGAACCGGAATAAAATATTTCCGTCGTCTTCATAGATCCGGAAGGAAGACACCGTAAGCGGTACGATCTGTTTTACCTTCGTGAAGTCCTCGTTATACATCACCGCCGCGAAGGCGTTTGACTTTCTAACCAGTGTCGCCGCCATTTTGTAAAGTGCGTCGTATGCTGATAACTCCGGCGCCCACCTCAGAGAAAGAAGGCGGGCCAGATAGTCGTCTTTTATTGTCATTCCACGGGCGTCTTTTCTCATAACCTGCGGCGTTAATTTCGCCACGTTTACCGCTATGCAATTTTCGATAGATCCTATAATGTCGCTATCGTCAGACCGCCCCGGCTGAATATTCACCGCGGATCGTGAAGATCGGGCTATACTTGAACGCCTATAATTCAAAAAATCTTTTATAATTCCCGTTTGTCTTCACCCCCTGTTCTTCGCCCTGTAAGTCCGGTTAAATTTCCATGCTTCAATCGTACAAAAAAAGATCGTGAAATTCTGACCTACTTTCAGGCAGCAAAAAAAGAGGGCCGAAACCCTCTTTTTACGCTGCGTTTGTAAGTTGTCTCCCGATCTCTTTGTGGAATTTCATTTTCACGGCCAACGCGTCGAAGATTGACACGGCGCCGTCTATGTGTGCGCGCTTTTCCAGTTTTACCGGCTTCATGCGGCTGTCGTTTATGTTAATATCAACGGCCACGTTCAGAAGGTGCGCGCGAAGAAGATTGTTTTCGCCCAGGCAGTACGCCCCGTCTTTCAAGTCACCTTCAAAGGTATGTAATACCGGTGTAAGGTTTGTTCCCTGATATACGTCGTCCATGTGGAAGCCTGCTTCTTTCATTTCCTGCACCAGATAGCCCGCGCAATAACGGTCATAGCCCACTTTTAACGGTTTGATCTTGTAAACCTTTACAAGTTCAATAAACCAGTTAAACACGTCTTTGTAGTCCACCTGATGTTCTCCGGATATTTTCAAGAAGCCTTGCTGTTCAAAAATGTTGTACGGAACATTTTCTTCGTTGATCGCCACTTTGAAGCGTTCCCGCGGCATGAAGAATTTTGTAATAACATAGTTCTTCCCGTCCTTTTCGATAATGAGTGAAGCGGCCGTAAGGTCCGTCGTTCTGGAAAGGTCGATTCCTGCCACGCAATAGCACCCGCGGAAGTCTTCAAGTGTGAAGTGCTGTCCTGCTGCCCTTTCTACGTCCACATAGTCAAGCCATGCGATCGAAGAATTTTGTTTGATATTGCAAAACTTCGTCAAGAACTCCGCTTTTGCTGCAAGTGATTTCTTTGCAACTGCGATCTTGTCTTCGTAGTATTCCCACGATACGGAAACGCCCAAGTTCGGGTTTGACTTCTCTAATTCTTCGCGGGTGTCCCACTTTTCCACGTCGTCAATGATAAACAGGAACGGAAGAAGGCGTTTTTCCGTGTCGCCCTTTCCTCTGCCTTTCAGGAACGCCGTTGATCGCTTCATAAGTTCGTCGTAAATGCCGTCGTTCTCATATCCTGCAGTGGACGTTGACAAAATAAGCGGCTGTTTTCTGGCTCCCAGTGCCGACGCCATAACGTCGTATTGTTTCAAGCCCTGATCGCCCGGCCATGCTTCCATTTCGTCGTTTAGAACAAAGTGTGGGTTGAAACCGTCGGACTTTTTAGAGTTGAACGCGATCTTCTTTATGGTCGTGTTGAACTCCTGAACGTAAATATCCGAACGGCGTTTCTTGCTGATCTCGGAAAGTTCTTCGTCCTGCTGCACGATCTGGTAAAATGCGTCGTATGCAAGATCGGCCTGCTCCAATTTCGGGGCCAGACAGTACAGTTTTCGCGCCGTATTCTCCGTCTATATATGCCATGTATGCCATGATCGCGGCGGCGAATAGGGTTTTACCGTTCTTTCTTGCAACCACCAGAAAAACTTCCCTGAATTGCCGGTACCCGGTGTTTTTGTCCAGAATACCGAAGATCGCGGAAACGATCGCTTTCTGCCACAATTCCAACTTTAGAAGGTCGTTTCTGCCTTCCGAATGGTGACAGTAGTTTTCTATGAACTTGATCGCCTTGTTGGCCTTCTTTTGGTCGAAAACCCATTCCCCGTTCTTGATACCCTCAACCAGAATTTTATAGATCGCTTTGATCCATTTACCGGCCCGAATACGCCCCGACGTGATCGCGTCGTGGTATTCAAAAATATAATTATGTGCCTGCTTATTCATCACGAAGCGCCGCCAATTTTGAAACTTTTTTCTTCTCTTTTGGCGGTAAATATTCGATCAACTGGTTAATAATTTGGGTATATTGCCGCGCGTATTTTTCATAAATTGCCGTTGAAGGGTGGGCTTTTATGAATTTCTGCGAAGCGTTTTTCGTTTCGGTTGTCAGGCCTTCTTTTTTCAATTCTGTTTTGGCCTGCAGAAGTGCGACTTTCAGGAAGGCCGCTTCGTCAATCACTGAATTTACAAGGGTTCGCCGGTCCTCGTCTTCGATCCCCGCGAACATTTCAGAAAGTTTTGCTTTCTCTTTCTTTATCCTTCCTTCTGTCAGATAATTAGTTCTTTTTTGTGGTTTGTTTTTTGTTGTCGTCGTATTTTTCTGGCATATTTTAACCCCCCTTCTATGGCGCGCGACTTGCATGAGTTTTTTTGACCTCACTCCCTCGGTTCTCTCGGAAGGCCCGAAAAAGAAAATACCGGGGGGGCGGGGTTCGTGGAATGGAAAAATATTTTTTATTTGCTTTCGATCAAATTTCCTTTTGCGTCGAACGTGTAACGCTTCGCCTTCGCCTTGTGCTGCCTGTTGTGGTGTTCATCACATAACAGTTCTAAGTTATCAAAGGACAGCGCCACCGCCGGATCGTTTATGTTCTCCGGCGTTAATTCTTTTTTGTGGTGAACAATTATTCCGGGGTTGATGTCTTCAACCCTTCGCGCTCCGGCCAGAACTTCGGCCATGCAACGTTCACACCTGCCGCACTGGATCCGGTAATATGCGTCGCGTGTCTTTCTCCACTCCTTCGACGTATAGAAACCGTTTGTCCATTCTTTCGCCATTCGTTCACCTTCTTTCATTCTATCCAACGGCACCGGTCTTTTCTGACCTACTTTCCGGGCGCCTGCTGCCTGCTGCCGCCTTCTGGTTCTATGATCTCCATGTGTACCGCTATCAGATAACAGAACTCCTTCCGGTATTCGTAGAACAACCGGCGGCAACAATACGTTTCCCCTAACAGTTCCCAAGGTGTGTTATATAACAGGCTTGTGTATAGTTTGTCGATAATGTGGCGCCGGACCTCTGGATCCGTTCCTTCCAGTGGCAATTCCTTTTTTGCTGCCTTTATCGCTTCCGCTGCCTTTCTGTCGAAGTCTGTATGTTTGCCCGCCCTGCGCCTGCTCTGCCGCTTCTGGTCGCCATGAACGATCGCTTTTACTATTTTCTTTGTATCTTCGTCTATCGTGTGCGCCAACCGAAACGGCCCCCTTTCGTGCTAAATGATCGTGATCTTCTCCAAGTGTTCCCAGAATACTTTCACGTCTTCGTCGTCCGTCGTCCTTACTGCTGCCATTAAATAACAATAATTGTTCCCCCAGTACAGAAACGGGCTTTCTTTGCTTGTCGCCACTGGTCCGATCGGATCATATTCTCCGTTATCGTAGTCAATGGCTTTTCTGTTAATCAGGTTGAAGAACAGTTCTGAAACCGCTTTTACTGTCCTTCCTTCTTCTTCCTGCAGGATCCTTACAACCCTGTCGCTCTGCTGCTGCAAAATGTTTGTTTTTCTGAACTTTACCTTTGCGCGCTCAAACGCTGCCGGAAGGTTGAAGATCTCTTTCTGTTCGATTTCGTACTGGTTCCCTGCGCCGTCTATGGCTTTGAATACTTCGCCCGGCTGTGGAAGTTCGCCGCATAATTCAATAATTGCTGCCTTCGCTTCTTTCGGGAATGTCCAGTTATTGAACCAGATCACCCACCAACCGGAAGAAATATAATAACCGTCCACTTCTTCGTCTTCCGGATCTGTCATGTGGCCGACTGTAAGGCCTGCGCCTTTGTATGCGTCTTTGAATAATCTTTTTAATACCGACGTTTTCGAAAAACTATAACTATTTCCCCCTTTTCCTTTCTCTCTTTGAAAAACTTCAGCAATTCCGACACGGCGCCCAACTGCTTCGCCGGTACACCTTCGTCAATAGCCGAACATTTTCACGACTTCTTCGCAATTCACAAGATCGAAACCTTCCCCACGAGCCAGATAATGCCGGATCACTTCGCGGGCCTGTTCTGCTCCGTATGCCACCGCCGTTTTGTAGCCCTGCTCCCGAAGAAGCGCCATAAACTCTTCTTGTGCTTTTGTGGTCTTCCCTTTCCCGAATTTCATTTCGATATACAGACCATGAAAGCCACGGCGCGGAACCGGCAAAGACAGATCCGGAACTCCTGTTTTCATTCCTGCCGCCTTCAATACCGGCCCATTTGTCCGGATCCCTTCGTTCGGTATGTGGTGAAGAAGCCGTAATTCCGGAACGTATTCTTCGTTCGCTCTGGCCCAGTTTATAAGGCCGATCTGTTCCGTTGTCTCGGAACGTTTCATGTTTGCAAGGTTCATTTTCCTTTTCTCCCTTCGTTTCAATTCCGCACCATGCGGGCGTATATGTAAAAGGCCGCCGTAACTCCGTTGTATTTCACTTCGGCGTCAAGGAATTTATAACCCGGATAGGCCTTTTTCCATTTCGGCTTTTTAATGTTTCGTAATCGTTGGCCATGCGCTCAACGGTCCTTTTTTTTGAACTTTGAATAACTTCTGGTAGGTTCTTTCGGTTTTACAAGGTTCTTTGAACCTCTCCATTTTCTCTTCCCTTTCCTGTTGTTCATCATGTATGTAGCAACGCCCGAAAGGAGAAAGTCTTTGTCTGGCTTTATGCGGCGGGTGTTGGATCTTTCCCCTTTTTGTCCACAATCCTTCTAATTCGTCCCGGTTTATCCCCTGCCCCCGTCATGATAATGTGGACGTGCGGGTGTTCTGCTCCGTCTACCACTGGAATAATTAAATACTTGATATTCTCCCGGCCTGCCTTTTTCTGTCTGTAATTTATCTTGCGAATAAAGTTCGCTATATCTCGATCGGCTGCCGCTTCGTCTGCCGGAATGTGTTCTTTGTCCCATGTGAACGTACACCATAGATCGTTTTCGCCGAAATTTATATTTGCAAGGCGTATAAAATAGCGTCTTGAATTTTTGTCATTCAGATTTTTTTGTGAAGGTTTGCTTTCTCTGCCCTTCTTCGTGTGTGGAACGTCCGCTTTGTGACAGAATGACGGGTAGATCTGCGCTTCCAGTAATTCCGATCCGCTTTGAAGGTTCTTCGCCTTCGTGGTGGTGGTTCTGTAAAGGCTTTCCACTTTCCCTTCTTTCAGTAGCCGTTCCAGTTCCCATTCTTTTAATTTCTCCTGCTGCTCTTTCCACTGCTCTTCATAGTCCGGAACCTGCAGCGGGTGTTCCTTCTCAAAATTCTTTCTTGCTTTTTTCTGTATGTCGCGATCCAGATCCACCGGGAACGCTTCTTCATAGTCGTAATTATCGAATGTCTTTCTTTTCATGTTCCCCCGCCTTTCCCTTCTCTCCTTCCCTCTACGGATCCAGATCTTAAAATATAAAAATATATACTTCGTCGATTTGCTAATACCCATTACAAGGACGGTAAAGGAAAATACTTTATATATAAGAAGAAAGTCTGTTCGACTGCTGCCGTTTTCTTCCTGCTGCTGAATTGCCCGGGCGCTTCTATTTTTGCGTCCGGGCTTTCATTCAATAGAACATTTGTTCTTTATTTTGTTATTTCCTTTCGTGACTTTTCTTCGTGCTTTACTGTCAGGCCTGTTTCGCCGTCGCTAATATGCACCGCTTCCGGAAGAAGAACAACTTCCTTCGTTCCTTTGGAATACATCATTTCAAAACACGGCGCCGTCTTGTTTCCCTCTGGCGTGAAACACGCTTCGATCCGGATCTCAAAATCTCCCGGAAGTCCTTCTGTAATTTCTCTAAATTGTGCAAGTGTAACCATTGTCTTTTTCTCCTTCTTCGTTATTCAGTAATCTTTCTATTTCCGGCGGTAATTCTCCGAAGATCCGGCGGCACTCTATAAGGGCCTTGCGAAGTTCGGCGTTTTCCTGTGCCGCTTCGTCAAGTTTCCTTCTATAATTGCCGCCCGCGTCTCGCGCCTGTTCCAGTAATTCTTCCAGTGCTTCTTTTTCTGCGTTTAGGTTGTCCGTTGTCTCGAAAAACTCCTTCTTGTACTCTTCCAGTTCCTTTTCTGCTGCTGCGGCCCGGCCTTCTGCTGTTGTGCGGTCGTAATCTTCCGCGGCCACGGTTTCAACTAAAATACATCAAGCAATACCTGCCGCTTGTGTGTCCTGTTGCTTTCCATCTGTAAAACAGTCTTTTTAAATATTCTTTACGCTGTCCGTTCCCGTCACCTGCGTAAAATACGGCTTTTTCTCATGCGTCTTTTTCATTGACTTTTCCCGCCTTTTTGGTATAATGATTTTAGGTTAGATTTCCAATGACGGACTTGAAAGGCCCCCGCCTTTCAAGCCCCGTTTTTTTGTTACTCATTTTCAAGTCTTTCACGTTCCCCTGCACTGATATAGTGAAGAACCCGTAAGATCTGGCCGCGCTGTTCTCTGGTAATCTCTCCGACTGCTGCCGCCTGATCCGCGGTTCCTGCATAATATCCGGTGCTGATACTTCCAATTCCTGCAGCGTCCCGCAATTTGTCTAGGGTGAATATTGCCAGAAGAATTTCGCTTGTTCTCTTTCTCTGTCTTCTGGCCTTGCTGTTTCTTCTTGCGATCCTGATCGCTCTTTTAATTCTTTTCCACATGGTTAGATCTCCTTTTCTCAAATTCTGCCTTGTCGATCGGGTTTGCGTATGGGTTAAAACCGAACATTCCGGCCGCGTGTCTGTACGGAACCGGGTTTACTGCCTTGTCGTCTATGTAAATGTCGGCGTTTATCTTCCTGCAGTCGTTCTTGTATAGGTCGATCAGTTCCGGAAGGTTCGCGTTTACTGTATCGAATGTCAGGCCGTGGGCCTTGCACCACTCCACCGCTTCTTCCAGAAGGTCGCCTTCTCTGTTTGTCCATAAGATCAGGCGGGCGCCTGCTGCCTGCTGTTCTTTCAGGTGTTCGATCAGGATCTTGTTTTCCTCTCCAATCTCCGGCCACGCCTGCTTGCAAAGTGTCCCGTCAAAATCTACGGCTATTACCTGATTTCCGTTAAGGTCCATTAACTCGCCTTCCTTTCCTGCTGCCGGTCTGCCATTAAAGACAAGTTAAGCGGCTTCATATTTCGGATCGCGTCGTTTAGCTGCGTTTCATTCGTGATCCCCATTTCTGCCAGTGCTGCTTCGATCGCTTTTCTCTGGTTCATAATTCACCCCGCCTTTCTGTCTCTGATAAGCATTGATCCACGGCCCGAAGGTCTATACTGCTAATAATGCCTTTCCGGGCCATGGCTGCGGTTTGTATCGCTTCCACGGCCAGATCAAGGGCCGTTTTATAAATGCCTGTTAATTCTTCGTGCAGTGCTTCCGGATCGTGGTTTTCTTTCACGCCGATCCAGAAATTATTCACTAAAATATCAAGGTTTCCCGCTTCTTCCTTTGCTTCCTCTGCTTCTTCCAGAATTACCGCGAAGGCTTCGTGTGTGGAATTAAAAAGCGGGAACTTCTGGTTTGCTGCTTCCAGTTCCTTGTCAATAAGTCCGTAAAGATCGCGTTTTACAACGTCACTCATGGTTAGATCTCCTTTCTGTCTCTTAAACAATGCCGTGATAGTTATTTTCGGCGCAAATACGGTTGAAGTCGTCCAGAAGGCCGTCACGGTACCGGCTTACTTCTAAGGCCTGATAGCCTGCGTCGTAAAGGCTGTTTTTTATCGCCTGCCATTTTGCGCCTATGTATGTTTTCAGATAATCGTTAAAATAAACCGTGTTCGGCTCAAATACTGTAAGGCCTGTTTTTGGATCTACGGCCCTGCGTCTATGCTTCTTCTTTGCCGGTTCCTCTGCTGCCGGCGTGTTCTGTCTCTTCATGTTCTTTTTCCTTTCCGAAAATAACCACCATAGACGGGAACGGCGCCGCGTCCTTGCAGCCGCCGAATTTCAGACGGCCTTTAATGAAGCGAATTTCCGCTTTGTGGTATATGTAATCGTGAAAAAACCTTGTGTCAGTGCGCGCCGGAATAAGCGCAACGACAACCGTTCCGGGCTTCTTCGCTTCTTCGTAAACACTTCCGGGATTCCCATTCGCCCCGTTGATGTTCGGCCGTATGGTGGATTGCAGAAGACGCGACGCCCCCCCCTCAATCCTTCAAAAGTCCGTTTTCCTCTTTTGTGAAATATCCCTTACACTTCGCGTTTTCTGCGTCTGCGCAAGGATCCAGATCGAAGTGAAATTCTTCGTCCAGTTTGTCGAAAAAGTCCTGTGGTGTCGCCCAGTCTTCCTTTGTGCTGCTGAATAGGGCTTTACTTAATTGTGCCATGGTTAGATCTCCCTTCATTGTTACCACTGGCCTTCTAATGCTGCGCATTTCCCGGCCAGAAAATAGTTATAATCTTTGCAATGCTCCGGGCCTTTACATTCCTTCTTCTTTCCTTCGTAAAATTCCCGGCATAGTTCGCAAAATTCACATTCGCTTTCTTTTCTCATTTTCTAAATACCGCCGATATTCATGATCGTTAAAATCACAAATACAACCGTCGCGGCCGCAACCGCAAACAATAAAATAAATAATATGATCCAGTCTACAATGTTCATTTTTTCACCTTTCAAATACAGATCTTGTAATACAGTTTCATTTCCAGATCTGAAAACTTATAGTCCGGCGCCTGTTCCGGTTCGATCGGGGCCATAAGGCCGCGCGCCTTCCAGTCCTTCGCCCGGATCTCCGGATCTATTCTGAAAGATACCATTTCCGCTTCCAGAATGTCCGGTGAAAGGTCCGCGGCGCCTTCATGAACTAAGGCGCCCTTGTAACCTGCGAAAAGGACTTCTTCGCCCTTTACAATCTTGATCCGGTCCGGGTTCGTTATCTTTTCCAGAAAATCTTTTACCGTAATCATGCAGTTACCGGATAGATCCAGATCTTGAAGATATACTTTCCGGCGTTCTCTGTATCTGCTGCCGGCTGAATGAATTTCACTTCGCGATCCAGTAATTCTTCGTGATCTCTGATTTTTACGGATCTATCTTTGAAGGCCGGTTCTGTTTCGCCTTCTTCGATAATGTGTAAAACCTGTGCCGGTCCTACTAAGGTTAAAAACTCTTTCAAAGGCAAGTTCATTTTTCCTTTCATGCTGTGTTCTCCCTTCCCGCTAATTTCTCGAAGTTGCTATTCCAAGTTCTAACGCGATCCGGAACATTCCTTCGGCCTGTTCGCGCGGAACTCCATTTTTCACGCTGTTTTCGATAATCTCCGAAATTGCAAACGCCAACATTTGCGCGATCAGAACGTTATCCCCTACCACCTGCACCAGTGGCGGCCGGTTCTCGTCAATGCTTATTACATGGAACCCGGCCTTTTCTTTTAATCTAAACGCCTTCCCTTCTTTCAGACGGGCTTTGAACTCTTCTTCGGATCCCGCTTCTTTCAGGTCGTCAATGGAAGGCGCCTTCTGTCCTTCTTTCTTCATGCTCTGCCCCCCCCCCCGAAGCCGAAACGGCCTTCAATGAAGGTTCTAAATGCGTCGTAATTGTTGTTACTCATGGTTTGATCTCCTTTTCTTATAAAAATTCTTCTACAATCTGCCGGGCGAAGTCTTCCGCTTCCTCTTCGTCGTATGCTTCGTCGTTGCAATATTGAAGCCAGTGTTTCCATTCGTGGGCCACGGTTTCGATCATGCTTTCTTCGCCGCCCGGTAAGTCGTCGGCAATATAGATCTTTTCTTCTGTCGGAACAAATACGCCGAAGCCCATTGATCCGTCTGGTCCTTCTATGCTGTCGTAGCCTTCTAAGAACTCCACTTCCACTTCTCCGGATCCTTCCGGTGGTGGGTAATGCTTCCGCAGGTAATCTACAACGCCATATTTTCTTTTCATTTGGCCGTTTTCCTTTCAAAATAATGTCAACTGCTGCGCCGTCTTCTCTGTCTTCTGGTTGCACCATATAACTTCCCGGCGCTGCTGCGCGTTCTGTGCGTAATTTATCCGTTCTTCCCGGTACCAGTCTTTCAGGCGTTCTTCGTATAGCGGCGAAGAATAACCGCTGATAATTGCCGGGCCTTTGTGCTGCAGCAACGCTTCCAGTAATACTTCGTGATCCTCGTCCGTCATTTCATGCCGGTACTGTTCCGGCATCTGGTAGAAAGAACATAAGGCGGATCACAATAGATTAGAACGTTTTCAAAATTGAACCTCCGGATCACTTCTACCGCCGGGCGGTTCTCTATCTGTACGCCCCGTAGGCGTTCCACTGCTTCCATTACCTTTCCGGTATCTTGCACCAGTCTGCGGCCGCGTAGGCCTTTTCCCTTCCCTGAATGTCCAGTTTCCACCCTACTTTCTCGCCCTGTGTCCTGAACCCGTGGCCCATGTTTAGGCGCGTGTAAAACAGAACTGCTTTTTCAAGGTCGTTTTCTGGTTCTTTCTGGTATGCCATTTCGTAAACTTCCCGCGAATATGGTGTGAAGTATATTTCACGGGCCAGACGTTCCGGATCGTTCCGGATCTGTTTGAAAAGGTTTACCACTTCGCCGTCAAGATCGTTTATTGTCTCAATGTCTGATCGTGGTTTATTGAAGAAAACGCCACCAGAACCGAAGAACGGTTCTAAATAACTGTGATGTTCTGGAAAGTGTGAAATTATCCAGTCCGCGGATCCCCACTTGCTACCCGGATATTTCATAAGCGCTTTCACTGTTTATTCTGGTTCGCAAGGTGTACGCCGAAGGCCACAAGGCCAACCGTGGCGGCGACTGCTCCCGCGATAAAACAAATAATTCCTACCGCTACCATGTTTCATTCTCCTTTCTACCCTCTGCGTGTGGCTTCCTCTTCCGCTTCCAGAATACTTTCCGCGGTTACTTCCGGCGGTTCCTTTTCCGCGTTTTCCTGCTCCTGTTCTGTGGCTTCCTGCTCCTGTTCCGCTTCGTCCTCTGTCGGTCCGAACTTCGCTTCGATCTGGTCTATCACGCCCTGCAGTCCCTTTTCAAATTCTTCTGTATTGAAAGTAACGGTCACAACCGTTCCCGGTTCCTTCGGTGCTGTCTCTTTCTTTCCGGTCATTGTTTCCCTGATAAACCGGTGTGGAACGTCACAATTTACGGCGTTCATAAGTGTTTCATACTGTGCCGCCTGCTTTACCAGTGCGAAGAACTCCGAAAACTTCACTTCGGTTCTGTCCTCTTTTCCGAACACGTCAACTAAACTCATTTTGTTAGATCTCCTTTCTTTGGTTGAAATTGTATCTATAAAACAGGCGCGGCGCCTTGCGTCGTCCTCTTTTATAATTAAAGTGTCTTATTACCTGCCGGATCCTGCCGACTTCTTCCGCGGTCAGGCCGTCGCCGGTAATCTCGAAAATAACTTTTCTTTCCGGTCGTTCTTTCATGGCTTCACTATTCCTTTCATAATTTCCAGAACGCGGGTAAAAGAACAATTCCGGAAGCGCGGATCCTTTTCATATTCTGATCCGGCTGTTATGTAGCCGTAATGTGGGATCGTAATGTCGGCATGAAGGCCGGCGTTCTTCGGATCGTAGGGTGAACCGTTCCGGAACTCTACCCGGTGGCCGTTCGCTTCTATTGTCAAGGTTCTCTTGTTGACCTTCGCTCCCGGTACGTCATGCAGCGCCGCCGCGAACGTGTGAAAGTCGCCTTCTGAATGCTTGCGAAGGCTTCTAAAAATAATAATCTTCGTTGCAAAATTCTCCTTTCTTCCCCTGCTGCCCGCTTCCGTGGTAATATGGAAGTGAAAGGGGGGGTGTTCTTGTGATTGATGTTGAAAAACTGGCTCACGATTTGGCGATCGTGTCGCTCTCTCAACGTCTGGCGGTTGAATATAAGGGAAAGCCGCTTGACGAAGGGCAAATTTACGGTTTATACAAAGATTGCTTTGATAAGGTACTGGATCAGATAAACCGTGGAAGCCTTGACACTTAAAGCGTGTCTTTTTTCTGGAATGGCGTCCGCATATCGCAAGCGATCGAAGCGCTTGTAATGCGGGCGTTTATTCTTGAAACAATGTTCTTCACCTGCTGCACTGTGAAGCCTTCTTCTTCCAGATCTTCAAAGAATTTATTTATGCCTTGTTTTCTCTCTTTACGTCTTCTTCGTTTTCGTACATGAAGGCGGTTTTTTCTGTGTTCAATGGTTCACGCTCCTTTCATTTTTGCTATAATCGGCCATTTTATAAGGGTGATATTTTCGGGCGTGTTCTTGTTAATCGGCTTTCACGCGATCCGACGGCTGTTTTTTTGTCGGGAACTTCCAAACCTTATTTACTTTTCGCCTTTAAAAAGTAAAAAAACCTGTTTATCCTTCATGGAACTTTTTTAAAGCGTTCGTGTTCTCCACCGCTGTTCTGTTTTCACCTTAAAAACTGAACTGAAAACCTGTTGACCTACTCCGAAAATATAACCTTTATAAAATGGCCGATCTGTTGACCCGTATTATCTCAAAACTTCACATTGTGCTTTGATTGCACTGTATCCGTCTTTTGTCTGACCGCGTTTCATTTCCCTGTAAATAGTCGCCACATGAACCCCGGTCGCTTCTGCAATCCGCTGCGGCGTCTGCTTCTTTTTTGCCATATTTTCTATAATTTGGCGTTTTTCAAAAGTTAAACTTGTATACGGCTTTTTGCTCATGCTCTCACCTCTCCTTCTTTATGCGTAAAAAAATAATGCGGAAGGGTTGCTATACCCCGCCGCATTATCGGAATTTTTCTATTTTTTTGTAAAAAAATAAATGCGGCAAAAGGTTTTTCAACCTCTTTTCGCATTTATTTTAAAACCCTACGAATTTTTTGTTTTTCCGTCCGTCAGGCAGATACTTTTTTCACGGATGCCGAACGTATCAAAATATGCGTTTTCTTTCGGGATCCATTCCTGCTTAAAACGTTCGCACATTGCCTCGCCGTTTCTGATCCGGATTCTGTTTAACTGCTCTGCGGGATCAATTTCACAGAAAAACCTTAGATCCCAGATGTCTCCAAAGAAGGGGTGCTGGCTGTAGGAGCCTTCAATGATGCTTAAGGGAGTCCAGTCCGTTTGTATTCGGCAGTCCAGCCTCTGAGCCTTACAGCTGTAGATTTGATATTCCAGTCCCTCTCTGTCATTTAAGTGATCTAAAATCTCTTTTTTAAAACGTTCATAATCTACATTCCCGCCGATCTGGGACAGCCGGTCGGCGGTGCGCTGATAAGGCTGTAAAAAAAAGTCATCCATATGGAACAGCCGGCAGGAGTAAATACTTTGAAGAATCCGCCCCATGGTACTCTTCCCTGCGGCGCACATCCCGTCAATGGCAATCTGTACCTGCATCCTCTCTCTCAAAGCCCTGTCAATCCTTATGAAAGCTTCATAATAGCGTGCATAGCTGGCGGAAACGATCCGATAGGCCGGATGATAGGCACTGCGGTAAAAGCTACTGTGACGGACGGCGGGATATCCCTGGCTGCGGTATGTATCCAGAAATGCTTCTGCCTGAGCCAAAGTGAACGGAAGCTCTCCCGACCGGCAGCACTGGAGCAGACACCTTAGTTTCTCCTCAAAGCCCTCCCTTGTTCCGGATGCTCTGGCTGCAGTTTCTGTAAACATCCGGTTTAAAGTTTCTTCGGACAGTCCGTCCTCCAGAGCAGACAGATAAATCCGGTACATTTCTCCCCCGATTGGTTCGCATATAATGGGAGAATACTCCCACTTAAAGCTTTTGTACTCTTCTTTCAGACGATCCAGGCTTTTTTCAGGACTGGTGATCATATGGCCGCCGCCAAATTCGCTCTGATACAGCAGCTTTACCACATCCTGGAGCTGCATCTGGGGATATTGTTTTAAATGCGCAAGCAGTATTTCTTTCATATTTTATTCGATTACCTTTGCTTTTCTCAATGTTATAATAATAACAGGAATCAGGACAAGCTGCAAGATAATTCCCGGGACTGCCTTTAAAAGGGCTCCGCTTAAAAAAAGTCTGCACAGAAAAGGCATTTCCCATAATTACCATAAAGGAACCATGCTTACAAGTCCCCATACGATACGCCCGAAAATCATGGCACCGATCAGACTGATATAAATGGAAATGGTATTTTTCTCCAGTTTTTCATAGAGAAGCCCTGTAGAAGCTCCGTAAGCTGCAAGTTCAAATGCCATAGCAGCTGCTACGGGCATCATAGGAGGCATTCCAAGAGTCATGCTGCGCAGAATGGGAACAATCAGGCCGACTAAAAGCCCCCACTGCCAGCCGCAGACATAGCCGCAGATCAAAACCGGAATGTGCATGGGAAGAAGCATACTTCCAATAGTTGGAATCTGACCGGTGAAGAAGGGAAGCACCATGCCAAGGGCCAAAAATACAGCTGCTGTTACCATGTTTTTTGTTGAAAATCGTTCTGTCATACCTTACTCTCCTTTTTGCACAAAAAATACCAGAAATGTACCTATCCTGTCGGATTTTTGTACCTTCCTGGTATCAATTACGCATGTTTATTTTTAAATATTCCGCTTTTGCGGGAACGGCTTCAGCCGGGAACGCTGGCTTGTGCCAGCTGCTTTATTTATTATAACGGACAAGGGGCACTACGTCAAGAAAATATGAAAATCCAAGGATGGCGTTGTTTTACGATGTTTTGCGATAAAAGAAGGATAACATAAAAACAGCGCCTGCTCCCTTCACATTCCTGCGAACAGACGCTGTCTTTCAGTTATCCTTTCTTCCACGTTCCCGGCGAAAACAGCACCAGGATCGGGAAAAGCTCCAGCCGTCCGGCCAGCATATCAAAGATCAATACCAGCTTTGATAAATCAGACAGCATGGAAAAATTAGAGCTTGGTCCGACGGTCGATAAACCGGGCCCAATGTTGTTAAAGTTTGCAGCCACCGCAGAAAAACTTGTGGCAAAATCAAAGTTATCCAGACTGACCAGCAGCACAGACACTGCAAAAATCAGGGCATAAAGAATCAGATATGCATTCAGCGAACGCAGGACGGGGTGTCCCAGCACTTTTCCCTCGTATTTAATCACCTTGACGCTGCGGGGATGGATCACTGCTGCCACTTCCTTTTTGGCCTCCTTGAAGGCCATCATAATGCGTGATACCTTGATGCCGCCTCCGGTGCTTCCTGCACAGGCGCCGATAAACATCAAAAGCAGAACAATGCATTTGGAAAATTCCGGCCACTGGTTAAAATCCACTGTCGCATAGCCTGTAGTTGTGATAATAGATGCTACCTGGAACAGAACATGGTGAACTGCCAGAAACAGGGATGGAAACAGGTGGCGTACATTCAGAGTAATCAGGATTACTGCTCCCAGAATGACGGCCAGATAGCCGCGCATTTCTTCACAGCGGAAGGCATCCTTGGGTTTTTTGATCAAAAGCAGGTAATAAACATTAAAATTCACGCCAAAAAGGATCATTGCGATACTTAAAACGGCCTGCTGATACAAGGTATAATCTGCCTGGCCGCTGTTTCTGCAGGCAAAACCGCCGGTTCCTGCTGCACCGAGACTCATGCAGATGGTATCAAATACAGGCATTCCGCCAATGAGCAGAAAGCCCATGGTAGCAATGGTCATAAAAAAGTAGATCTGGTACAGAAGCTTTGCTGTAATGCGGATTTTTGGCACCAGCTTTCCCACAGAAGGGCCGGGGCTTTCTGCACGCATGATATGCATATTGTAATCCCCGGTCATGGGAAGGATGGAAAGGATAAAGACTAAAATCCCCATACCGCCGATCCAGTGGGAAAAGCTGCGCCACATCAAAGTAGCCTTGGAAAGCTCTTCTACCTTTGGCACAATACTGGCTCCGGTAGTTGTAAAACCGGAAACAATTTCAAACAGCGCATCAATAAAATGAGGAATTTCGCCGCTGAGCCAAAAGGGCATACAGCCAAAAAAGCTGAGTACGATCCAGCCTAAGGACACCAGTACAAAGCCTTCTTTTGCAAAAAACATTTTTACTTTGGGCTTTTTCCTGGTACACAAAAAGCCCAAAACTCCGCAGATGCAGGAAACAGCCAGATAGAAGGTGATTACGGATTCCCGGTAAACGGCTGCCGTAATAATAGGCAGAAACAGCAAGACGGCTTCAATGTTCATAATCCAGCCAAGCATATAGATAATAATACTTCGATTCATCTCTCTCCCGCCTTTACCTTAAAATATCTGTAAGATCGTTTAATCCTGTATGAGTCGTAACGACAATAACTGTATCTCCAGCTTCAACCGTATCTTTGCCTCGTGGAGTGATGATCGTTCCGCCCCGGTTGATGCAGGCCACTAAAAGATTATCGATCAGCTTCAGTTTTTCCAAAGGAATGCCAAGAATCGGCGATCCCTCCTTTACGCGAAATTCCAGCGCCTCCGCTTTATCTGCGGCAATTTTATAAAGAGTCTCAATATTGCTGCTTCCCATGGAATTCTGCATAGCACGGACATACTGGAGGATAATCTCAGCAGTGAGCATCTTGGGCTGGATCAGACTTCCGATATTTAAAGAATTAATAACATTTTCAAAAGCAATCTTATTGACTTTTGTGATAAGTTTTGCTTTCGACTGGCTGGAGGCATAGAGGGACAGCATGATATTTTCCTCATCAAATCCGGTAAGACTGGCAAACGCCTCTGTCTGTCGGATCCCTTCCTCCAAAAGAAGCTGTTCATCCGTACCGTCGCCGTGGATGATCATAGCTTTGGGAAGAAGTTCGCTTAACTGGCGGCACCTCTCTTCGTCTCTTTCGATGATTTTAATCTTGATTTTTGTGTCCTCCAGCAGCCTGCACAGATAATGGGTCAGCTTTCCGCCGCCCACAAACATGGCGCTTTTGACAATATTATTGTCAACTCCCGCTTTTTTAAAGAAATCCGCACTTTCCTGATGAGAGGCAATAAAGGAAATTTTATCTCCCTTTTTCATCACAAAATTACCGTCCGGTATCACAACGTCATTTCCGCGCTCCACCACACAGATCAGAACATTGCTTTTTAGACGGTTTACAACATCCATGACCCGCATATCATTCAGCAGAGAATGCTCCGGGATCAGGAATTTTAAAAGCTCGATCCGCCCCTTTGCAAAAGGCTCGATCTTAATTGCAGAGGAGAAACGAAGAAGGCGGGCGATTTCTCTGGCGGCTGCCAGCTCCGGATTGATAGCCAGAGACAGATTCAGCTCTTCTCTGATATAACGGATCTCGGATGAATATTCCGGATTTCGGATACGGGCGATGGTGTGGCAGTTTCTGGCCTTTTTTGCGATCAGACAGCAGAGCATATTTAATTCATCTGAATTTGTGGTAGCGATCAGAAGATCTGCATCCTGGATCCCTGCCTCCATCTGTACCTGATAAACTGCACCATTTCCCGTCACGCCCATTACATCCGCGCTGTCGGAAATGTTTTGTATGGCTTCCTCATTTGTATCAATGAGTGTGATATCATGATTTTCTCTGTTCAGCTGTTCAGCCAGGGTGGTTCCCACCTTACCGCAGCCAACAATTATGATCTTCATAGGTTTTTATCCCCCCGCATCCCGTCATAGGTTTGTCCCGCCTGTTCATAAAGCGGTTTTCTTACCTTTTTTCTTGTCAGTTCCACCAGCCCCAGAGGCGTCATATCCACAACCACCGTACGGACCGGATCCGTTGACACAGCCTGTTTTAAGCAGTCTAAAAGGGCCTTTTTGTCCTCCTCCTGCTCCATATCAATAAAATCTACCATAATGATGCCTGAAAGATTCCTTAAACGCAGCTGGGCTGCAATGGTAAAAGCCGCCTCGTTATTGATTTTTCGGATGGTGTCGGCCATTTTCTTTCTGCCTTCATACTTTCCAGTGTTTACATCGATCACCGTCATAGCCTCTGTAGGCTCAATAACCAGATAGCCGCCGGATTTAAGCCAGACACGTTTTCCAAGAGCACGATCCAGTACAGTTTCCAGGCCGTAAAGCTTATATAAAGGCAGAAGGCTGTCGTCATAAAATTCAAGCTTTTCCAGATCCTCAGGCTGCTCTTCCTTCAGATAGGCCTTAAGCTGGTCATACAGCCCCCTGTCATCGGTTACAATAGAGGAAAGCCGGCCTTCATAGGCATCCCGCACCCCTGTAATATAGGACGGCAGAGGCTGGTACAGGCAGGAACCGCTCACTCTGCAGGCCGCGTCTTTTATTAAGGCTTCCAGACGTTCTTTTAAAAGGATACATTCTTTTATAAGCGCATCCATACCGGCCTGGTAGGCATTCGTCCGTACGATCACGCCAAACCCACTTAAGGGAGCTTCCTCCAGACAGGCCTTTGCTTCCTTTTTAAACAGGCTGTCGCTGATCTTATTGGAAAAGCCAATGCCTGTTCTGCCTGCGGTAACCACACAGAGACGGCCGGGAAGGGACAGGTTTGCTGTCAGCACCGGAGCCTTTGTCTTTACGCCCTCCCGGCTGATCTGCACCAGGATTTCATCTCCCTGGCGCAAAGGCCCCTCTTTCCGGTTCCTGTCGGTAAACAGATGGCTGCGGTTTTCTGTAAGACTGTAATAGCCTACACCGTCTTCCGTGTCGATAAATGCCGCGTTGATGCCCGGTACTACCTTCTGTACCCGTCCCACATAAATACGGTTTAAAACAGAGCAATCCTCGTCCTCCAGAGTCAACTCCACCAAAGAGCCGTCCTGGATAAAAGCAGTACAGATCCTGCCCCTAAGCCATGTAATGATCCGTTTTTCCATCACTCAATGTCCTGTCCCAAAGCTCCAAGAGGAATAAAAGAATGAATTCCCTGCTCTCTCTCATGCTCTGATGCCTGATCTGCGTATACTTCTTCTCTCTGAACCATAAAGGCAAAGGGAGAACGTTCCTTGCCCAGTGCTTCATAATAAGCATCCAACAAAAGCTCCGGCTTAATATTGGATGCGCTTCCGGTGGAAATCTTCATAAAGAGCTGTGACTGTGCTGCATCATTTCCGGCAATCACGCCAAGGTCATAGATAAGAGGCTTAAGGTCCATTTCCTTTTCGCCCTTTTTCGTC
>ENA-OQAB01000378-OQAB01000378.1-human-gut-metagenome-genome-assembly--contig:-NODE-378-length-25067-cov-4.742542_pt1 | contig 25067 bp, 24 predicted proteins | sample MGYA00242490_ERZ504517 | MGnify/ENA primary metagenome ERZ504517 (study PRJEB26092, sample SAMD00036298) | human gut metagenome | host: Homo sapiens | study: EMG produced TPA metagenomics assembly of...
CGCCATTATGCAATACCGGCACGCTGGAAGTGCTTTTTGCAAATGGCTTTTCCCAATCATACCTCCGACAAGGGCCAAACACAAAGCAGGCAACCAGCAGAATAGGCGCAATCCACATAGGCATATATGTATTAAGGGGTAGCTGCATATTCAGCGCCGTATCCTTCAGTCAACATTACCATATAGCTTTCACGGTTCAGGAAAATGGGAGCAAAGTTGCCAAACACCCAGATGCTGAACACACCGCAGGAAAGAACTGTACTCTTTGCACTTTGTAGTCCGCCTTTTCAGGATCACGTCGGCCAACAGGCCGCCAACGAGACCAGTTACCATGGTAAGATAGCCGTTGCCGAAGAACACCATGATTAGGCCAATCAGGAAACCCATGATTGCAGTCATCCCGAATTTTTTAGCCTTTGTAACATACAGCATATAGGGGATGCCGCCAATCAAAGGGCACAGCACCGCCATCAGCGGAATAAAAATGGGGATGAAGCCAAGCATCGCCACCAGCATAACAATCACGACATAGATGACGGTGTAGATGCCGATAGTAATTAAATCTTTTCCCTCAAGACGGGAACTTTTTTTCTGGGAACTCATACCAGTATCCTCCTTATCTCTGATAAAATGAAAATGTGGTGTGGTTAGCTTCTTCTAACCACACCACATATAATAACAATTTGCGCCCACGATTCCAACCCAAAACCAATTTTATTCTACCCAAAATCAGTATTCTTGCGTTTATCCAATCGTAGCTTCTGCTTTATAGTTTTTCGGATTCACTCCGTATTTCCTTTTGAACGCCGCTGCGAAATTGCTCGCTTTTGAATATCCCACCAGTATAGCCACCTGGCTGACATTCAAATTACTTTCTAACAGCAGGCTTGCCGCCTTTTCTAACCGCTGGTCGATGACATACGCATGAACCGATGTTCCGAACAGGGAGGAAAAGCCCTTCGTCAATTTTGAAGTGCTGATATTGACCTGCCGCGCCAATTCCTCGCAGCTCGGAGCCAGGGCAAGCTGGCTGTCAATAATTCGCTTTGCCTCTATGATGGAATCCCGGTCACTTCTGGAAATTGCAACGTAGGTTGACGCGAGAATACTCAGCTCCAGGACCTCGCTCAAATATACCGATAGCAGCTCAAAGACCTTGCTTTCCAGAAACAGGTATCCCAACCCGCCGCGATATTGCGTGAAGTCTTGCAGCTCCGCAAAAATGTGTTCCATATAGGGCGTGATATTCACCTTTGATATGCCGTCCAATAATTTTTTTCTGATAGACCTCGATCTCACCAGCCTCAAAGTAGTCATTCAGAATCTTATAGAAATAGGATAGAGGTATTTTCACATTTTTGAAAAGGAAATCGCTCTTTTTAGAATAGCACAGATATTCCATTTTCCCGTGGCCGCGATAAATACAGGATTCACCCTTTTGTATGCTGGCACTTTGCCGGTTGTCTGCAATATTCCAGGAAACACCGTCATTGAAGCAGAACAGCATTTGTATGTATTCTTCACTGCTCACTCCCTGCACGTTCATATCCGAAAAGTAATTCATTCTCCAGTCTGAAACAACTGCTCCCTGTTTCGTAACGATCTGCGAAATCTGACCGGTTCCCATGTCTGCCGGAATATCTATGGTGATCGTCTGCGGTGAATTAGAGAGCAGATCACGATAAAGATTATTCATGTATTGATTTGTCATGTATGAGTGCCCTCCTTATGGTTAGTCAAATCTAATCATAGTTTACAACACCAACCCGGAAAAGTCAATTTGTATTCCTTGTGTATACCGCAGAATCCATTTCACATCAAAACATCGTAGATACCACTTCAATGCTATTTCAAAAACGTAGTGGCAATTAATTTACGAATTATGCCTACTCATCGTACATTTTTATCCTTTTGCATTATTATTTCTTTGTTCTTATTATCATTTGCAGCATTATCTCTCAAATAATTTTCAAATGCATCTGCATTATACTGATATTCCTGTGGTTCAGCGACCATCGGTGAATATACAACCTCTGCTTCCACTCGCTCAGCTTCTGCCCTCTCCGGCTCTGTCTGTTTCAGATTCTTCGTATTCTCTATACGCTTTTCCTTATCTATCTGCACATTCATCGCCAGATTATCCAGCTTATCAATCGAAGCGTCCAGATGCAGCTCCATTAACACAAACATCTTTTTCACTACTTTCATAGGTGCAAGTACTGCCTTTGTAATGAAATGTTTCTGCTCTTTCTGTGAATAATCCGCCTCCGGTTTGTCAGCAAAAGTACGAAATGCATTGGCTACTGTCTGACCAGCTTCACGAAATCCTTTTGCAAGAAGCGCTGTCTTTGCTATATCATTATCCGTTGTCTTGATTGCACCTCTTACATTTTCTCGGATATCAAGAAGTCTTTTCTTAATTCCTAAGAACTCAGATACCCTGTATAATGCAGCTCTTCCCTTTGCCTTTGCTTCATCAACTATGCTCTTTGCTGTAGATTTGACCTGTGCTTTCACTTCTGATACCTGCGACTTTATCTGCTCACATCTGGTATTAAGTCGCTCCCGTGCTTCCGCCAATGCCTTTTTAGCATTATTGACAAGTGTATCCTCCTGCATTTCTTTGATCTGGTTCTGCATGTTGGTTAGTTCTTCCGTCATGGAATCAATCTTTTTCTCCAGTCCATCCACATAGCTGCATATCTCAAATACATCGTTTGCCTGCTCTTTCATGGCATTTTTCTTTAGTAATTCGAGAAGTTCCCTTATAACCTCCTCATTGGTAAGTGTTTTTCCAGCTTCCATATCCATTCTGTTTCCTCCATTCTGTAAATGGGGCAGCCTTGGCCGCCCCTGTACTCTGATTACTGATTATCGAAAGGGCGTCGCCTCTTTGTCCTTCTCTTTATCGGGATTGCCATGATGTTTCTCTGCACTTTCTCTTGCCTTTTCGTTGCTCTTATCCTTTGCTTTCTCATATTCAGAGATAATCTCATTATAGAGTTTTTCCCTGAAATCCTTTGTAACCGGATAGCAGACATCCTGATAGATTGGCTTGCCCTGCTCGTCCACCTGCTTTGTCTTATAAGAAGGCATTGATACAAATATTTTCTCTTTGCCCTGCACGATATTGATGTTATTTACAATGAAACTGTTTTCAAAGTAAATACGGGCAAGTCCCTTGATGTTACTGCCTTCCCTCTCATAAGGTGTCACAGTTACTGAAAACTCCGGCATTTCCTGTGTACGCTCCTGCTTCTGTGTCTCCTCTTTCTCCGGTTCCTTGATTCTTGCATAGGCATCAAGAATATTGGTATAGAGTTCCTCACGAAACTCTGCTGTAATAGGATTGCACACATCCTTATAGATCACACCGTTGCTTTCATCACGCTCATTGGAGCGGTATCTTGGCATTGATACGAAAAGCTCTCCCTTGTCCTTATTCTCAAGGATTGCAATATTGGTGATCTTAAATGAATCACCGAATACCACTGTTGCAAATCCTTTGATATTGCTGCCCTCTTTTGCCCTTACTTCGTTTACCTTAATTGAATACTTCATATGCTATTCCTCGCTTTCTTTTTGTTCTTTGTTTTGCTCCGGTATGATAAACTCACACCAAAGCTGTTCTATCTGTTCACAAGACAATCTGCCATTTAACCAGTTGCCAAGTGTAACGACCATTCCGTCCTGCTCATAGTAGAGCCACTCCTGTGTTTCAATGTTCCCCTCATACACGATGGTCACATCAAAATCAGGCATAAATAATCCTTCCTCTGCATCCCATACACAGGCTATTCCCTGTCTGAGTGTCAGATTCAGGCTTTCGACATACACAGACCAGCCGCTTACGACTATCTGAAAGTCATCATCAATCTCAGCAATATCATCCTCGATGTCAATTCGCTCTTCCATTTCTGCTACTGCCTCTTCTATCTCACCTAACCGGTATCTTTTATTCATCCACACCTGCCTCCTTATATCTGCATCTGACCACAAAACGCATAGTACCCTTCTGTGAACAGGTAAAAAGAGTTAATTCCTTTTCCTCTCCCTGTGTCTTAATGCTGTTGTCATAAGGATTTACCACCTCTGTGTCTGTTACTTCATAGATATGAGTCTGTCCGTTTTTGTCGATAATTGTCACATCATCTCCTATGGAAATCTGATTTAGTGGTGTAAAAAATGTGCCATATCTGCTGCCATTGTGACCGCATAACACACAGTTGCCACTTTCTCCGATTCCTGCAGTCTCTTCTATATGACCAATCCCGGCATTAAGCACTTTACTTGTGGTTCCTTCCATTACCGGATACCTGATATCTAAGCCCGGTATCTCAATGATGCCGATAACACCGCCTTCTTTAAGAATGGCTTCATCCTCTTTACTAATGGAGGTTTGCTCTTCCTCCACATCTGTTTCTTCATCGTAATCATCCTCCAATGTCTGCTCAAATTCACTTATGAGCTGTTCTGTCTGTTTTTCTCCGGTTGCCCGCCAGAAAAAAGGGACTGCCATAATGGCAATCCCTGCTGTAATCAGTAGTCCTGCGACCACTTTTCTTATGCTCATATTATTCACTCTCCTATCGTGTTCTGCCCTCTCTGTCCGCTTGATAAGCACCTTTATCCTCTGCTACAATTGCTGCAGATTCCATTCTGTCATCAGCTTCTCTTTCTTCCTCCGGTCCGCTCAGGTCTGCATCCACAGCCTTTGCGTTCTCAAGGTCAAGCTGGGCATTCAGTTCACACTGCCTTGACAGCTTTTCTTCCAGTTCCTTGCTGTATGCAAATGGCTTGTCATACTCTGCCTTTGATGCTTCAAGGTCATTCTGGTACTGCTCAATCTTCTTTTCTAAGAAATCAATGTTCTCATGGAGTCCATTGAACAGGTTTTCCAGCTTTACCATGCTGCCGACCGGACTTGTGGAAAGTTCTGCCTTGTACTCAGTCTTTCCACGAAGCACCATATAATTGATACCAAGGAAGTTCTTTTCCACAAGCAGCTCAAATCCATGGAACTTGCCGATTGCAGTTGTCTCTCCGGTCTTACATTTGCTGATTGCTTCAAGCATCATCGTTCCTCCATCCACACGCTCTGTGTAGGTTGCTTTGCCTATGGTAATGGCAAATTCCGGATTATCAATCAGTTCTTTATCCCTTGCCTTTACATCTTCTCTTACATTGGCAAGCTTTTCTGTTGCTGTCTTAATAAGCTTCGGGTACTTAATCATAAGTTATCCTGCAATCCATATCTCTGATTGTCATAGGATGCCTTTAAGAGCTTTAATCTCTGGACATCATTGTCAATCTCCATCTTTTCCTTGATTAAAGGATTGCCTGTGGCAACCGCTTTAATCTCTGCATAGGAAAGTGTTGCCTCATCGATATCCTCACAGCTTCGGCTTACAGCCTTGCTTGTCATGACCTGACTGATGAATCGCTGCTTATTTTCAACAAGCGACCAGTTGTATGCATCAAAAGTTCCTTTGGTGACATATCTATAGATTGCCACCTCTTCATTTTCGTTGCCCTGCCTGATGCCTCGTCCTTCCCTCTGTTCAATGGAGCTTGGCTCCCAAGGACAGTCCACATGATGCATTGCAACCAGATGTGTCTGAACATTAACGCCAGTACCACATTTATCTGTAGAACCTATAAGCACTTTTTTCTTACCTGTTCTCATTTCCTTAAATAGTGCATCCCTCTGTGCGTCGGTCTTTGCATCATGGATAAATGCTATCTCCTCTGCCGGAATACCATACTGTATCAGTGTTTCCTTCAGATAATCGTAGATGGTAAAATCCTTATCCGGTCCCGGTGTGCCGATATCCGAAAAATAAGCTGGCAGCCTATATGACCGTTGGCATTTCCTTTCTCATATTCTTTCCATACATTCTCCGCTACCTTATTGAGCTTTCCATCTGGATTATTTGGTGCGTCCTTATCAATCAGCCTTGCATCTGTTCCGAGTAATCTTGCCTCATGAGTAATCTTTAGGAAGTTGTCCACACTTGGATCAACTCCACCACCTCTGATACGCTCTGCCCTCACAACAAGTCTTCCATAACCTGCTTTACATACCAGTCAGGCTCTGACTCCACTATGATAGGCTTGCCGCCACGAAGAGCCGGCACATCAAGGTCAAGCATGTCTGCGGTCTGCACATCTGCTACTTCACGAAAGATATTCATAAGCTCCGGCAGATTCGTAAACTTATTGAATCTGCTTTTAAAACGGAAACCGCTTCCCTCTACAGTAAGCTCCAGTGCTGTTGTCACTTCACCAAAGTTCGCTGCCCAGGAATCAAAGTGATAAATCCCCATCTCTTCAAGTGCCGCTTTCTGTAAGTAAAGCTGCATGACATACATCTCACACATGGTATTGGATATTGGCGTACCTGTCGCAAACACAATGCCTCTGCCATCATTTATCTCAGACAAATACTGGCATTTAAGCTGCATATCCGTTGACTTCTTCGCTCCACTGCTGCTGATACCTGACACATTATTCATCTTGGAAAAAATCGCAAGGTTCTTAAAATTGTGCGCTTCGTCAACCATGATAGAGTCCACACCAAGTTCCTCAAAGGTTATAAGGTCATCCTTCCTGCTCTCATCTGATAAGGATTTCAGCTGCTCCTCCAGCTTTTTCTTCTGGCTTTCCATCTGTTTTACAGTCCAACGCTCCCCGTTACGCTCCTTCATCTCATCAATCGCATAGCTGATTTCATCAATCTGCTCATTGAGCATTCTTTCCTTTCTCTCTGCTGAGATCGGGATTTTTTCAAACTGCGAGTGCGACATGATGATACAGTCATAGTCACCTGTTGCAATCCTTGATACGAACTGCTTCCTGCGGCTCTTTTCAAAATCACGCTCTGTGGCAACCAGGATATTTGCTGACGGATAAAGCCTTAAAAACTCTGATGCCGTCTGACCGATAAGTGGCTTTGGAACAACCATGATCGTCTTATTGGCAAGTCCGAGTCTCTTCTGCTCCATACAGGCAGCCATCATCTCAAAGGACTTTCCGGCACCAACGCAGTGTGCCAACAGGGTGTTTCCTCCAAGAAGGATTCTTGCCACCGCATTCTTCTGATGTGGCTTTAACTCAATCGCCGGATTCATTCCCGGAAACTGTAAGTGACTTCCGTCATACTCACGCAGACGGATGTTATTGAATGTCTCGTTGTAATACTCCACATATTTCTGTCTTCGCTCCGGCTCTGCAAACAGCCATTCCTTGAACTTCTCCTTGATCATGTTCTGCTTTTCCCTTGCAAGCATTGTCTCGTTCTTATTGACTTCGTAATGATATTTGCCATCACCGTCATCAATCCTGTCCCTTACTGTTACAGTTTTAAGATTCAGCGTATCCTCAAAAATAGAATAAGCATCCATGCGGCTTGTACCATAAGTCTTAGTAGCTGCCACTGAATGCTTATCCATGCTCTTATTCTCGATGAACCATTCCATGCTCATCTTATTTAAGTGTACCTGAATGCCTGTATTGTAAAACTGGCTTCTGACTGCCCTTGCTCTTCTTGGTGTATTGAGAAGCTCATAGATAAACTGCTCATAATCAAGCGACTCAATCCATGTCGTACCAATCTTTACATCAATATCCGAGGCTTCAATCCATTCCGGCTGCACCTTTTCAAGTGCTGCCACATTTCCTGCAAATCTTTCTGCCTGCGGATTGTCTGTATCAGCCGCCATAGCCTTTGCTACACGAAGTTTGTCTCTCACATTTCCCGAAAGATACTCGTCTGCTGTCTCCCAGCCGATGTCGGGATTGTTCTCTTGTAGCGGTCTGGATTTAGGAAAACCAGTCCGTTCCAGCTCTTCCACAGAACTGCCCTTCTAATCTCTGCTAATGCATCATCACTTAGCGTTATCTCATCCACTGTCTGTCCGGACTTTTCTGCAAGTTCTTCCTTTGCATTTGTAATATCCGGCTCATAGATAGAAAGCATATAGGCAAGATTTACATATCCAAATTCATTGACGGATACATTTAATGCTTCCACAGCGGTCTCCACTCTGTCTATGACTGTCTTTGCCTTAATCGTCTGCTTATAAAACATATCCGCTTTTTTCACCTCCCCATCTTCGTTTATCTTCCTTCAAGACTGCAAAGAAGTGGATAATCGCTGTCATCCCTGAATGCTATTCTGTTTGCTTTTGAAGTAATGGCTCCATACTGCTTTACGAAGGCATCATATTTTACATTAAGAAGTCTCTGCTTATCAGAAAGCTCCTCCTCGCTGCAGCCATCCATCTGGATATCAATCAGCTCTCTTGTTATCTGTCTGATTTCATCAAGGCTTCGGATTCGCTCCTCGGCAGTCTGTGATACTTCTTTTTTTACCATCTCGGAATTTTCCCTGTAATAGAGTTTTCCTTCAAAAAATGTGTAAGTGTAGTTTCTCACATCCGGATCAGCCGGGATAACTTCCTCCGTCTGCTCCGCCTCATCTGCCACTCTCTCAAAATCTGTCATCTGGGCTTTGATATTACCGATAGCCTTATTGAGAGTCTCATACATATTGAAGTTCTCATCATTATTCACACAGACTGTATATCTGCTGTCCTGTCCGTAAATCCTTGTGTCATATTCCATAGATCCAAGCATCATCTCCGGATGCTCTGCAAAATAAGAGTTGACTGCAATGCCATTCTCAGTTACACCAAGGTGTACCCAGTCAGGTTCAATATCAATCTTTCTCTCCCTCTTCTGCAAAAACAGGATATCTGCTGTCACTTCGGTTCCTGCATTATCTTTAAATGCAGTATTCGGAAGTCTTACTGCTCCCACAAGCTCTGCTCTTTCAGCCAGATACTTTCGGATAGTAGGATTTGCCTTATCAAGTGTTCCCTTTGTGGTGATTACTGCAACCATGCCTCCCGGTCTTACCTGATCAAGTGCTTTTGCCAGAAAATAATCGTGGATACGGAAGTTATACTTGTTGTACTTTGGATCAAATACCTTATAATCACCAAATGGCACATTTCCGACAACCACATCAAAGAAGTTATCCGGATATGTGGTATTCTCAAATCCTGTGATACTGATATTGGCATTCTGATAAAGCTGCTTTGCAATTCTTCCTGAAATGCTGTCAATCTCCACCCCATACAGCTTGCTTCTCTGCATTGGTGCCGGCATACTTCCAAAGAAGTTACCGATACCCATAGATGGCTCTAATACATTGCCGCCTCTGAAACCAAACTGGACAAGTGCCGAATTTATGCACATGGCAATCTCCGGTGAAGTATAAAAGGCGTTATTTACTGTTGCCCTTGCAGCACTGTATTCCTCATCAGATAAAAGGTCTTTCAGCTCTGCATATTCTTTGCTCCAGCCTGCGTTATTCTCATCAAATGCCTGTGACAGTCCGCCCCATCCGACAAACTTCGACAGAGTTTTCTGTTCCTCAGGTGTGGCAAGCCTGTTCTCTGATTCAATCTGCTTTAAAGTGCGGATTGCATCCATATTCCGACTGATATCTGGTCTTGGCACCGCCTTTTTCCATTTCCCAGAGATTGTAATGGAAGTTGTGCTTCGTCTGCCCGGCAACATTCTTCTCATTTTCAAGACTTTCTACTTGCTGTACTGGTTCCTGCTTTGGTGTAAAATCTACAGTTTCCTGTGATTCTGTATCAGCCTGAATATCATCCACAGATACTGATACCACATCATCTGAAACTACATGTCCATTCTCATCAATCTTGGTTTCCCATCCATTCGCTATTGCTCTTTCCCTGGTTTCAAGACGATTAGCTTTTACACTATCCTCGATGTCAAAGAATCTCTTATAGACCGGATTCATCTTATCCCTGTCAGCCTTCTGCTTTGTCTCCTGATAATACTTTCTTCTGGTCTTCTCCGCAGTAAAATGGCTGTTTTACCATATAAGATAAGATTTCATATAACTCACGCCAATCGAGAGCACCTTCTTTACGCACACCATTCCTGTTCTTATAGCTGATCTTCACATATCCGCTTCTGATTGAGTACTCCACAAGACCATACTTATTGTTGGAATATGCCTTTCTTTCTGCATTATCTGTCCCTAATGCAATATCCCTGATAAGGTCAAGTTTATTGGGCATAAATGCAAAATCAGACTGCACCACATCCATAAGGAATGCCCTAAACGGAGTGTAGCAGCTGCAATCTGTTACAAGAATCTCCGCCGCATCACGCAGGTCTTCATCAAGCTCTGCAATACGCTTGGCATAATCAATCGGTGTAATATACTGAAGCTCTGATGGATCTTTTTCAGTTGTTTCAGCTCCTATCTCTGCACCATATTCTGCCTGTGTTACCATACGGTCTACATCGGCGGCTTCCTGTGGTGCCATGCCTTTTGCACTTACATAATCTCTGTTAGAAGCATAGCTCTCCGGCTCATCCGGTATTGCATAATCATCAATCTCTGATTCTGTCTCTTCCGGTTCCACTTCCCGATATTCGGCATCAATGACCTCATCATCCTCACGGAGTCCGTCCATCGCAAGCTCATCAATACGAGGTGTCTCAGGCTGGTATTCCCCTGTAAGAATAAGGACACCAAGCTCTTTTTCGATATCTTTCCACGAAACATATCCTTCAACCTCTCCATCCTCATCTCGCCACTGAAAACGCAGTCCGTTCCCATGAAATGTGTCATATCCGTGCAGTCCCAGTCCGTCAACCGGCCAGCCTGCACCTCCCTGACCATATTCTGCTTTGATACGCTTTGCTCTGGTTCCTGCATCAATCTCTGTTTCAAAAATCTTGCATACCCTGCCCTTACCACCGATAAAACCTGTACCTCTCATAAGCACCTGTTTGATATACTCACTTGGTACTGTTGCAGACTTTTTGGGATTCAGGTAATTGTATTTACCTGCTAATGCAGCTTTTCTGTCCTGCTCGAACTGACGCATAAACTGATTATTGTTTTCGTCCTCAGTATGAATGGTGCCAATGCTTGCCTGCCCGTTCTGGTCGAAAAAAAAGGAAGCCTGTGTATATTCGGCTTCCTTACTAACACCCAATGAATTGATTTCATCAAGTTCCCTATTCAGTTCTGTATCATCTGATTCTAGTGGAATCGCATCACTATCTGATTCAGTACCACTTCCTCTGCCTGCATCTTCGCCTGCTCTCTTATCTTCCACATCTCCATTGTCGATGACGGATTCTGTGGCTTGTGCTTCGCCAGATACTGCATCTCCAGCTGGTCGTACAGCTGATTCGCTTCCTCCTCTACCGCTGACATCTTCTCGTACATCTTCCCGAATCTCATCAGCGTCTTGTATCTTGCCGGCTCGTTCTCCTTTAGATAGTTCATCGCCATCCTTCCGTATTTGCCCAGCTTCGTGAGATCCTCCGTCTCGTCCGGCATCTCTATCTGCGGATAAAGCAGTCCGTCCACTTCCTTGTAAGTCATTTCTTCTAACATATCCAATTCTCCTTTCGCTCTCGATTGCCTTTAAGTTACGACTAAATTCTCTAAGAACACTACAGGAGACATCGCATACAATGGAACCAAGACGGTAAATGATCTCTTCGTCTTTGATATTTACGATCTGACTAAAATCCTGTTCTTGCACAGATAAGTCAAATCCGCATCTCGTCCCTACAGCATACATGACACTTGCATATACAAGCTGCTCCATGTCCATTTCCTGCTGTAAGCCATTGCGTTTCTTACTTTCTTCCTTTATCACACTACCTGATAGCTGCATAAGCTCGGTCATTCGGTTTCCGAACTCTTCTTTTATTATAAGCCAAACATCTGTTCCTGTAAACTGTTTTAATATATTTTTTAGAGACTCCCTGTCGCTGTTATCGTACTGCTCAATCTGACCTTCTGACACAAGAAAATCCACATAATCCTTAAGATTTTCTCCCTCAAGGTCCCATGTCAGTTTGACATTCTTCCCTCCGGTATCACTGATATCAAAGATATACCTCATGCGTGGATTCAGTGCCCTCGACGGGAAGATAGCGCAGCCTTTCGCACCACGCTTTACATATCTTCCCACCTTTTTCCAGGTATCATAATCTGCCATGAGTGTGCTTTTTTCCGGAGGTCTCTGAGCTGTTACCATAACGATATTGTCAAATTCATAGCGGTATAACTGACCTGCGACCCTTAACACATCCTTCCAGTTCTTTTCTGATCTAGTGATGTTACCAATCTCAGAATCGTATATCGCTTTGACCTTCATATCAACGCCCATACCTTTGTCCTCCTCTACTTAAACATCTCTGCAAACAATCCCTTAAATAGCTTTAACTCATCCTTATCCAGCTCGATTGCAAATTCATTGTCGATTGCCTGTTTTTCGCATTTATCCTTTTTCTTTGCAATCTTACGCACCACACGAAGAAGCACATAGCACTCCTTGGAATTTGCAATGCTCTGTTTAAAGGTCAGCTCATCCTCATCGACTGACTTCTGTGTCTGATAGATAATCTCTTTTAACTTATCATTGATACCATCTACTTCCTCAAGGGAAATAATAACGGATGCCTTAGAAGCACCCGATCTGTCCCACTCCTTATGAAGTTCCTTTACTAAAAACTCCATGTTCTTAATTACTGTTGTTGAATCACTTTTCATCTTGCTTTTCCTCCGTTTTCTTTTAATGAAGAAGGGAGCTGACCTTCGCTGATAGGCGCAAAATCAACTCCCTTCATGTCCTCTGCTCCAAGGACTATCTGCTCTGCATAATACATATCCATTGCCTTATTGATGGCATCGTCAAGCGACTCTGCCTTTACTTTCTGTACTCGTGAAAGCACTTCCTTTATCTCAACATCAAATTCCTGTTCCATATGATATCGCCTCCTGTAAAAATCTCATCACCGGCTCTTTTCTTCCTTTACCTGTCTTTTCTTAAAGCCCTCATCGTACTTTCCATCTTCCAGCCTGTCGTAAAAACAGTCCTCTTCAATCGTTCCGAAATCCTCATACATCTGGTGAAGGAAGTCATTCTGCAGCTTCTTTGGCACATCATCATCCTTTGACATATCTTGATAAAAATAGAACTTCTGCTTTAGCTTTGCCCTGTAATCATAGATATCCTCTATCTTTTCCGGTGTGCCATACTCCCTCTTGTATGCCTTGAAATTCGTGGTTGAGAGTGTGGAACCAAGATAAATCCCATGCTCCCACGATACCCCGATTGTGGTATTGTCCTTTGTAGGCTTCCCATCCTTCGGATAACGCTTATACTCTGTCGCACCAAGGGCGATTGTAAGAGAACCTGACTTCATATCCATCACCACAAGATTTCTTGGTGATAATGCTTCAAGCACCATGTAATCATGGTCATTGAAGTTATGAAATGTCTGTCCCCTTTCAAATGATCTGTCCACACTTTCATAATGCAGGTTAAAATCATCCACCCAGCCCTTATCGGTCATTCCAATCTCCTTAAGCTTTGCAACACATTCAGAAGAACTGGCTTCTTTATCAAACCGAAATTCTTTGGAATCGTTATAAAATCCCTGAAGAAAATGTCCCAGCTGAATATCATCCAGACAGAATCTCGCAGATACAGTTACATTTGCTGCCCTGTAATACTCTGTGAAGTTATCTGCTTTACCAAGCGTCCTTCCAAGCTGCAACAAATTGTCTGCAAGCTCTGACATGTCATCAATTGCTATAAAACTCTTATAATCATCCAAGGTCATCAGCATATTTGTCTCTGTTCCCTTGTTGTTTTCTGTTACCAGTATCATATCTTTTAAATCCATTCTTACCTCCAATCCCAGAGAGGGACTATGCCCTCTCTGCAAATTTCCTGTTATGGTCTTCCTATCACAACAATCTTTCCTGTGCTTGCCACATCCCGGTAAACCACACCAAGATTTTCATTAAGTGCCTCTACCACCTTGCCATTTCCGACATATACTGCCACATGGCTGATGTTCTTATATCTCCCGTTGCTTGTAAAACTGTAGAAGATAAGGTCTCCCGGCTGTAACTCATCAAAGGAGACTGTCTTTCCGGCTTCATCCAGTCCCTGTGCCTCCGCTGCCGCTGTGGTTGCACCGCCGTAACTAATATCCACGCCTGCATCCTTCCATGAATAATAGGCTAAGGAGCTGCAGTCATAATAGTTACCGCTGTCTCTTAAATCCTGACTATAAGGGAAGCCAACTCTGTGAAGTGCATAGGAGCAGACTGTTTTCTGCCTGCTGTCTGTAATTTCGTTTAGGATGGCATTGATTTCATCCTCAGTCATGGAACTTACTCCCGGACTTCCGCCTCCACCGCCACTTCCGCTTCCGGCATATCCAAGCTGTCCCATAAACTCCGGACTCATGATCTGCTCAAGCATTTCCACCTGATCAGAGTTAAATCCATAGACCGAAATCATATCTCTGTACGATTTCAGTGTGACATTCACATACAGAACAGACTTCGTGACAGTCGTTACATTACCGTCTGCATCTGTTTCTTCCACATCCTTTGTTCCTGTGCTTGTGGTGTACGAACACATATCATTTACAACTGCCTGCAGCCAGCCTTTTGAAGTGTCATTCATGACTGTTGCAGTATCTCCAACACCATGCTTGACCATATAGACTGCCATGATGTCATAGTAATTGCTTGGGTTTTCTTCCATACCTTCATAATCCACATATACAAGCTCTCCAAGGTCATATCCGGTATGCTCATTCACTTTCGTATTCACATCCCGGTTAAACTCCTGCACATAAGCACTCGTTACTGTCTGCACGGTATCTCCTGATTCAAGTGGTGGCAGAAATAAAGCAAATGGAGAATTGTAAAGGATTGCTATCACCGCTATAACCGGAACCGCAATCATGGCAACTACAAGAACAAGTAATAAAAGCACCAGTCCGATAATCGGTGCAGCTGCCTTTACCCAGGTAATCGCTTTTCGCACAATCAGATCCTTTACCAGTTTTGCCACGCTGTCTGTCTGATTCTCCTGTGCTTTCATCTTATCCAGAAAGAATTTTGTCTTCCTGCTCCGGTTGGTCATCTTTTCATCCTTGACCTCTATGGACACACCTGCTGCATATCCGGCTGCCATGCCGATTGCCGTGCCTGCTCCCGGTGCAACCGCTGTTCCTGCCGCCGTAGCAGCTGCCTTTGTAACAGTTTTCGTTGCAACCTTGGCAGTAGTCTTGGCTGTTTCTTTTGCCGTCTCTTTAGCTACCGTCTTGGCTGTATCTTTGGCAGCTTTCTTTGCTGTCTTTTTTGCCAGCTTCTTTCCTGCCTCTACCTTCTTGATACGCTTCTTTGCCTCGGCTGCCGCCTTTTTCCTGAAAAGTGCTGCCCCCTTGGAAGCAGTTCCGGTAACAGGTTGGCTTGCTTCATATGCAAGATATGCTGCCTGCGATACCTCATGCCCGCCTTCCACCTGCTCCGTTACTGCCCCGGCTGCAAGTGCTCCTGTTCTTCCTGCAATGTGAAGATTGGTGTTCTTGGTCTTGATGGAAGTTCCTGACTCTCTGATGTTACGCTTAAACCTAGAAAGACCTTTATCCTTAGCCTCCGATTGATGAATGGTACTCTTTCTATAAGTACGCTTTCCACCAGCACTTTTCTGAAGCATTAATTTTGCAGATGCTTTTTTATCCATTTCATTGGCTTTAGCATCATGCACTTTCGGACCTCTCTCTACTGTATAGATGTTGCTGCCTTTAATCTTGGCTCCCTTTGGTTCGTGGGCATGAATCTTGGCTTTCTCCTTGGTGTGAATGACCATTGGCTTGTCATCCACTTTCTTTATCTTCAATGTTCTCACCTTCTTTCACTCAAAATGCAAAACAGCCATCCAGCTTCCCGGATGGCTATGCTTTGAGGTCGCAAATTGCGACCTCTATCAACTTTATTCGACATTATTCTGCATTTCACGTTTCTTCTGTTCTGCAATCTTCTCATGAATATTGGTGTTATACAGTCTGTAGAGGTCTGTATCCTTACTGATCTGATTATCAAAAGGAATTACCACTGAGCCACACTTGATAAGTCCCATTCCTGATGCAGTATTAGTTACAAATCTAAGCTGTGCCTCTGATACTCCGATAACCTCCGCCATCTTGGAACTGTCCGTGTTTGCCTGCTTTAAAAGTGCCACGAACTCTGAGTTTGCAAGCATTGTTGTTGCTGTGTAATTCTGCAACAGATCGACAACATTCTGCGTGATACCGGTACAAAGACCTCCCTGCTTTCTTACTTTCTTCCAAAGCTGCTGCAGATATTTTGCAGAATACTCCGAATTAAGCAGGACGTGGAATTCATCAATATAGAGCCATGTTGCCTTGCCTCGCTTACCATTCTCAACAATCCTGTTCTGAATGGACTCCATCATAACAAGCATTGTGATAGGACTAAGCTCTGTACCTAAGTCCCTGATGCCATAGACTGTGAATCTGTTATCCACATCCACATTTGTCTGGTGATTGAAGATATTTAGTGAACCATTTACAAAAAGCTCCAAAGACAATGCAATGTCTTTTGCCTCGTCCTCCGGCTGTGCCATAAGGATATCGTAAAAATCACTCATTACCGGGATATACTTCTCTTTACTCCTTGCAATGTCGATATACAGTTTTCTCACACAGCGATCGATGATTGACTTCTGTCTCGAATTTAAGCTGTCACCGATACACTGCTCACAAAGCCCCAGCATAAACTCGCCTTTTTCTCTTACCATTCCCTTGGAATCATTCGGATCAAGGCTCCATACATCCATCTCCAGCGGATTCACATAGTTATCCGTGTAAGTGGACATATTTACCACTGTTCCACCATAGGTCTCAGCAATATCAAAGTATTCGTTCATTGGATCTATGACGATTATTTCATCATCTCCCGACAAGAATACGCTGCCCATCTCCATCTTGCAGAAAAAGGATTTACCGGAACCCGGCACTCCGAATACGAAGCCATTTCCGTTGATGAGCTTCTTTCTGTTGCCGATATTCACATTCTTGCTGATCTGATTGATACCATAATAGTTCCCTGTGCTGTCATTTAATTCCTGCACATTAAATGGCATAAGCACCGCAAGCGACTGGGTAAGAAGGGTACGCATTGTCTCCACCTGTCTTACTCCAATCGGAAGCGCTGTGTTGAGTGCCTCCCTCTGCTTTAAGTAGTGTGTGTCAATCGTGCAGCTGTTACGCTTTCCGATAGTCTCCACAGTCTCACATACACTCTCAAGCTTCTTCTTGCTTTCTGCCATAAGAATAATGGTTACTCCCACAAAGAAAAGGCACTGGTCATTCTCACGGACATCATCCATGATTTCCTCAATCTCCTTTTTCTCCGTTCTCTTTGCATATGAGATTTCCGTAGAAAAATCGTTATTCTTATTACGGACTCTCTGCTGCTTAATGATATCCGACTCAATACCAAGGTATTTCTTCTGAAGCACCTTTGTTGTCAGATCCTTGGGAACAGGCACCACATCAATGCTCGTGATGGAATGAACCGGAAGGGAAGTAATCTCATTGATGAATCTGTCTGACAAACTGCTCGGATACTTTTTGATAAAAAGTGCCTTGCAGAATTTACTCTCATCCTCAAAATGGTCCGGGAAATATTTCACCATTCCATTACATAGATCATTTCTAAAATCTGCCCCGACCTTCTTAGCCTTTTTGATATCAAAATCAAAACTGCCCTCATTTCCAAGATGATAATAGTCATAGAGCACTTTCAGTCTCTCATTTCCATTAAGAGGCACAATCTCTGCACCAAGCTCAATGAAAGCCTTGTGTATCGTTGCCTCAAGGGTTGCAAACTGTGCCTTTGCCTCCTCAAAGTTCTTTCTCTCAATCGTGATCGTCAGGTATCTCTCCTGCTCAATTCCCTGTCTGCCCTCAATAATCTTCTCCTCAATGATGTCATTGTAAATTCTTCTGTAATTATTGAAACCATCATTTTTCTCAGCAATCAGAACCTTGTCACGGAGTTCATCCATGTTTTTGTTCTTATTGTTGATCGTAATCTTATAATTACAGTCCAGCGAATTTAAGAACTTGCAGTATCTCTCGAAAATACCGATCTGCTCATCCTCGGTTGCTGTCGTGTAATTGATGTCCTGAAAGCGGTAGCATTTGGAATACTTATTTTTGCTTACTTCAAAAATGCCGTTTTCAGCCACCGCCATAATCTCTATGGTTTCCTGAATGGATTTAGGTGTCTTATACAAAGGCTCACTCGCCTTCTTTAATAACTTAAATCCGTCTGTAAATAAACCCATGTCTCTAACCTCGCTTTCTTATAATGAAAGCCCGCCGGGAACTTCACCCTGCGGGCTGTGTTCCCGACCTTGCGGTCAGATACTATTTATTTCTAATGCATTGCCTTATATGCTGCAATACCAGCTGCTGCCGCCACAATGACTGCGACAAGTCCAAGCAGCATGTTTCTCGTCTTTTTCTTCATTGCTTCAAACTCCTCCTGCTTCTTTACAGCTGAATCAGCTGTTACAGTCTCCGGTTCAGCCTTTCTGCCTTTCTTCTTTACCTGTTCATTCTGTTCTGCTTCTAACTTCTTTATTGCAGGCTCTCCCTCTGTTGATACATAGGTAAGTGCCCTGTTGCCAAACATAAAATGCAGTTTCTTTCCCATATACTCGTAAAAATTCATCCCATTAAAGGAATAGAATCCGCCAAGAGCAATCGGTGCCACACAGGGAATTGCCACATAAGCAGAACCCGTAAGACCGATATACTTGTAAAGAAGAAGGACGATACCGCCACCAACCACTACGCTTGCAATGGAAAATATAAGCTGCCTTGCAGTAAGTCCCATTGCAACCGATTCCTGATAGCGGTCAATATCCTTGTTTACTTCGATTACCATTGTCCCTGCCTCCTATCTTGATAAATCCTTTGTCTCCGGCTTTCTTGTCATTCCGATATTTGCCTCATACTTATCCATTCCATCCGGACACAGTTCTCTAAGCTTATCTACATTGAACAGATAAAGCGGATATTCGCAGAAACCGCTCCTTTGCGTGAATCCTGTAAACTCTCCAATGTCATTGTCTGTAATAAACTTTTCAATATCCGGCATGTCATTCACATTCAGATATCCGCAGTAATTTGGTGCTGCAACCGACAAATTCACAGTCACATCCCCAAAAGGCTCCTCATATCCATCTTCATTACACATAAGACCGATAAACATTGCCCTGTTATTCATATACTGCTGGATATCAAATGTCACCTGCGTTTCTCCGGTTATGCTTGAATTATAAGTAACCTGTTTCTTTTCATTATCCATTTCTGCCTCCTTCTATAATCCAAATGCCTTGCTTGTAAGTGTCTGTGCACCCTTCACACTTCCAACAGTCATTGCTATCGTAAATGTCATTTCACACAAATAAATAAGCGTCTGTGCCCAGTCAGCGTAACTTCCTGTAAATGCTGGAAGTCCTGCATTGATAAATGCATTACATACCACAATTGCAAGTGCCATCGTTACTGCCTCGAATACACACGAAAGAAAATATTTGCAGTAGGTAGCCATTGTATGACTGACCATTCTGTTTCCTGCCATTGTGGAGCATGCAATCGCACCAAGCGGCACAATAATCAGTATCTTTAAGAACCTGAAATACACTGTGTAGATGATAAAGAATCCACAGATAATAATGATGATTGCAAGCAAAGCTGTAAGTATCAGCATTACCAGACTTTCACCAAATCCGAGTCCTTTAATGATATCTGCCTGTGTACTGTCAATGGCAAGCTGCGTTGTTGTCCCGGCAGATATAAGTCCTACCAGATTTCCTATGGAAGTAAAAAATGCCTTCATAATCGTGACATTATTTGCAACAAACCATTCTGCAAGTCCCAATCGGATAAGCATACGAAATATAGACTCAAACCTCATCTCATCTTTTACATCTATGCTTTCCGAGCAGAAACCGATAACAAAGAACAGCACAACGAGGGATGAGCCGACCGCTACAAAGACCGGCTCAATACCCTCAATAACTGCCCAAGGACCTCCGCCCTTGAAACTGACCGGTGACTGTCCAAGCATTGCAAAGACCAGGGATATCTGATTGTTCCAAAACCCAAACACTGCCTCAAGAAGTGCAAGGATCTTATCACCAAGCTTAAAAATATCCATACTTGTTATTCACCTCTTTCCTTTTACTAAAAGGGGAAATGCATTTCCCTAATCTTAGAAGCCTAAGAATGTCAGAACTGTTGAAATACCAGCCATCATGACACCTGCCACAATTCCTTTCAGAGCGGAGTTCATGGTAGATGAATCCTGCTGCTGGTAGGCTTGTGCGAACTCCATAACATTCTTTGCAAGAATGATGACACCAACCGCACCAATGACTGCAATGATAAGTGTCTTTAAATTCTCAAGCGGCTGTGTTACTGCGGAAGTACCTGTACCTGCTGCAAAACAAGTAGTGCTCATAAGCATTACTCCCATAAGTGCTCCGGATAATGCCGGAACGAATCTCTTCTTAAAGTGAATGAATCTACTCTTCATACCTTTCTCCTCCATCTGATTGTTGTTGGTTGTAATAATCTGTTCTTTTCTCATGTTGTTTGTCTCCTTTTCGATAAAAAAATAAGCCAGCAGGGATAATCCCTAACTGGCTGTTAAAAGTAACTCTATATGATCAGGCAATTCCTGTTGTAATGATTAAATCGGGCTTTCCCCGATGTGGTGTGCTTCAACCACCTCCTTTCAAGGCGCAAAAAAAGCACCTTAACCTTTATTGGCTAAAGTGCTTGTATTAGTTTAATATTAAATTGTTGTGAGTCAGACAGTCGAGTAGACTAAAGCCTTGCAACTTTAGCCCCTCACAGATCCGTACGTGCGGCTTTCCCGCATACGGCTCCTCATAATAACATTCACTTTAATATAAGCAATAGTACGTCTTTGGTTTCGCAAGCGGATAACACTTTAGCATTTCCCAAAAACCACCCCATGTATAGGCTCTTCTGCAACCTCGACGATTTACCGCTTTAAACAGGAATTGTTGTACTCTGTGTAAGAATGCACATAATCTTCTATAATTCCATGTTACTCCATAATAGCGATAGTGACCTACAAGCTTTACATTCAGCTCTTTTATGATTTCTCTGACCGGACGGTTCCGATTATCATATATCCATAGTTTATATTCTTTCAGCTTACGTTCAAACTTCTTTCGAGATGTCTGCAACTTTAATGCAAATGTTCCCTTTCTTGTTTTCCCGCAATAGAAAGTAAAACCTAGAAAATCGAATGCTTCTGGCTTACCTATTCCTCTGGATAGTCTGTTGGTTTCTGCAAATCTCCCAAATTCAATCAACCTGCTTTTACTGCTTTCCAGCTCAAGATTGAATTGTTCCATCCTCTCTTTCAGGGCTGAATAATACCACTCTGCTTCTGATTTATACTGGAATCCAGCTACAAAATCATCTGCAAAATTCACCAGAAAACAGTCTCCTTTTAACGTCTTTTTCACCACAAATTTAAACCACAGCGTTAACACGTTATGCATGTATATATTTGCTAGCATCGGACTCATGACTGAACCCTGTGCTGAACCTTCCTCTGTTGATTCAAATTTTCCATCTTCCATTATTCCAGCTTTTAAATATTTCTTTATCAGCCAGAGCAGATTTGGGTCTTGAATATGCCATTCCAGAAATCTCATCATCCAGTCATGGTTAATGTGATCGAAAAATCCTTTAATATCAGCGTCCACTATGTAGCTGATTTTCCCATAACTGATTCTCTGATATACTTCTTTTACCGCTTCGTGACAACCTCTGTTTGGTCTAAATCCATACATACAGTTCAGAAATCTTGGCTCGTAAATTGCTTCTAGTACTTTCTTTACTGCCATTTGGACAATCTTATCCTCGTAAGAGGCTATTCCCAGCGGTCGCATTTTTCCATTTCCCTTTGGAATATATACCCTCAATGATGGGAGTGGTTTAAAAGATTTGTTCTTTAACCTCTGTACTAAGTCTTCGATATTTCTATCGAGGTTCTTTCCGTATTCTTCCTTTGTCACCTTATCAACACCAACTGCCTTTTTGCCATCTAATTCTTTATGGCATTGTTTCAGCAATTCTGCATTTATCAAGTGATATATGGATGTGAATACAGGTTTCTTTGTTTCTGCCGATATTTCAGCTATTCTTTCTAATTTCGTTCCCATTATTTCCTCCGTCCCTGAGTACGGATAATGTGTCCTCAGAAAGACCGTTACTATGCAGTCCCCTTCCCTCCATCGGCATTACCCGATTTCATCAGTACTATGAGACTGTCCGACTACCTGTTATCCATTTGAAGCTCTCCATTTTCAGTTGATACTTCATACTCTTATACGAGAGACAACAGGTTCTCCCCAGTTGATGTGTACCCACAATGTCAAGCATGATTGGCCCTTTGACCCCGCAGCGCCACACAATTCTCGCCATAATGACTTGTGTGCTGTTGCCTTCCGCACCAGTTAAGACGTCGGCCTACTGAAGTTAACTTTTCGAGGCTCAATAGCATTGCAACCCTGCTTTCTTGCTGTCTACGCTTGTCAGTTGCTGTTACCAACAACATCCCAAGACTCGCTATTATCTGGCTGGCTAGACCTTGGATAAATCGGATTCCCACCGACTTGGTTACACACCCTTAGCTGGGCGCACAACTGGAATTTGTCTTACAACAATTTATATATGCATAAAAAGCAATATATTTATGAAAACACCCTAAATCCAAAATTTACTCAATTCATTTTTTCCTTACATAAAATGTTCTCGTATATTTCACTTCCTCACCAAGTGTTTCCCCTATCAAAACTTCAAAATCATTGATATCAAATTCTGGAAAGAATGTATCTCCATCTTCAATATTTAAATCTACTTCTGTGATATACATTTTATCTACTATTTGCAAAGCTTCCTTAAATAGTCCATATCCACCAGATATGTATACATCTCGTCCTTTAGCCAATAATAATGCATCTTCTAATGATTTAACTGAAACTAAATTATCTCCTTGATACTCTGTTGTGGTGGAAACAACAATATTCATTCTATTAGGCAACGGATGACCGATTTCTTCATAAGACTTTCGCCCCATAATAACCACATTACCCGTTGTTAACTCTCTAAATTGCTTTTGTTCTCCCTTTATTTTCCATGGTATATTACCATTCTTGCCTATAACATTATTCTTTGACCTCGCAACAATCAAACCTATCATCTATTTCATCCTCCATAATATGATGTCGTACCTGTGATTCCATCAAGTGCACCACATCTTAACAAACTCAAAATTATCTCGAACTAACCAGCTCGACAAATTCCTTTTTTGTCTTCATCTGCATTATATCATATTGTTATAAGCATTGCCATTTCTTTTCTGCTTTTGAAAAGTTACTTATCAGCCTATGTTTTGTAAAGGGTGATATTCAGCATTTCTCACGCAACAAGCCCTTGACAAACCATAGACTAATAAGTTTTAAGGTAATCAAGCAGAAATGAAATAGTCTGCTGTTTCACGGCAACAAAAAAGAGATACCAACACACTTATGTAGTATCTCTTAGTCTAGTAGCAATATTCTTTTGTTTGCAAGCAGGTAAACATGGGCTGTTTCTTAATATCTTTTTGTTTGGGAAACACCTTTCTCCCATTTATTGACCGCCGGGGCTGTCACCCCAAGATAACCTGCCATTTGTTCTTGTGTAAGTTTTTTTGCAATACGCCGCTCTCTGATCATTTCATTTATTTTCATAACGACTTCCTCCTGAGTTCACTAATCACTTAAGCAAAGTATAGCAACTTTTTCACACCCAAACAATTGACTGCTTCTTAAATAATGCTTTCAAAATTTAACCATTGGTATATGAAACGGTATAACACATATGAAAACTGACATACAATTTTTCTTGACAAACAATAGTTATTTTAGTATTTTAGAAATTGCTAAAATACTAAAATATTTATGGAGGTGCTTATGCATAAAATATCAAAAAATTGCCCAAATTGGGAAAAATTGTGTAGCCTGCGGATGCTGTATGAAAGTTTGTCCGAAAGGCGCTATACATATAGAACTTGGTATTATTGCCAAAAGTCAACAAAGATGCTTGCATCGGTTGTGGAAAAATGCGCCAGAGAAATGTCCCGCCGGAATTATTCTCATCGCAGAACGGGAGGTAACAAGATGAAACAACAAAAAGACATGGGCGGATTATCTCTGGATCATCGAACTATTATATTTAACACTTGGACTTTTTAATATTCTGTTTGCCTGGCTGGGGCTTATATTCTTTATAACTCCACTGCTTATTTCCATCTTCGGAGGCAGCAAGGTATACTGCAACCGCTTTTGCGGAAGAGGTCAATTATTGGGGCTGTTAGGACACAAACTAAAACTATCACGTAAAGCAACACCCCCAAAATTTTTACATAGTCGCTGGTTTCGATATGGGTTTTTGACATTTTTTATGATTATGTTCGGGCTTATGCTATATAGCACTTATAAGGTTTTTAGCGGTGCACCACTGAAACAGACCGTCACACTTCTGTGGACGTTTAAATTACCATGGGAATGGGCAAAAATCGACATGGTTTCACCTTGGATTTCCCAATTTGCTTTTGGCTTTTTCAGTGTCATGCTCACCTCTACAACATTAGGTCTCCTGACCATGTTTCTGTTCAGGCCTCGTTCCTGGTGCGTATATTGTCCGATGGGAACTATGACACAAGGAATTTGCTATCTAAAACACAGGAAGGAATATAAAAATCATGGAAATGAAAGCAAGAAAAATTGCTGATCTGCTAAAACTATTGGCAAATGAACACCGTTTACTGATCTTGTGGTTCCCTAAATTTCAGGTCCACTCACCGTAAGCGAAATTCATACCTTCACCCCGAACATTACTGTTTCAGCACTGTCTCAGCATTTAAATCAACTGAAACGGCTGGGATTCTTGAATCAGAAAAATCGGCATGAATGTTGTCTACCGGATTCAAGACGAGCGGATCATTGCTTTGATCAGCGCTATCAAAGAGAATTATTGTAACTAATACTTAGCCACAAAAA
>ENA-OQAB01000379-OQAB01000379.1-human-gut-metagenome-genome-assembly--contig:-NODE-379-length-25040-cov-3.486774_pt1 | contig 25040 bp, 28 predicted proteins | sample MGYA00242490_ERZ504517 | MGnify/ENA primary metagenome ERZ504517 (study PRJEB26092, sample SAMD00036298) | human gut metagenome | host: Homo sapiens | study: EMG produced TPA metagenomics assembly of...
ATTTTTCTTCTTGCCATTTTTAACGTCCTCTTTCCTAAAAATATCTATATGTAAACAGGGCTGCCGCAAAGTGAAGCTTTTCTACAAGCTAGCATCTGTCACCCATTAAACATTGCTAATCCCTTGCAAAAACTTTCTATTTTGCAGCACCCCTGCTTTGCGCTAAAGTATTTTCTTATTTGTCGTTTGCTGCTGCAACACCTGGTAATTCTTTTCCTTCTAAGAATTCAAGAGAAGCTCCACCACCGGTTGAAATGTGTGTCATCTTGTCACCGTATCCTAACTGGTTTACTGCTGCTGCAGAATCTCCACCACCAATGATTGTAACTGCTTCTGTATCTGCAAGTGCTTTTGCAACTGCTTCTGTACCTGCTGCAAATTTCGGCATCTCAAATGCTCCCATCGGTCCATTCCATACAACTGTCTTTGCTGTCTTTACTGTCTCAGCAAACAACTCTGCTGTCTTCGGTCCGATATCGAGTCCTTCCCATCCGTCCGGAATCTCTCCGCTTGCAACAACTTTTGTATTTGCATCGTTAGAGAAATCATCTGCAATTACATTATCAACTGGAAGTAATAATTTTACACCTTTTTCTTCTGCCTTTTTGATCATGTTCAGTGCGTATTCACAGTAATCTTCTTCTAATAAAGATTTTCCGACTGTTCCACCCTGCGCTTTGCTGAATGTATAAGACATACCTCCACCAATGATCAGAACATCTACTTTCTCTAACAGATTTTCAATAACAGAAATCTTGCTTGATACTTTTGCTCCTCCGAGAATTGCAACAAACGGTCTCTCTGGATTGTTTACTGCATTTCCTAAGAAGTCAATCTCTTTCTGCATTAAGTATCCTACTACTGCTGTATCAACGAACTGTGTCACACCAACATTTGAGCAGTGTGCTCTATGTGCTGTCCCGAACGCATCGTTTACGAATACTTCACATAAAGAAGCAAGCTCTTTGCTGAATGCTTCTCCGTTCTTTGTCTCTTCTGCTCTGTAACGTGTATTTTCAAGAAGAATCACATCTCCGTCTTCCATAGCTTCCACTGCTGCTTTTGCATTTGGTCCAACAACTTCTGGATCTGCTGCAAATTTCACTTCCTGTCCTAATAACTCAGAAAGTCTTGCTGCAACCGGTGCTAAAGATAATTCCGGTTTTGGCTCTCCCTTTGGTTTTCCAAGGTGTGAGCAGAGAATCACTCTTCCACCGTCTGCGATTAATTTCTTAATTGTAGGGAGCGCTGCTACAAGACGGTTCTCATCTGTAATCTTTCCATCGATCAGCGGTACATTAAAGTCGCATCTTACAAGTACTTTTTTCCCTTTTACATTAATATCATCTACTGATTTTTTGTTAAGCATGTTTATATCCTCCTTGACTATAAAATAAAGTCAACTTATCTTTTTTAAACCCGCAAAGGGTCCGGCCCATAAGACCGGACCCTTTTGGATCTTCTTATTCCGAATCTTTTAAAATTAAGCTAATTCAGAGAAGTATTTGATTGTTCTTACCATCTGGCTTGTGTAAGAATTCTCATTGTCATACCAAGCTACAACCTGAACTTCTGTTGTTCCATTGTCTAATGGAAGAGCCATTGTCTGTGTAGCATCGAATAAAGAACCATATCTCATACCAACGATATCGCTGGATACGATTTCATCTTCGTTGTATCCGTAAGATTCGTTAGCTGCTGCTTTCATAGCTGCATTAATTTCTTCAACTGTTACATTTCCTTCTACTACTGCTGTTAAAATTGTTGTTGATCCTGTTGGTGTTGGAACACGCTGAGCAGATCCGATTAATTTTCCGTTTAATTCTGGAATAACAAGTCCGATTGCTTTTGCTGCACCTGTGCTGTTTGGAACGATATTTACAGCTGCTGCACGTGATCTTCTTAAATCACCTTTTCTCTGTGGTCCATCAAGTGTCATCTGATCTCCTGTGTAAGCGTGGATTGTACACATGATACCAGATTTAATTGTTGCTAATTTGTTAAGTGCATCAGCCATAGGAGCTAAGCAGTTTGTTGTACAAGAAGCTGCAGAAATTACTGTATCTTCTGGTTTTAATGTTTCATGGTTTACATTGTAAACGATTGTTGGAAGATCATTTCCAGCTGGTGCAGAAATAACAACTTTTCTTGCTCCTGCTTTGATATGAGCTTCAGCTTTTGCTTTAGATGTATAGAATCCTGTACATTCTAATACAACGTCAACTCCGATTTCTCCCCATGGAAGTTCTTCAGCGTTTGCTTTTGCATAGATTTTGATTTCTTTTCCATCTACTGTGATAGAATCTTCTCCAGCTGTTACTTTGTCAGCTAAAGCGTATTTTCCTTGAGATGAATCATATTTTAATAAGTGAGCTAACATTTTTGGAGATGTTAAGTCGTTGATTGCAACTACTTCATATCCTTCTGCTCCGAACATTTGTCTGAATGCAAGACGTCCAATACGTCCAAATCCATTAATCGCTACTTTTACTGCCATGATTAATTCCTCCTAAAGTTTCTTAAACTATTATTTGTATTTGACAATTCCTTAACTTTGTTAAAGATTCATCAACCTTTATTTATTGTACTAAATCCGCACAGAAAATTCAAGTCATATTTACAATTTTATGGAAGTTGTTGAAAAACAGGTTTTCTTCCTTTAAACTCTGTATAATATTGAAAGCCACAGCTATGCAGGATCTCACTTACAAGTCCAAATGCATAAGCAAGATGCTCCGGTCTATGTCCATCCGAACCGACTGTAACAATCTCTCCGCCAAGCTCCCGATATCTCTTTAAAATATCCGGATGCGGATGACCAAATCCAAGTCCATACTTATATCCTGCCATATTCAGCTCCAGCCCTTTCCCTCGGTCGATCAGCTCCCGCAGGATTTCATCGATCAGATCTGAAAAGGTACTGTAAGAATAGCTCTCTATACTCCTTCCATAGCGCACGATATAATCCAAAATGACCGAGTACATCAAATTCTGAGACTGCACGGATATTTTCCAGTGTTGCCAAAAAAGCCGCCTCATATGCTTCCCGATCTGTTCTTTTCTCGAAAAACTGTGGATAATACGGATCTTCCGACTGAATCACATGCACCGATCCGAGCACAAAGTCAAACGGATACTGACTGACATACTGTTTATAGTACTCGCCAAGGTGCGGCTGAAGTCCCAGTTCTACACCGATCCGCACATCTATCTTCTCGCGATATTCCTGCTGAAGTCTCTGCATTGTCCGAAAATAAGATTCCGTATCGAACGTAAAGGAAAGAGATCCTCCTTGATAATCTTTATCCTGATGGTCGGTAAAGCAAATCGTTTGAAGCCCTCTTCTGATTGCCTCTTGTATCATTGCTTCCGGTTCAAATTCTGCATCAGATGAAAAACTGGAATGCATATGAAAATCCGCTTTCATCCTTTCCCTCCTTCACATTTTTTCTGTTCGAACAGCATGTTGCTTCTATAGAATAGTACCTCCTCCGACAACATACTCTCCATCATAGAAAACAACTGCCTGTCCCGGAGTAATCGCTCTCTGCGGTTCCTCGAAGGTACATGTAACCTCATCTTTTCCGCTCTTTCGGATTGTACACCATGCCCCTTTGTGATTGTAACGAATCTTAGTCCATACGCGCATCTCACCGGTTAAATCCTCGATGGACATAAAATTCAACTGATTCGCTCTCAGTGTATAGGACATAGAATCTTCATTACTTCCTATTACAATCTCATTTGTCTCCGGCCGAATCTCAAGAACAAAAGCCGGATGTCCCAAAGACAACCCAAGTCCTTTTCGCTGACCGACCGTATAGTGCGTGATGCCTTTGTGTCTCCCAAGTACTCTTCCATCAAGATCTACGAAATTTCCTTCCGGAATCTTCACAGCCGCCTCTTCTTCAATAAAAGAAGCATAATCTCCATCTGGTACAAAACAGATATCCTGACTATCCGGCTTATTGGCAATGCGAAGATTTATTTTTTCCGCAATCTCCCTCACTTGGTCTTTCGTATACTCACCGACCGGCATCAGTGTCCTCTTCAGCTGTTCCTGCGTCAGATTATAAAGAGCATACGTCTGATCCTTTGCCAGAGTCGCTGAACACTTCAATGTATACCGTCCGTTTTCCAGCTGCACAACTCTTGCATAATGCCCGGTTGCGATATAATCTGCTCCGATATCCATACTCCTCTTTAACAAGGATTCCCATTTCACATAACGGTTACAGGCAATACATGGATTCGGAGTTCGCCCATGCAGATATTCCTGCACAAAATAATCAATGACCTTTTCTTTAAATTCTTTCTTAAAATTCATTACATAGTATGGAATTTCAAGTGCCGCCGCAACACGTCTTGCATCATCAACCGCACTGAGCCCACAGCAGCCTCCGTTTTCTTCTTCAACTGCGCGATCCTCATCCTGCCAGATCTGCATCGTCACCCCGATTACATCATACCCCTGTTCTTTGAGCAGATATGCTGCTACCGAAGAATCCACACCTCCTGACATTCCTACGACTACCTTTTTCTTCATCTAAATTCCTCCCGCCCGGCAGATGCCAGACTGTGTTTTTGTATTCGGATTAGTATTCTTCCTCATCCTCTTCGTCTTCATGGATATCAGATTTCGGCTTCGTCAATCCTTCAATCTTGATTCCGTTTTTCTCTGCATAATCCCAAAGCGCTGCATGAATTGCTTCCTCAGCGAGAAGAGAACAGTGAACTTTCACCGGCGGAAGTCCGTCAAGCGCTTCCATAACAGCTTTATTTGTCACTTTCAGTGCTTCATAAATACTCTTTCCCTTTACAAGTTCTGTTGCCATACTGCTTGTGGCAACAGCAGCTCCACAACCGAATGTTTTGAATTTTACATCACGAATGATCTGATCTTCATCAATATCAAGATAAATTCGCATAATATCACCACATTTTGCATTTCCAACAGTTCCTACCCCACTTGGGTTTTCTAATTCTCCTACATTTCTTGGATTCTGAAAATGATCCATAACCTTCTCTGTATACATAATATTTTTCCTCCTGATTCTTCCAGCAGGGCTGCTTGATCCCTGCCTACTGCTCTTTGATTTTTTATTTGATTCTATTTTGCTTTCTTTTCTTATTTTTTCTGCTTCTTCTGAAAATCTTCATAGAGCGGGGACATCTTTCTTAAGTGCTCCACAATCTCTTTTAATACATCCGCTGTATAATCAAGATCTTCCTTCGTTGTCTCTTCACTCAGAGTCAGACGCAAGGAGCCATGTGCAATCTCATGCGGGAGTCCAATCGCAAGCAGCACATGAGATGGGTCTAAAGATCCAGATGTACAGGCCGATCCGCTGGAACCGCAGATTCCCTTCATATCCAGCATAATTAGAAGCGATTCTCCTTCAATAAACTGGAAACTAAAGTTTGTATTATTCGGCAGTCTTTTGCTCTCATGTCCATTGAGTCTACTATATGGAATCTCAGTGAGAATCCGATTGATAAAATAGTCTCTTAATTCCACTTCTTTTTTTGTTCTCGCTTCCATCGACTCAGCTGCTCTTTTTGCAGCAGTTCCAAGTCCTACGATTCCAGGCACATTCTCTGTTCCGGCACGTCTCTTTCTCTCCTGCGCTCCACCATGAACAAAAGAGCGAATCTTTACCCCTTTACGAATATAAAGAAATCCGATTCCTTTTGGCCCGTTGATCTTATGCCCACTCGCACTTAACATATCAATATGACATTCATCTACATTGATCGGCACCTGACAGAATGCCTGTACAGCATCTGTGTGGAACAAAATCCCATGTTCTTGTGCGATTTCCCCGATTTCTTTGATCGGCTGAATTGTACCAATCTCATTGTTTGCAAACATGACAGAAATCAAAATAGTGTCCGGGCGGATTGCCGCACGGAGTTGCTCCAGGTCTACCAATCCCTTCTCATCCACATCAAGGTACGTCACTTCAAACCCTTTTTTCTCCAGATACTCTGCTGTATGAAGAATTGCGTGGTGTTCGATCTTTGTAGTGATGATATGTCTGCCTTTGTTCTCATAACATTCTGCAGTTGCTTTCAGCGCCCAGTTATCAGACTCTGAACCACCTGCTGTAAAATAAATTTCATTTGCCTCTGCGCCAATAATCTCTGCAATAGTCTCTCTCTGTCTCGTGATAACCTCTTTATTGCCTGCTGCAAACCCATACACGCTGGATGGATTTCCATAATATTCTGTAAAGTATGGCAGCATTGCCTCTACAACTTCCGGAGCTGTCTTTGTCGTTGCTGCATTATCTAAATAAATCAATTTTTCCATGTCTGTATCCTCCTAATTTCCGCAATGCATCTGACCAGGAATCTGTTGTCCCTTCATCGCCTTGCTCTCTTCTACCAGACGGTCAAGCTTGATCTCATCCACCGTCTGATTAATACTTTCGTTGATTTTCTGCCAGACATACTTCGTCACACATCCTCCTGCGGCCTCGCATCCTTCTTCTGGGTGAAGCCCACTGCACTCTACCGGTTCTAAATTTCCTTCCAGCGCACGGAGTACGTCTCCAACGGATATACTTTCTACTTCTCTGGCGAGCACATATCCACCGCCAGCACCACGAATGCTCTTGATCAGCCCTGCCTTCTTTAATTTCGCCATCAGCTGCTCCAAATAACGTTCCGAAATCCCCTGACGCGCTGCAATACTGCTGATTGAAACCGGTTCAATCTCGCTGTACTGTGCAAGATCAATCAATGCGCGGAGTCCATATCTCCCCTTTGTAGATAATTTCAAGTTCTCACCTTCTTTATTCTCAATCCCTACTAAATTACTAGGATTTACATTTTGTAGAATACCACTCCTTTTTTGTTCTGTCAAGACTCTGTTTTGAATATGTTTATACAGATTACATATCTTGTCACCGGAGTCATTATGTCTAAAAAATATACAATCTTAAAAGGTACTTTCATCCTTACCACCACCGGCATCATCACACGCCTGATCGGCTTCTTCTACCGTGTCTACTTAAGTCAGACGTTTGGCGAAGAAGGTGTGGGGCTCTATCAACTTATTTTTCCAGTTTATGCCCTCTGCTTCTCTCTGACAGCAGCAGGAATTGAGACGACCATTTCCCGCTGCGTCGCAAGAAAAGCAGCGCTCGGAAAACTTCAGGAAGCCAGGGAATTTCTCTTTACCGGAATGAGTATTTCCTTTCTTCTCTCATGTATTGTTACCATTTTTCTCCAGAATAACGCACACATGATTGCCGTTCATTTTATTGGTGAAACACGCTGTATCCCGCTTCTCACTGCAATGTCCTATGCATTTCCATTTGCCGCGATCCACAGCTGTATCTGTGGCTATTATCTTGGTCTCAAACGCACCGGTATTCCAGCAGCCTCACAACTCATCGAGCAAATTGCCCGCGTACTCTCCGTCTATCTTTTTTCCCTTTATCTTCTTCATGATCAGGGTACACTTTCTGTGACGCTTGCCGTGTCAGGGCTTGTTGCCGGAGAAATCTTTTCCTCCTTGTTTTGTGCCCAAATGTTTTTTCATACGCACCATCGCCATCCTGTACACACTTCTATTCAAACAGCACACCGTTGTCTTTCCTATGTAGGAGAACTTTTCCGGCTTTCAGTCCCACTGACTGCCAACCGCATTCTACTAAACCTTCTGCAAAGTATTGAGGCGATCTCTATTCCAAAAGCACTGATCACATATGGAAGCAACCGAAGCGAAGCTCTTAGCCTCTACGGCGTTCTGACTGGAATGGCTCTCCCATGTATTTTATTCCCATCTGCGCTGACAAATTCGATTTCCGTCATGCTGCTCCCTACAGTTGCAGAACTTCAAGCTTCACAAAAACGCGAAACGCTTCTGTTATTAATTAAAAAAGTTTTTTCTGTTGTTTTGCACTTGGTCTGTCATGTACCATTGGATTTTTGCTGTTTGGTCGTTTCATTGGAAGCTACCTTATTTCACAGCACCCTTGCAGGTAGTCTGATTCTTACACTCGCCTGGATCTGCCCTTTTCTCTACACAAATTCCACACTGGTCAGCATTTTGAACGGGCTAGGATATACCGCCTCTTCCTTTTTCGTCAATACCGTCGGACTGCTGCTGCGTATCGCTAGTGTTTTCTTTTTGATTCCTCTTGCCGGAATCCGCGGTTATCTCTGGGGACTGCTTGGAAGTCAGCTGACAATCACACTTCTCTGTCTCTGGGAACTCTTCCATCTTCTTCATCGGAATCCCTCAGTCTGATGCAACACAAAAAGCATATTTTGACAAAAGGATACTCCCTCTGTCAGAATATGCTTTCTCTTCTCATAATCTCTTTGCATCACTTCACAAACAAGCGAATGACAGCCTTTAAACATACCGGATTGATATATGCCTCCAAGGCGATACCTGCCAGAAACATTAGGCCTGTGAAAATGCTTTTCCCGCTATTCCACCTGACTTGCGGCGATAAATATAGATACCATAGATAGACAAGAGACGACGGGAGGTAAAAGAAAATTTGCGGAAATACTCCCACCGCACAAATCACGATCCCAGTAGCTCCAAGCTGAAGAATTCCCGACGTCAATACAATGCCGCTTGTGAGGCCTGTCCAAAGAAGCGTCACCACCACCACCATCTGTTTCCATCTTGTACAGCCCGCTGCCAGAAGAACTCCGGCTGGGATTATCCGAATACGAAGAAGATATCCCAAATATTCTTCTGGGATAATCTCTGTAATCTGGAACTGTCTGAGAAAGTACTCACTAAAAACACCGTACGATTCCAGATAACTGTCCGATACCATGTTCGCATATAAGATTCCCGCCAGAAATCCAGACATATAAAAAATCAAAAACTGTTTTTTACTCTGTTGTATCTTCAAAAACATCCCTCCTGTTTTCAGATACTCTATATATATGTCCTCCACATGTTCTTCATGACCTCTTCTTCGGCTGATGGAATTGTATTTATCCTTTCCGCTTATTTCGATTTCTTTCCCAGATTCTCAACTATCATTTTCTTCTAACAGTACTTTACGGCATATGCCATCAATGCAGAGATTGTCTTTCCATCTTCAATCTCTCCTGCAAAATCTTTTCTTTCAGTTCTTCCATTGTACATGCTTCCACTTCAACAAATTCATCCTCGTCTAAATGTTGTTCTGTCGGAATTAGATTTTTTGCCACAAAATTTCAATCCGCTCATTACAGAATGCCACTGTCGTACGAAGTGTGATCAACCATTCCAACTGCTCTGATCGGAATCCTGTCTCTTCCTCTAATTCTCTTTTTGCACAGACAATTCCTTCCTCCTTTGGATCATCCAATTTCCCCGCCGGAATTTCCAAAGTTGCTCTGTCAAGCGCATTCCGATATTGTCTTACCATAAGAATCTTTCCATCCTCTGTCACAGGGACAACCGCCGCCGCGCCATCGTGGTGGATATAGTCCCACTCTGCCACATTTCCATTTGGCAGTTCTACCTGATCTCGGTAAACATTCAGAACTGCCCCCTGATAAACCAGTTCCCGCTTCCGTCTTTTAATTTCTTCCATTGTCTTTGCTTCCTTTCTCTGTAAACTTCCGCATTCCCTTAAGTGCGGAGCGCTGTTATTTCATAGAACATATTTCCTATAACAAAAAATAACAGACAATAGAGACTGCTCTCCACTGCCTGTTATTTTTCACTTTTGTGGTCTTTGATTCTATATAGTTCTTGGTCTATTTTGCGTAATCTGTCACTCTTGACTCACGGATTACATTTACTTTAATCTGACCAGGATATTCCAATTCAAACTCAATCTGCTTTGAAATATCTCTTGCCATCAATACCATATCGTCATCAGATACCTGTTCTGGAACTACCATAATACGAATCTCTCTACCTGCCTGAATTGCAAAAGATTTATCGACACCTTTAAACTGGTTCGCAATATCCTCTAACTGTTTTAATCTGTTTGTGTACGTCTCTAACGTTTCTCTTCTCGCACCCGGTCTTGCAGCCGATATTGTATCCGCTGCCTGCACAATACATGCAATCAGTGTTTCCGGTTCTACATCACCATGGTGAGATTCCACTGCATTGATAACTGTAGCAGATTCTTTGTATTTCCTACAAAGATCCACACCAATCTGGATATGAGACCCTTCTACATCATGATCAATCGATTTTCCGATATCATGTAACAGACCTGCTCGCTTAGCCAGTCTGACATCCAGACCGATCTCTCCTGCAAGCAGTCCTGAGAGCTGTGCAACTTCAATGGAGTGTTTCAATGCATTTTGTCCATAGCTTGTCCTGAACTTCATTCTTCCTAAAAGACGGAGTAACTCAGGATGAATACCATGTACGCCCACTTCGAGAGCTGCTGCTTCTCCTTCCTCACGGATCATTGCTTCTACATCTCTCTGCGCTTTCTCTACCATCTCTTCGATCCTTGCCGGATGGATACGTCCGTCAAGAATCAGTTTTTCCAGCGCAATTCTTGCCACTTCCCTGCGAATCGGATCAAAACCTGATAACACAACAGCCTCCGGTGTATCATCTATAATCAATTCTACCCCGGTCATTGTCTCAAGTGTACGGATATTACGACCTTCTCGTCCGATAATACGTCCCTTCATCTCATCACTTGGAAGTTGTACTACAGAAATCGTAGTTTCTGCAACATGATCTGCCGCGCATTTTTGAATTGCTGTCACAACATATTCTCTTGCTTTCTTTCCAGCCTCTTCTTTTGCCTGATTTTCAAGTTCCTTGATCATCTTCGCAGTGTCATGTTTTACATCATCTTCAACAGTTTTTAATAAATATTCTTTTGCCTGTTCAGAGGTAAGTCCTGAGATTCTTTCCAGTTCCTGTACTCGTTTACTGTTAAGCTCGTCTACTTTGATCTCACGCTGTTTGATCTGCTCTTCTCTTACTGTAATCTTCGATTCACGCTGTTCCAGTACATCGGCTCTCTTGTCAAGCGCTTCTTCTTTAGATAAGACACGTTTTTCATAGCGCTGTAACTCTGCTCTACGCTCTTTTGTCTCCTTCTCAAGTTCATTTTTTGTCTTAATGGACTCTTCCTTGATCTCCAGAAGCGTTTCCTTCTTCTTTGCCTCTGCATTCTTTAAAGCATCATCTATTATCTCTCTTGCTTTGTTCTCAGCATTCCCAATCTTTGAATCTGCATCTTTCTTCAGATTGTTCACCGTTACATAGTAAGTAATAACAACAGCTGCCACAACTGCAATCAGACCAGCAATTATTGATACTATCGGCACAGGAGCACCTCCTTATTTAATTTTCATTGTACACAAATACAACACTTAGATTTTATACCGTTTTCACAAATATGTCAAGTATGCTTACACCGTTTTGGTCATTTTTATGAACCTCTCAGCTATCTCTACCAATATACTTCTTCCGCCTCCAGAGCTCTTCGGATATTCTCATAAGAAAATCCCTTCCGCATAAAATAAGCCGTTTGTTTCTGCTGCTCTTCTCTTGTAGCATCGCGAAAATGATATTTTCTCTTTGCTGCCAACCGGCGGATCGCTTCTATCTCATCATCTTCTCCTGTATAGCATTCCTCCATGGCAAGCTCAATCAGTTCTCTTTCAATCCCTTTTCCTACAAGCTGTGCATACAATTCCCTTTTACTTTTCTGATTCTGTCTGTTCTGAATGTATCGCTTTGCATAGTCAAGGTCGTCTATATAACCAAATGACTTCACATATGCCAGTGCAGCTTCTACCACATCTTCAGTATAACAACTCTGTCTGAGTTTCGTGCGGAGCTGTGATTCTGTCCGATCCATGTCATTGAGAAGGTGCATTGCGCGAAGCTTAGCCCGCTTTATAATCACTTCTTTCTTAATCTGTTCAAAACTCTCCTCTGAGACTTCACATTCTTCTCTGATCTGATAGTGTGACAATTCTCTTCGATACAAAACAAAAGCGAACTCTCCGTCAACCTCTACTTTATACCTGTTTTTTGATACAAGCTCTACCTTCGTGACAATCATCTCTTATTCATCTGCCTTCTGTTCCGCTGCAAGTTCCTCTTCTCCTGCCGCTCCGTCAAGCTTATAATGTGCCCGTACTTTTGTCTCAATCTCTTCCATCACTTCTGGATGTGTAGAGAGATATGTCTTTGCATTCTCACGGCCCTGTCCAATCTTATCGCCATTGTATGCATACCATGCACCACTCTTATTGATAATATCAAGCCCTGCTGCCAGATCTAGAATGTCTCCTTCCTTCGAAATTCCTTTCCCGAACATAATGTCAAACTCAGCTTCCTTAAACGGCGGTGCAATCTTATTCTTCACTACTTTAATTCTGGTACGGTTACCGACCATCTCTCCACCCTGCTTTAACGTCTCTGTCCTTCTGACATCCATACGAATAGATGCATAGAACTTCAACGCACGTCCACCGGTTGTTGTCTCTGGATTTCCGAACATCACACCGACCTTCTCACGGAGCTGATTGATAAAGATCACAACACAATTAGACTTACTGATAACTGGTGTCAGCTTTCTGAGCGCCTGAGACATCAAACGTGCCTGAAGACCAACATGGCTATCTCCCATATCCCCTTCAATCTCCTGTCTCGGAACAAGTGCGGCAACAGAATCGACAACAATGATATCCATCGCTCCCGAGCGCACCATTGTCTCTGTAATCTCCAACGCCTGATCACCACTGTCCGGCTGTGAAATATACAGTTCATCAATATCTACCCCGATATTCTTCGCATAAACTGGATCCAGAGCATGCTCTGCATCAATAAAGCCTGCAATGCCTCCCCTTTTTTGTACTTCTGCAATCATATGGAGCGCTACTGTCGTCTTACCACTTGACTCCGGTCCGTAAATCTCGATGATACGTCCCTTTGGCACTCCACCAAGACCAAGTGCAATGTCTAGGCTTAAAGAACCAGTAGGTACTGTCTCAACACTGACATTTGCCGCCGCATCTCCAAGTTTCATCACTGCTCCCTTTCCAAAGTCCTTCTCCAACTTTGCAATTGCTGCATCTAATGCTTTTAATTTATCGTCTCCTGCCATAATATTCTCCTTTTCAAATACGAACTTATGTTCGTTTTTCTAATTAATATAGTATCTTACTTACTTGTGATTGTCAATTCTTTTTTCACTTTTCTCATAGCTCGTTGGGTTCTTCGGCAGACACGCCCGAATGATTCAGAATATTTCTTAACTATAAGCGTACTATAACACCTTTTCTTTACTCTGTAAAGAAAAAAAGTACAGAATGTCCTAACGACCTCCTGCACTTTCTTCTATCTTGAAAATCTATTCAGGATTCCCTCTCGAATCCGAATCAACTGCTTTGGAAGTGCCTCCCGCTTCTCACGATAGAATGCATTTGCAAAATCAAGTGTAAACAGCACCGCCAAAAATCCTCCGAGCGCTTTTCCTGCCATCATCGGAATCCCGTTTACGAATCCCTCTACAAATTTATGCAGAAATACAAATAATCCAATCGTATAAAACCCCCATGCGATTGAACTTTCCAGACAGAGAATCCCTTTGTAATTGAATGGCTTGTCCGTATAATCCCACCAGATCTCTCCGAAAATTTTATTCATCAATACTGCTGTGAAATATTCCAAAGTCGTTGCAAGCAAAGATCCAAAGAAAAATAATTTCCAAAGATTATCACTGTATGGCTTCAATAAAAAAAATACTGTCAAAGCTCCCACCCCGTAAATCGGACAGATCGGTCCTCTTGCAAATCCCCTGTTTGTAAGCTTTCGGTTGCAGATCGACATATAAATGGACTCTACCAGCCAACCAAGCATACTATACGCAAGAAACCACAGCAACACATGATAAAAATCATAGCCAAAAATCACTCTGTTCCACATTCCTTGTTCCTCTTATCCTTTCTCTCTTATTTTCTCTGTATTCTACTATATCTGACTAAAAATTTCTATCTCTTTCAGAAAGCCTTAAGAAATTTATAACTTTTTCTATAAAATCTCCTCTGTTTTTACAGATACAACCACTTCCTCAAACACCGCTCCTGTCACTTTTTGAAAATCCTGCGGCGTTAATCTGATCTGCATTCCTATTTTGCCGCCACTTACAATCATTTCCTCCAAGGCCTCTGCACATTTTTCTACGACAACCGGAAACGGCTTTTTCATCCCAATCGCAGTGCATCCTCCCCTGATATACCCTGTCACGGCAGTCAGATCTTTCAGCGGAAGCATAAGGAGAGATTTTTCTCCGACAACCCGGGCCGCTTTCTTTAAATCCAGCTCCTCTTCAATCGGAATAACAAATACATAATACTCTCTGCTCTTTGCGACTGTCACAAGTGTTTTATACACCAGCTCATGCGGTTGTCCGAGCTTATCTGCAATCTGTACCCCATCCACGAACTCCTCACACTCATAAGTGATATATGTAAATGGGATTTTCTTTTTTTCCAGTATCCTCATCGCATTGGTCTTCAGCTCTTTTTTTGCCATTTTTCTCCTCTTTTCTTATTATTTCCGCCTGTTTGCTTCTTTTGCAGAGACAACAACCTCTCTCAATGGCTTTCGAAACCCTTTTTTTCGAGTCACTTCTACAAGCTGTAATCCCGTCATATCTACAAGAATTGTCTGGACAGGATCTTTCCGCAATTCTTTTTGAAACACTTCCAACAGATCTTTTGTACACTCTTTTGATTTCAAATTAATAAAATCATCAGAATGATCCCTGAGAGATTTGCGGAGCCGAATCTGCTTTGCCGCTTCTTTGGCTGCTTCGAGGTTGATTTTCATATAAACTTCGTCATCTTTCTTACCTGCAATACATTTTCCTGTATTGACATCGATCACCGTCAGCGCCTCTGTCGGCTGAATCACAAGATAAGCGCCTGATTTCATCCACACCCTCTCTGATAGCGCCCGTGAAATGACAGACTCCAGCGAATATAACTTATAAAGTGGTAGCTGCCTGTCAGCATAACATACAAGCTTTTCTAAATCCTCTGGCTGCTCTTTCGCCAAATATTGCTTTACATCTTCAAAAAGGCTCTCCTCTACAACAATATCTGTCAATCCTTCCTGATAAATATCACGGATATTTGATAGATATGTAAAAGGGGCCTCCAAAAGACAACTAAATACCTTGCGTGACTGCGCGATCTCAACTAAATGCATGTAAGATTCTGCTAGCTGCCCCAACTCTTCTTTCACAAGATCTGCCGGAATATCTTTGGCATTTGTGCGGACAATAAATCCATATCTTTCCGATCGGAGAACTTCAACAGTCTCCTGAATCTGTGCCCGCTTTTCTCCTGTGATCTTGGAAGAAATTCCAATCTTTTTGATACCAGACGTTAAGACAACATACTTCCCTGTGAAACTTAAGTTGGAAGTCACTGTCGGCACCTTCGTTTTAACTGCCTCTTTCTGGATCTGAACAAGCAGCTCATCCCCGATACAGAGCGGCTTTTTCCCGACTTTCTGCGTGAAATGTGGGGAAGGATTCTGAGGGATAGAGTAATAGCACTCCACCCGTTTGCAATTTCGATAAAGGCAGCCTGAATATTTGGGACAATGTTTTTTACTTTCCCCACGTAAATATTTCCAACACGGTACGCCTCTGTATCTTTATCGCTGACATGAATTTCCACCACTTCTTCATTTTCTAACACGGCTGTCACGACCTGCTCTGCTATTTTTGTGATCACTAACTTTCTTTTCATATTCCGAATCACCTATATCCCCAGCTGGTCTAATGGTACTAGATGACGTTGTCCCTCACTTCCCACATCCGCATACACTTCCAGACGATGATGGCGCATCGCAGTCTCTTCCAAATCTATTCCAAGGAATTTTTCCCAAAATGCCTGCATAACAAGCTCTGGTTTCAAATTCTCCACGCTTCCAGTTGCCACAAGCATATAAACCTTTCCGTCTTGTTCTCTCATATCATAGATCATAGGCTTTAATATTGACATCTTTTTCACTCTTTTTCGTTTTTTCCATACGATGATCTCTGGCTGACTCCGAAAGGCATCAATCTTATCAGCAAGATTTTCCACTGGATGTTCCATTACAAACTCAGACAGATAATCTGCTGCAGCGACAATCGCCATTCCGGTTTTCTTCTTATCGTCTGAGATTTCAATCATATTGACGATTTCCATCCCTTCCACCATTACTTCATTTAATCTTCGAACTGCCTGCGCAAAATCAACAGACTCAGACAATTCAATATCGAAGTATTCTCCATCGCTTGTCAGACCCACTCCAAGCGGATTTGCAAACGACATCACCATGTGCGGACTATATCCGCCCGTAAATGCAAATTGGAATTTCCGCCCTTCTCATTGCCTTTTGAAAATATCTCATAATATCCAGATGTCCGATGAATTTCATCACACCATATTTTCGAAATTTAATTCTTGCTTTCAACACAGACACCTCCTCCGTAAATCGCCGCTCCACATCCTGCACATTTCATTTTGCAGTTTGGTGTCACTTCGCCCTTCATAGCCCGTTCCCACTCGCGCTGTAAAAAATTTCTTTGTCACACCGATATTAATGAAATCCCATGGGAAAATCTCATCCATATCTCTCTGCCGCAAATTATAAAATCCAATATCAACACCTGTCTTTTCAAATGCTTCCATCCATTTCTCATTGTCAAAAAACTCAGACCATGAATCATACAGACATCCCATTTTATAAGCTTCTAAGATTACCTTTGATACTTTTCTATCCCCGCGCGCAAAAACTCCTTCCAGCACAGTGACATCTGCCTCGTGCCAGTTATATTTCAAACTCTTTCTGTTTAACTGCGCTTTCATTTCATTATTTACAATATGTGCTTTCTGGATATAATCTTCCTTGTTGCACATCGTCGCCCACTGAAATGGTGTGAACGGCTTTGGAATAAAGAAAGAAGTACTTGCAACAATCTGACATTTTCCATTCCTCTGATCTTTTGGAATCTGATAGTAGCGCTCTGCCACTTTTTTCAGCCAAATGTGCAATCTCTTTCATATCTTCTTCCGTCTCTGTCGGAAGGCCCAGCATAAAAATATAATTTTTACTCTCGTCCACCCTCCTTCAAACGCCTGACCTGCCCCCTCTAAAATAATCTCTTCTGTCAGACCTTTGTTGATAACGTCACGAAGTCTTTGAGAACCTGCCTCCGGAGCAAAGGTCAGACTGCTCTTTTTGATATCCTGCACTTTGCTCATGACATCCAGTGAGAACGCATCTATTCTGAGGGATGGCAGAGAAATGTTGATTCCTTTTCCTTTAAATTCTTCAATCAGAAAATTCACAAGCCCCTTCAATTGCGAATAATCACTGGAGCTCAATGAACTTAGTGAGATTTCCTCATGTCCGGTACTCTTCAACATTTTGTATGCATACTCTTTTAAGCGCTCTAACGCACGTTCCCTTGTTGGGCGATACAGCATTCCCGCCTGACAGAAACGACATCCACGGATGCATCCTCTCTGAATTTCCAACACAACTCTGTCTTGAGTCACTTTGATAAATGGCACAACTGGCTTCTCCGGGTAATAGGTGTCTGTAACATTTAGTACCATTTGCTTTTCAATAGTCGGCTTCGCGTGAACATTATTCGGTTCAAAAGAGGCAATCGTCCCATCGTCATGGTAAGTTACATCATAAAATGCCGGCACATAAAGTCCAGGAATCTCTGCTGCGCGCTCCAGAAACTCCCTCCTGCTGCTTCCTATCTTTTTATGCTCTTTGTACGCATCCAAAAGTTCATCGTAGACTGTCTCTCCTTCTCCGATATAAAAAATATCGAAAAAGTCTGCCAACGGTTCCGGATTGTAAGTACATGGACCTCCGCCGATCACAATCGGATCTTCCTCGTTTCTTTCACTGGCAAACAACGGAATTCCACTTAAGTCCAGCACCTGAAGGATGTTTGTGTAACACATTTCATACTGGATCGTAATTCCAAGAAAATCAAATTGTTTGATTGGATCCTGAGATTCAAGCGCAAACAGAGGAATCTTCTTTTCCCGCATAATTTTGTCTAAATCCATCCACGGCGAATACACCCGTTCGCACCAGACATCCTCCCTCCGATTAAACATATCGTAAAGAATCTGGATACCCAGATGAGACATCCCGATCTCATACACATCTGGAAAGCACATAGCGAAACGGATATCCACCTCGTTCTTATCTTTCATCACCGAGTTCACTTCGTTCCCGATATAGCGGGCCGGCTTCTCGATTTTTAGTAATATTTCATCACTTAAAGCTAGTTTTCTCATATTTCTCCTTTCGTTTTTGTCTAATATATACCAAAAAGTAATTTGCCCTTGCGTAACAAATTCACTTTTTTTCTACTGTGCAACTACTATGCATAATTATACACCATTTTCATAGTCTTGCATAAAATACATAGCACTGCATAACATAATTCAATACTATAAATCACTTATTTTGCAATTAAATTCTTAAAAATTTTGTCCTGCTTTTTCTATCATTTAACACCCTATATGAGAATATGATATTATTTGATATAAAGCAGCAGATAACATTCTGAGACAGCATGCTAACCCATCATATTATATGCTTTTTGCAGAAGGAGTTCAAGCAAATTCTGGTTTATCTTCTCCAAGTTTTTCAAACAACTGCATATTTTCCTTTTTTCGAATTTCTAATTCTTGAAAAAATTCTGAATATTGTAACCCTAAAATTTCACCCTTGCGTAAACCTACAAACAAAGCCAGTAAAATCTCTAAATAAACAGAATGGTATTCTTACGCCGCTTGAAGCAATGTCCGTATCTGCTTTTTAGAATAAAGTACCTATTTGGTAGGTGCTTATATGCTTTCTTTTGCCATAAAGCACCGTAACATAATTGATTTGTGTGTGTCAATACCTGCATCTATGTTTGTAAACATGGTTTAGTTTCCTTCATCTAACCAATGGGCGAAGAAAGACTTGGGAATACGATAAATATTTCCAATTTTTATAACTTTGAATGGTTAATCTGAATTGAATTTATTAAAACCTAAAAAATCTTTCCAACCACCCATCATAAATATTAAACTGTTTTTTCCCAAAGTCAAAAATGCCAATGCCCGTAAAACGCCCTTATATTTTTCACTATCCAGACAAATTTCATATTCTCCCCAAAATATGTTTTGCTGTAGACCAGATTTTTGATGGTCCGTTTTTGCTTTGCATATTATATTCTACGTAGGATAATCCTGCTTTCACATTTGCTTTAATCTCCTGTTCCACCTTTTCTTGAAAACAAAAATCACCAAGACAAGAAAAAATATCATCTACAGTAAGTGGATAATCAATTCTGCTCCTTTCTTTATAAGAAAAGGCAGAAGAATATTCTAATCCCTCTGCCTGTGTTGCTATTATCTTAAGCAAACAAATTCTACCATTTCCTGTGGATAATGGATCCTCCCTTCCCCCTGACATTGCACAATCTTCCCTCCTCTCCAGTCAACAGTAAAAAAGGAGTATCCGAATCTGTTTTTTTCTTTCCATTTTATTTTCTAGTTTTTGATACTCCCGAAAAATCTTGTCGTCAACATCTTTGAAATTTTTTTGAAACAGAACGTATCGGCTTTTCACTCCACGATTTAGAAATAACGATATTACTTCTAAACTATTCTCCCAATCAAACTATCTTTGTCCTTGTAATTGTTATAAAGTATGTACTAATTCAAACAATAGCATCGTAATATCATTTTTTGAACATAACGATTACATACAATATAGTTCTATTTAAAATCATCTTTCCTTAAAAGAGAAAAATTTTTCGAAATAATTTAATCTTATATTTATAACACAAAGCGTTCAGAATTTTTATTCATCTAAACACTTCTTCATCATATAACGAAATTTGTGCCAAATCATTTAATAAATCCTACTTTACATCTAAATTTAGGAATCTATCGACCATTCATTATAATCGTATTTTTCCTACCTCTAAAATTTTTCCATTTAATCTTTGATGGAAATATAATACTTCTCTTTGAATATATCCTTTAAATTTACTTGTCGATATGTTTCTTTTCTATAAGTAATAATGAGACATGTTCTATTTTTCCCACCATGTTTTTCGATATTCACTAGGCGTCCGCCCATACTTTTGTCGAAAAACTCTATTAAATGTCCTCTGGCTTTCAAATCCAGCTTCCAGATAAATATCTGTAATCTTTCTATCCGTATTTTCCAACAAAGAGGTCGCATAATTTAAACGAATTTCATTTAAGTATTGGTTGAAATTTGTATGAAAAATACCTGAAAAAATTTTTGATAGGGCAAACTTATTAGTTCCCAGAGCTGATGCCACTTTCCCAAGTGTAAGTTCCTCTTGAAAATGTGACAACAGATAGGTCATCGCTGCATATATCAGATCATTACTCCCCACACTATCTTTTTCTATGAATCGGAATGTTTCCCTGCACCGGTATAATATAATCTGCAAATAAGCCTGCCCCACAACCTCACTGACTTTCTGATCTTTTATCAGACAACTCAGGGCGTTTTTAACTTCTCTATGTAAATCTGCGCTGGCAATCACCGGGTTTTCCGGACATTTCTTCTGAAGAAGCGCCATAAACGGACCACTTAGTTCCAAAGAAGCATAAAACTGGTACACCTCATTTTCCCCCTTTGAAAACACCTGATAATGATGAATCAAATCTGGAAAAACAATAGCAAAATCCCCCTTTTCCATATGATACAACTCATATCCAATGCCAAGCTCCACCTCCCCTTTTGTTACATATACCAGTTCTATGGCATTGTGAAGGTGAGGGGGAACATGATGTGGTTTTTTCCTTATCATACTGAACTTTTCTTTTTTCTCTTCATAAGACGGCTGCATGATATTTCTTTCCCCTCTCAAGAATTGGCTACATTTCTTTTTGATTTGGCACGCAGGTTTTCTGCCCATCCGATATAATAAACTCAGTAATCAGGAAAGGAGGAAAACCAGAATGAAAAAACTGATGAATTACTTACAGAAAGTCATGAATTTTTATGCGGTTTACTTCAATCATGCATACCGTCTTTCATAGACTTTTCCTGTAAAAGTTTCTCATTTGCCTTCTCTACATTCATCTTTGCCATAATAACGGTAATGATAAGCGTGATTACTACTGGAATCCATAAATACATGATCTGCAGCATCTGGATACAGGAATCAGACTGTACAGCCAGTGTGCCGTCAAAGCCACTGAAATCCAGAAGCCAGCCGGTAATGGCAATTCCAATTCCACCGCCCAGTTTAATACCAAGAGAGGTACAGGAATACATGGTTCCGTCTACTCTTTTATGCTTTGTGAGATATGTATATTCTGAGCAGGAAGCAATCACAGCATTCATATCCCCCTGCCATGGTCCCATACCAAAAGCTGCAATGCCAGTAAATAAAAGCATCAGTGGCACACTTCCCAGATAACCGGCTACTACGACCAGGGCTCTTCCAATCGTTCCAATCACGTATCCTGTAAGGTTCAGTTTATACATTCCTCTCCACTTTTCCACCAGCATCGGTGTAATGAGCAATGCAATAATCAGTGGAATATTAATGGCCCAGGAAAATACACCATACAGATTTTCATTGAACAGGATATACGTCATATAGTAAATACCCATATTCAGCATAGCAGTATAAATCTGCTGAAGGATATAGGTAGCACAGATCATAACATAGTATTTATTGGTAAACAACAGTTTTGCAGCATCCAGAAGGGAATATTTTTCATCATTTCCGGATTGTTTCCCATCATTTAATTCTTCTTCCGCTAATTCCTTTACAGAAAGTACAGAAATCGTATTGACAATCAATCCAATTACTGCATAGATAATCGCAACCGTTCTCCAGCCGGCAGCTCCGCCACCCATCCATTCTACAAAGCCAATGGTCAGAGACTGAATCAACAGACTTGTGGAAAAAGCAAAAATGAAGCGATAAGAACCCATCTGTACACGTTCTTTACTATTCTTTGTTACCAGGGCTGTCAGAGCAGAATACGCAATATTATTCGCTGTATAAAATACTGCATTTAACAGTGTATACGCAATAAAAAACCAGGCATACTGTGCAAATTCTCCCATATTTGCAGGTATTGCAAAAATAGCGACTAAGGTTACGGCACAGCCAATATAGCCATAGAGCATCCAAGGTCTTGCTTTTCCCATTTTACTCTTTGTTTTATCAATCAGGGTTCCAAAAAAAACATCCGTAATTCCATCGAATAACTTAGATACGGCAATCAAGGTTCCAATAATTCCCGGATTTAATCCTACTGTATTGGTAAGATAAATCATGACAAAAGAGGACAGGAGCGCATACACGACATTTCCTGCAATATCCCCAAAGCCATACCCAACTTTGTTATACCATTTTAAATACTTTTTCTCATTCATGTGTTCTTACCATTCCTTCCCAAATAAAAACTTCATATCAAACGTAAAGGTTTCTTCTGTAAACTGGTACTCTTTCCGTAGTTCCGGACCACAGCTGTTGGAACCAATGCCGTTCTGTGCATAATCCAGACAGACAATGGTACTTCCCGATTTTTCCAATTCAAAATTGTGTGCCTTTCTCGTCAGTTCTTCCTGTGAGTAATAAGACACATTGAAGGAAAACGGCCTGGAAGATACTGCTGTAACGGTCTGATTCTCCTTTTCCAACATCAGATAATCACAATCTGTATGGCTTCCATTCTCCTGCGGGCAGATATAATCTTCATGCTGTTCCTCTACCGTTGTATCATACAATCCATGGCTGCAGGAACGGCATTTATCCCGATAACTTTCGTGCGGTCCCAATCCATAAAATTTCAGATTTTCATATTCTCCCCTCAAAAACAGGCGGATGCCAAATCTAGGAAGCTGCGGAAAATTCCCTATCCTTTTTGACGTGCATTTTGACAGATATTTCTCCTGTCCTGTAAATCTTCCATACGGCCTCTATATCCAAAACTTTCTGAATTGCTACTGCAGCCACGGACACCGTACTGTAAATCCGAATTCCTTCCCCATTCATTTCCCAATGAGTATCGTAAGCCCTGGCTTTGCTCCGGTCATATCCGGCATCTATCCATTCTTGTTTGATCTTCCGGTCATTATCCGTAGGTGCTCTCCAGATATTCAGTTCCATAGGGGTTTCCAGAAGTTCCTCTCCATCTACACTTAATTGTTCAAATAAACCCGAAAGTTTATTGTAAACATAGAAGAATGTATCTGACTGGATGGAAAGAAAACGATCTGTTTCAGAAACCTGTACCTCTGCTTCTTTCTGTTCCTGAGTTTCCAACAAAGCTGTTGCCTGCTGGTTTCTTCCATCCTGATTTTTCAAAAGGATTTCATCAAATCCCATCCTACTGCCCTGCGCCATAACACTGGTACCGTGCTTTAAATGATAAGATACTTTCAAATAACATTTTCCGCTGTCTGGAACGGTAATATCCAACAAAATAGTTCCTTTCTTGTGAGGCAGTACAGACTCCTGCAAAATGAACTGTTTTTTCTCCAGCAGCTTTCCGTCACAGTTTACTTCGTATACCAAATAGATATAATCCTTTAAATCCACATAGTTCATATAGTTTTCCAGACACAGCTCCCCTGTTTTCTGACAGAAAGACACTACTCTTGCCGGACGGTACACATTCTGGTATTCCAAAAGCCCTGTATGGGGTGTTCTGTCCGGATATACCAGGCCGTCCATACAGAAATTCCCATCATGGACTTCTTCTCCAAAGTCACCTCCATAAAGGTACTTTTCTTTTCCATTAGCAGCCTGTCCCTGATAAATGGCATGGTCGCACCATTCCCACACAAAGCCGCCGCAGAGGACATCATACTCATAAATTATTTGAAAATAGTCTTCTAAATCTCCCGGTCCATTTCCCATGGCATGACAGTATTCAATCAACAGGAGAGGTTTGTCCGGTTTTTTGTCCATATATTCCTGAATTTCTTCCAGGGAAGGATACATCCGGCTGAAAATATCAATGTTACTGTAATCATATTTCCTTCTGTCGCTGCGATAAAAAGAACTTTCATAACAGGTGAGCCTTGTAGAATCAAACCCTTTTGTCCATTTTAAAGCCTCCTCAAAAGTACAGCCATAACCACATTCATTTCCCATAGACCAGATAATAATACAAGGGCGGTTCTTTTCCCTGTGTACACAAAGTTTTGTACGATCCAGAGTTGCCGGGATAAATTCCGGGTTGTCCGAGATCCGTTCATTCCATTTCCTGCTTACATTTTCCCAATTGGAATCTTTTAAATACTGGGACTGGGTTCCATGACTTTCATTGTCTGCTTCTGCAATCACAAAGAATCCATATTCATCACAGAGCTGGTAAAAATAAGGCACATTCGGATAATGGCTGCTGCGGACTGCATTGAAGTTGCTTTCTTTCATCATCTGCAGATCCTTCTTCATCTGCTCCAGTCCAATCACAAACCCTGTTACCGGATCGGAGTCATGACGGTTCACCCCTTTGAATTTGATGGCGGTTCCATTTACATAAAGGACTGCATCTTTGACACAGATTTCCCGGAGGCCAATCCGGTCTGTAATCACTTCCCCTTCCGTTTCCAGAACCAGAGTATATAAATACGGCTGTTCCGGATTCCACAGATTTGGCTCTTTTACAAGAATTACTGCTTTATGTGTATAAACAGTACCTGTATTTTCCTGAAATACCTGAGAAGCAATCTCCTTATGTTCTGCATCATACAAAGTAAGTTTTGTTGGCACTGCCTTTCCCTGATAACTAGCCTGTACTGTAATTACTGCCTGTTCCTCCTGGATTTCGGTAGTTGTAAAGTAGTCATAGACCACATTTTCCGGGCGGTTCACAAAATACACATCCCGGAAGATTCCACTCATTCGAAATTTATCCTGATCTTCCAGATAGTTCCATCACACCATTTCAGAACCAGTACCGCCAGCGTATTCTCCCCATTTTTCAGAACTTCCGTCACATCAAATTCACTTGTGGCATGGGAAACCTGACTGTAACCTACATAC
>ENA-OQAB01000380-OQAB01000380.1-human-gut-metagenome-genome-assembly--contig:-NODE-380-length-25027-cov-4.180843_pt1 | contig 25027 bp, 20 predicted proteins | sample MGYA00242490_ERZ504517 | MGnify/ENA primary metagenome ERZ504517 (study PRJEB26092, sample SAMD00036298) | human gut metagenome | host: Homo sapiens | study: EMG produced TPA metagenomics assembly of...
ACAGTACATAAAGGAACGGTACAACTGGTCAATACTCCGGCTGTAATACAGATTACGTGTACATAACAACTGACGTTCTGAGGCTGCTCATCATTTTTGTGCGCTTGTTTTAGATTTTTGACTGTCATGTTTTATTTCCCCCCTTTTTAATATAAACCGGTTTCACCGCATTTTTTGCAGATCCAGCTTTGTTGCCAGTACCATAATTGTAGCGACTACAGATTTAAACATACCTACAGCTGTACTGTAGGAGAACGCTCCCTGCGTAATACCCAGTGTGTATACATAGGTATCAAATACCTCTGCAACGGATGCATTTAAGGAATTCTTCATCAGGAAAATCTGTTCAAATCCTGTGTTAAGCAGCGTTCCCACCTTTAATATCAGCATAATGATAATAGTGCTCTTAATTGCAGGAAGCGTGATGTGCCACATCTGGCGGAGCTTTCCGGCACCGTCCATCTCAGCCGCCTCATAGAGCTGTGTGTCCACACCGGATAAGGCTGCCAGGAAAATGATCATGCCCCAGCCTGTTTCCTTCCATATATTCTGCAGTACAATAATCCAGCGGAAGTACTTGGGATCGGATAAAAACTCCGGATTCTCTCCCGTTATCATAGTAGACAACTGTGTAATCACTCCGTTTTCCGCATTTAAGAGTGTAAAGGTAATACTTGCAACGATTACCATTGAAATAAAATGCGGAATGTAAATCATGGTCTGGATGGAACGCTTTAAAAGCTTGTTCTTCACTTCATTTAAAAGAAGTGCCAGGATAATCGGTGCCGGGAAGAAGAACAGCAGGTTCATAAGGGAGATGGAAAAGGTATTGACTAAAAGCATCTTAAAATCAGGATTCATAAAGAAGTTTTCAAAATGCTCAAAACCAACCCATTCGCTTCCCGCAATTCCAAGATAAGGGCTGTAATTCTGAAATGCAATAATCAGGCCGCCCATGGGTACATACTTAAAAATGATAAAATAAATAATTCCCGGAAGCATCAGAAAATACATCCATTTGTGACGCTTCAGATACGCAAGCTTATCCGCCATAACGGAACCCCCTTTTCATAATCTTAACGGCTTTTTATCTGCCGCCCTGTCTTTCATGGCTCCATCATAGCGGATTTCCCTAATTTTTCAATAATCATTTAGTTTCTATATTTCTGCATAATATCATCCCTGTATTTTTATGCATATTGCACATTTTTCTATTAAAACAATCCGATTCTACACAAAAATAATCACCTTATTGTCTCTGTTTTTATCTGAAGGCAAGATGAAGAGCATTTTTTTTACCTATTTTTTCTATGTGATGCTCTATCTGTAGAATCGGAAGACACAAAAAAAATGACCGCCCGTGCGTTTTATCCCGGAGAACGGTCATTTTTTTGTATCTTTTGACAAAGGGCTACTGTGCCTTTTCCCTTCTGTGCTTTCTGTACTGTCCAGGCGTAATACCCATATGCTTTTTAAACAGGCGTATAAAGTTCTGTGCGTTGCTGTAGCTTAAACGCTCCGCAATCTCAGATACAGACAGCTCCGTTTCCTCCAAAAGCCTTGTAGCAATACGAAGCTTCTGCTCTGCAATATAATCTGTAAATGTAATGTCTCTTGTATTTTTCAGTACCCTCCAGATGTAGCTGGGGTGATATCCCAATTCCTGGGCGCACTCTGCCAGTGTCACATCCCCGTTTTTCTGATCGATCAGAGCCATGACTTTTTCAAGAATCATCTCAGAACCGCTTTTCCTGAACTGGTTCATACGTCCGATTACAGGCTGAACCACCTTCTTTTTGTAGAAGCTACGGATAGCAGCATAATCAAAAAGCTGACTGGCCTGACGGAAGGGATCATCCTCCTCTCCGAACAGATCATGAACCGGTATGCCTGCATCTGCCGGGACAGTCAGAATGGCTAAAAGGAAACGATTCAGGTAATAGTGCTGTTCATACAGCGCCACCCCTCTCTTTTCCACCTCCCGCACAAAAGTATCCACTACCTCAAAGGCTGCCTTCTGGTCACAGCTGTCCACCGCCGCCTTGATGGCAGTATCCAGAGCCAGGTCGTATCGTTTGGCCTCTTCCTCCTGGCGGATCAGGTCTTCATAGTAAGTCACAGAGCTTTCCTCAATGGAGATTCCCTCTGTATCCTCATCCCGGTCGCAGTGCTCGTTAATCTTAAGAGCCTCCAGACTCTCAAAATAAGCTCCGCGGAAATGTGACAGATCCTCAAAACTGCGGCTGACGCCCATATTCAGCCAGCCGCCGGATTCCGTCCCGGCAAATACCAGAAGGCAGTTACGCAGAGCTAAAAGCTTCTGCTCCAGCTTCTCCTTCCCCGGCCCGTCTAATACCATCACAATCGCATGGGTGTGGATAAAGGGCGGAATGGCCAGCATAGTAAGAATCTCCTCCGGGAGCTGCTTCATCAGCTCCAGATTTAACACATCCTGCTCTATCTGCTCTGTATTTTCATCCCTGCCATTTTTACAGAAAAGCACCGAAACTACATAAAGACAGGGCTGAAACTGCAGCCCCAGACGCCCCATGCTTTCCCGGACCTCTGTCTCTCCCATCCGTCCCCGGATCAGACGAAAAGCAAACAGCTCTGTGAGCTGGCTCTTCTGCCGTCTGATCATAGTCTGAAGTTCCTCATTGGAGTTCGTCAGCGCGTGAAGCCCCTGACGGATCAGGTCAAATTCCCCCTCTGCCTGAGGCTGTTCCGGCACAATCTTCTTTACCTGAGATACCAGTTCCTTTACCGGCTGGTACACTCTGAAAGCACCCAGAATGCTCATGATAATCAGCAAAACAAACACAAACAGTATCAGCGCTGCCATCGTGACTATAATCTGATTCATTTGACCATCTGCATACCGGGAGTCATAGCCGGCCACATAAGTCCAGCCACTCATATCGGCAGTACGGCTTACAATATCATAATCCGCTTTTTTCTCTCCTGACTCATCCAGATAGGCCTCAGTCAGCTTTTCATCCTCCGAATATACAGGATTTCCTTCTGGATCAAGAATTAAAAGAGCGCCATTTCCAATACTTCCCCGAAATAGTTCTTCCATATATGCCTGATCCAGACTTACCACAAACATGGCGTCACTTTTTTCAGAATAGGTAGGTACCTTAATTACCAGTGTAAGATATTCATGGCTGATATACTCCGGAGTTATCTTCTGCTGTTCCGTCAGTGTCTCTCTGGCTACATCATTTCCTTCGTTTTTGCCTTCCTGGTTCCCATTCCTTGATTTCATTAAAGCCAGAAATTCTTTCGAGGATTCTTCTCCAGGATTTCAATCCACTGAAGATTATGAACATCCTCCAGCGGGATATATCCCCTTATTTCCAAGAATCCAGCCATGTTTCAGATTGATAAAGCTATAGCTTTTTACGTAATCACTGTAACTTTCCTGCCCTCCCATCCCGTCTTTAAAATCTCTTAACTCCGGATATGGAATCTCATCATAAGCACTATTGATCATCCTCTGGGTGACAGGCGAAACCGCAGTTCCCAGAAAGTCTATCCGAATCATCTCCAGAGCCTTTTCTGTCTTATTTTCAATCTGAGCCAATGCAGCTTCATTTCCATGGTGAATATTTTCCCTTAATGCCTCTTTTGCCGTATGATAGGAAAACATTCCCAAAATGCACAAAGGAATCACTGCTACTGCCATAAAATAGGCAAACAGCTTTCTCTGATACCTGCTTTTCTTCGTCTTTTCCATCTATCTCCTCGGCCCTCTGAACATCCATATGATCATAAGTATCACAAGAACCGGCCAGATGTGGGCCAGTATAAAGCCGGCCAGGCCTACGATGCCGAAAAAGACGCTCATTATAAGAAAAATCACACAAAATACTACAAGGCCTGCGCCCAGGCGCACATACCACTTACTGAAATCCAGAAAATGAATATGGCTGTGTCCGGTATAGGGGTTTTCCTGACTGCCAAAGGGACTCCGGGAACCGGTGCCTGCTTCACTCTCCTCTGCCGGACCGGAGCCGTATTCATCATAGCCGTCCGGACGATCCTCCGTATCATATGCCGCATCCACAATGGTTCTGGCAATAATCCTGGGGCCTCCCAGGCTTTCTGTCACTTCCTCTTCCGTACTTCCCTTTAACACCTCCTGAGAAATATAATCATCATAGTATCGGATATTTTCCTGAATGGCTGAATGGGTCACACGTCCCTCAAGCTCTTCCTTTAATCCCTGTAAAAATTCATTTTTGGTCATCTATTCTGCCCTTTCTTTTATTAAGCCTTCCCGGTATGCTGCCACCAGTTCTTTTAAATCCGCAATCTGTGCCTTGAGCTCCCGTCCCTTGTCCGTATCTGCCACCATAATCCGGCGAGGCATCCTCTCAACCATAGATACCTTGGGCGTACTGTCCTTTTTAGGATCAAAGGGCATATGCTCTGCCAGCGACAGCTGATGGGAATTATAAATCAGCGTATAGCCCGCAATGCCTGTGGTGCTCTGATAAGCCTTTGACAGCCCTCCGTCAATGATAAAGAGCTTTCCGCCTGCTTTTACCGGCTTTTCACCGTCCTTCAGCTTTACAGGCACATGGCCGTTGATAATATGGGAGCCCTCCACTGGGAGGCCGAACTCCTCTAAAATACAGCAGCAGACCTCTTCGCTCTCGCTGAGCTTATAGTAAGGATTCATATTTTCCTTATGCGCTGCCTTATCTTCTACAAAATAATGTTCAAATGTGGTCATCTTATCCTTACCAAACACAGGAGACTTGGCTCCGCACCAGAGGTACCACATAAGATCCAGTGCTTCCTGCTTTTCCTGCTGTCCGTCCGGCATAAAATAGGCGTTGTGGATCTGACGGCCCAGGTAATCCATCAGTTCTTTTCCCCTGTATTCCTTTCCTCCAAAGGTAAGCCCTTCAAAGGTACCATCCTTTCTCATGGGAATACAGCCATGGTAAAGAAGATTGGAATTGCAGCAGGTGTAAATGCTCCCGTGGGAATAGAGGAAGCGCACATGACGATGGAGAACCTCGCTGTGGCGGAAGGAGGCGGACAGCACCCGCAGAAGCTCCTTCTCCCCCCTTGTAAGTTCCAGCGGATTTCTTGGATCGATCGTCGGGAAATTGGTATCCAGCATGGGATAGGCCCTTCCTCCGATCGTTACGGTTCCCTTTTCATAATCCACAGCCGGAAGCAGGAGCCGGTCCTCCATCCCATACTCCGGATGGCGCATGATCATAGCTCCTTCCACCTTGAACTGAATGACAGCGATTGCCTTGTGCATCCTGGCAGCCAGTCCGGAATCCACTGCGTCGTAAAGATTTTCATCCAGGATCCTGGGCATAAAACGCTCGCACGGATCATCCTGATATACCCGCGCCGCAAACATGGAAAGCGGGCGCAGATTGATACCGTAGCCATCCTCCAGCACATCAAAGCTGTTGTAGCTTATAGCGATCCGCAGTACATTGCAGATACAGGCCAGATTGCCCGCAGCAGCCCCCATCCAGGAAATATCGTGATTTCCCCACTGGATATCCACATCATGGAAGCTCATCAGCTCCTGCATAATGATATCCGCCCTGGGGCCTCTGTCAAAAATATCCCCGAATAATATGGAGATTATCAATGGTAAGATTCTGGATCAGCCGGCAGAGCGCTGCTATAAACTTATCCGCAATACTGGTGTCTATGATCGAATGGATAATCTCATTGTAATAAAGCTTTTTATTTTCATCATTTCCATCCACATGAAGCAGTTCATCAATGGTATATGCATATTCCTTCGGCATCTTTTTGCGGACCTTGGAACGGGTATACTTGGATGCCACCTCCCGGCAGATCTGTACCAGCCGGTAAATGGTGATACGCTGCCAGTCCTCCGTATATCTGCCCTGCTTCATCATCCTGGGCAGATGGCGCTCCGGATAATAGATCAGGTTTGCCAGCTGCAGCTTTGCTCCTCCTCCGGGATCACATATCCAAAAGTTTCCTTGATCTTCTCCCTGATAATGCCGGAGGAAGACCGAAGCAGATGAATAAAGGCTTCATATTCTCCATGAAGATCGCTGAAAAAATACTCCGTTCCCTTAGGCAGACTGCAAATTGCCATCAGATTTACGATTTCCCCTGTCGCTTCCTTCACAGAAGGAAATTCCCGCGCCAGAAGCTGCAGATATGCCACGTCTCTCATAATACATTCCCCCGTACGTCGATTGTTTGAGTTTCCGCATTTTGCAGTGTGCCCTGGAGTCTGGTGTGCAGGGTGACTTTGTAGGTCGTTAGAAAACCGGAACCCGGCACAGCAGACTCCAGGGTGCGGTGCGAAATGCGGAAACTCAAAACTGTACACTTATTGCAATTTCGCTAGGATTATAGTACCATATTTGTAGCATATTTTAAAGTTTTCCCATAAAACATGATTTAAAAATTTATGATAAACTCGTTTAGAAAGGAAAACCTATGGAAGAATTATATGTATTCGGAACTGGAAACGCCCAGGCAGTGCACTGCTACAATACCTGCTTTGCCTTAAAAGATGAGGATGAATTTTTTATGGTCGACGCCGGAGGCGGAAACGGAATCCTTAAGATTCTGGAAGAAATGAATGTGGATCTTTCTCATATCCACCATATTTTCGTGACCCATGAGCACACGGATCACATTTTGGGGATCGTATGGATGATCCGCATGATCGCTGCTGCCATGAAAAAAGATGCCTATCGGGGACAGCTTCAGATTTACTGCCATCCGGATCTTACCGAAACTATTTCCACCCTCTGCCGCCTGACATTGCAGGGGAAATTTTACAACATGATCGGAGAACGGATTTTCCTTGTTCCTGTAGAGGATGAAGAAACCGTACACATTCTGGATTATGATGTGACATTTTTTGATATTCTCTCTACCAAGGCAAAGCAATTCGGCTTCACCACGGTTTTGAAAAACAGGAAAAAGCTTACATTCGCCGGAGATGAACCATTAAACCGCGAATGCGTATCCATTGTAAAGGGAAGCTCCTGGCTGCTCCACGAAGCCTTCTGCCTCTACAAAGACAGAGACCGCTTTAAACCATATGAAAAGCATCACAGCACCGTAAAGGAGGCCTGTGAACTGGCCGAAGAGCTTAAAATCCCCCATCTGCTTCTGTGGCACACCGAAGATAAACAGATCTCTGAACGCAAGGCGCTCTATACGGCAGAAGGACATACCTATTACCGGGGAGAACTGTATGTGCCGGATGACCGTGAGATCATCGCACTGTAAATCCGGCTGCAGGATCTCCTTGATACAAGTTACAGCAGCGAAAAAATGCTCCGGCAGTCTCATAAACTGCCCGGAGCATTTCCTATATCACTGTACGGTCTCACTCACCCATAGCCATCTCATAGATGCGGATCATGTCTTCCTCATCCAGTTCCCGGATGCCTGTCAGCCTGCGTGCTCCACCTCCGGAGCATTTTTCTGCCATCACCTTAAAGGATGCAGGATCCACGCCCAGCTCCTTTAAGCTCACCGGCATATCCAGGGATTTAAAGTAATCTTCCGTTTCCCGGATACCGGCCTGCGCCGTACGCTCCGGATGTTCAAAATCCATCTCCTGATTCCATACATTCACTGCATACTGCGCAAAACGGTTCATATCATTCTGATATACATATCTGGCCCAGGAAGCCCAGAGCGCCGACAGGCCTGCACCATGGGCGATCCGGTCGTCCATTCCCGACAGCTCATGCTCTAACTGATGAACCGGCATAAATACCTGTCTTCCTGCTCCGGTCAGGTCATTGTGGGAAAGGCTTCCAGCCCACATCAGTGCCGCTCTTGCCTCATAATCCTCCGGATTTTCATGGACAATTCTTCCTGCTTCGATCACAGCCTTTAACAATCCCTCCGCCATACGGTCTGTAAGGCTTGTATCATGTCCCAGACTGAAATACCGCTCCAGAGTATGCATCATAATATCCACTGTGCCGCAGCCTGTCTGGAAGGCATTTACGGTATAGGTCAGCTCCGGGTTACAGATGGAAAATAAAGGCCTGTGAGTTACACTGTTAAAACCTCTCTTTAGGCCGTTTTCCTCGTTAGTGATCACGCAGGAGGCGCTCATCTCACTGCCTGCGGCAGCCAATGTAAGAATAACACCAACAGGGAGGGCCTTCTTCGGAACAGCTTCCTTCATATGGAATTTCCATACATCCACATCAGGATTCCCTACGCCGTCTGCTATGCACTTGGAGGAATCGATCACGCTTCCTCCGCCTACTGCCAGGATAAAATCTACCTGTTCCCTCCGGCACAGCTCAATACCCTTTCTTGCCATGGAAAGAACCGGATTGGCCTGAACGCCTCCTAGCAGCACATATCCGATCCCTTCTTCCTCCAATGACCTGCAAACCGTATCAAGAAGACCCGTCCGCTTCACGCTTCCTCCGCCAAAATGAATGAGAACCTTCTTAAAGCCATACTCCCGGATCAGCTTTCCCACCTTAAGATGGGTATCCTTTCCAAAAATCATCCGCGTCGGTGCATAAAATTCAAAATTTTCCACGTTTACTCCTCCTTGTCCTATGCCGCCTCATGCAACCCCACATGGCTCGCATTCTGTCCTTATTTTACCACATACGCATCATTTTCTCAATTTAATTTGGCCATCTCTTCCCCACCATCATATTTTCCCATCCCACCCCATAGACTGTTCTCAGGACCTTATTCTAAAGAGGTACTTTTGATGAAGCTTTTCCCTCATTTTATTTCCCATATTTCCAGTTTTTTCCACAAGCACTCCCAGGCGGTCATTTGGGCAGAGCTTGCAGCACTTGTATTTCTGTTCTCCGGCCTTTTTCCGGCCTTTCACCAAAAAGCCTTAAACGTTCTTTCCGGCCGCCCTTTGGCATCTTCCTCCGATGCCTCAAAAGCCCCGGCAAAAAGCAGTATAAAGTGGGTGGATTTTAATGTAACAGCCGAAGCCTTAAATCAGGCCTTCCGCTATGATGTAGATACCGTTCAAAGCCCGATTCATCTAAACTGGGTCGATCTTCTTGCTCTCCTTGGCAGCCGGTACGGCGGAGATTTTTCCTCCTACCGGCCAAAGGATATGGAAGCCATGGCAGAAGCGGTATTAAAGGGTGAAACGACAATGGACACACTGAAAGAAAAATCGAAGAACTTTGACTACTACAGAGAAGCATACGGAGCCGTCCTGGACGGAATGGTAGGAGTATTTAAAGCGGAAATCCCTGTAAGCGAAGCCCCGCCGGAATATGTCTCTGAAAATCAGGATCAGGACTCTGGCACCATCTGGGTCACAAAATACGGCCTAAAAGCCTTTTCTCCCATCGCCAAGGGCTTTCCCTACAATGATTATGATGATTTCGGGGCAGCAAGAAGCTATGGCTTTAAGCGCCAGCACCTGGGCCATGACATGATGGGGCAGGTAGGAACACCCATTATCTCCGTAGAGTCCGGCTATGTGGAAGCCATTGGCTGGAACCCCTATGGCGGCTGGAGGATTGGGATCCGCAGCCTGGATCAGAAACGTTACTATTACTACGCCCATCTGCGCAAAAACTACCCCTACCAGTCCAATCTCTCTCAGGGTTCCTATGTCCAGGCCGGAGACGTGATCGGCTATCTGGGCCGCACCGGCTACAGCACTACGGAAAATACCAACAACATCGACACACCACACCTCCATTTCGGACTGGAGCTGATCTTTGACGAAGCCCGCCGCCAGGAGGGAAAGGAGGTGTGGATCGACTGCTATGGGCTGATCCAGTTTCTGGAACGCAGCCGCTGTGAAACAGTCAAGGTAGAGGGCACCAAGGAATGGATCCGCGTCTATGGCATGAAGGAAGCGGATCCACAAAGGGGCGGCAATCCCCCCGAAGAAGGCAGTTCCCCGGAAGAAGGCAGTTCTCTGGCTCCTTCTATGACAGGCGGTGGATAAACAGCCCGCTTCTGAGTTTTGGCTCAAACCAGGTGGATTTAGGCGGCATCAGCTGTCCTGCATCCGCCACCGCCAAAAGCTCTGTAATGGAAGTAGGATACATGGAAAATGCAAGCTTCATATCGCTGTCCGCTCTGCGTTCCAACTCCTTTAATCCCCGGATTCCTCCGATAAAATCAATTCTGCAGTCTGTTCTCGGATCACCGATTCCAAGAACAGGTCCTAAAAGCTGATCCTGAAGAATGGATACATCCAGCCCTGCGACCGGATCTTCACTCTCATATTCCGGCCTTATCTTCAGACCGTACCATTCTCCCTCCAGATACATTCCAAAGGTTCCCTTCTGATCCGGGGCAAAGGCCTCCTTTCCCAAAAGATGAATCTCAAATTTTTCTTCTGCTTTCTTTAAAAATCCCTCTTTTTCCAGACCGTTCAAGTCCTTTACCACCCGGTTATAGGGCAGGATCATCAGCTCATCATCGGGGAACAGAACAGACAGAAAATAGTTAAAGGGCTCTTTTCCCGTGTAGTCCGGGTTTTCCTTCCGTCTTTTAAGTCCCGCCTTGACGGCTGAAGCCGCTCTGTGGTGGCCGTCTGCAATATAGGCCGCAGGAAGCTTCTCAAAGGCCTCCTCTACTGCCTTTACCATCCCGGGATCACCTATTTTCCATACCCTGTGGCGGATACCGTCCTCTGATACAAAATCATACAGAGCCTTCTCCTTTTTTGCCTGCTCCACCAGGCGTTTTAATTCCTCCTGCCTGCGGTAAGCCAGAAAAATAGGGCCTGTATGGGCGTTGGTGGCATCCACATGGCGGATGCGGTCCTGCTCCTTGTCTTCTCTGGTATTCTCATGCTTTTTGATGACCCCGTTTATATAGTCATCCACTGCGCAGCAGGCCACGATCCCGGTCTGGCTGCGTCCATCCATGGTAAGCTCATACAGATAGTAGGCAGGATCGGAATCTGTTACATATATGCCCTCTTTGATCTGGCTGTCAAGAAGCTCCCTGGCCTTTTCATATACCCGGTCATCATATGTGTCTACCTCTGCCGGAAACTGTGTCTCCGGACGGTCAATATTTAAAAATGAATATGGGTTCCCCTTGACGGCCTCACAGGCCTCCTGCCGATTATATACATCATAGGGGAGGGCCGCTGTACGGGCCGCCATCTCCCCCCTGGGTCTGATACAGATAAATGGTTTTACTGCTGCCATAATTTTTCTCCTCTTTCTATTCTCCCTGTCCGCAGAGGCCAGAGACTCAAAAAGCCCTCACAGCCATCCGGCTGATCGCAGAGACCAAAAAGCCTCCACAGCCGGCCGGCCATGAAGGCTCTTACAATTCACACTGCCGATGCCTTAACATCACAGGCTTCATTATCACTTATTTTACCTTGCGCACCCTGAGCACACCCTCGATGGCTTTTAATTTCTCAATGGTAGCCGCTTCCGGCTTATGCTCCAGATCCAGAAGCGTATAAGCATACTTATCACGGCTCTTATTTGTCATGTCCGTAATATTTACGCCCTGGGCTGCCAGAATTCCCGTAATCTGTCCGATCATATTTGGGATATTCATATGAAGCACCGCGATCCGGCTCTCTGCCTGGCATACACCCATATCGCAGGCCGGGAAATTCACGGAATTGCGGATGTTTCCATTTTCCAGATAATCCGTCAGCTCTTTAACAGCCATCACTGCACAGTTATCCTCAGACTCCTTTGTGGATGCTCCCAGATGAGGCGTCAGGATCACACGATCCATATTGGCTGCTTTGGGATTGGGGAAGTCGCTTACATAGCGGGCCACCTTACCGGATGCCAGCGCCTCTGCCATATCGTCATCATTTACCAGTGTGTCTCTGGCAAAGTTTAATACTACCACGCCATCCTTCATCATGTCCAGCTTTTCTTTATTAATCATGCCCTTTGTAGACTCCATAAGCGGCACATGAACGGTTATGTAATCACACTCCTGGAAAATGGTGTCCACATTGGTAATATGCTTTACATTTCTGGAAAGCCTCCAGGCGGCATTAACAGAGATATAGGGATCATAGCCATATACATCCATTCCCAGATGGGTAGCTGCGTTTGCCACTTCTGCGCCGATGGCTCCAAGACCGATAACACCCAATTTCTTTCCCTTTATTTCACAGCCTGCAAAGGCCTTTTTGCTCTTTTCCGTTGTCTTCGCAATCTGGGGATCTGCGGCATTTTCCTTACACCATGCAAGTCCTCCTGCAATATCTCTGGAAGCCAGGAAGAGCCCTGCCAAAACCAGCTCCTTTACGCCGTTTGCATTGGCTCCCGGAGTATTAAATACCACGATTCCCTTTTTGGCACATTCATCCAGAGGGATATTATTCACACCGGCTCCGGCACGGCCTACGGCCAGAAGTCCTTCCGGAAGCTCCAGCTCATGCATGGAGGCGCTGCGCACCAGAACCGCATCTGCCTCTGCCATCTGATCGGTAAAGGTATAATCTGCCGGGAACAGCTCGGTTCCGCAGGCAGCAATTGGATTTAAGCACTGAATCTTTTTCATTTCCCCTGCCCCCATTTCTTCTCAAACTCATCCATAAAGGCTACCAGCTTCTCCACGCCCTCCATGGGCATTGCATTGTAAATGCTGGCTCTCATGCCTCCTACGGTACGGTGTCCCTTTAAGTTTTCAAGACCCGCTGCCTTAGACTCCTTTACAAAAAGCGCATCCATTTCCTCATTTCCCGTGATAAAAGGAACATTCATAAGGGAACGGTCCTTCTTTTCCACTGTTCCCTTAAAGAGACGGCTCTGATCCAGGAAATCATAGAGAAGCTTTGCCTTCTTCTCGTTGCGCTTTTTCATTTCCTCCAGACCGCCCATTTCCTTTAGCCACTTAAATACCTTGCCGCAGATGTAAATGCCATAGTAGGGGGGGTGTTGTACAGGGAGCCTGCATCCGCATGGGTCTTGTAGCGCAGCATGGTGGGTGTTCCATCCAGTACATCCTCTCGGATCAGATCCTCTCTGATAATGGCAATGACCGTTCCTGCAGGTCCTACATTTTTCTGGGCACCTGCAAAAATAAGGCCGTATTTCGTCACATCCACCGGCTCAGATAAGAAGCAGGAAGACTGGTCTGCCACCAGATCCTTGCCCTTTGTATTGGGAAGGGTCCAGAACTTGGTTCCGTAAATGGTGTTGTTCTCACAGATATACACATAGTCCGCATTTTCTGAAATGGGAAGATCGGAACAGTCAGGAATATAGGAAAATGTCTTGTCTGCACTGGATGCAACAGCATTTGCCTGTCCGTACATCCCGGCTTCCTTATGGGCCTTTTTCGCCCACTGTCCGGTGATAATGTAATCTGCTACCCGGTTCTTCATCAGGTTCATGGGAACCATGGCGAACTGCTGGGATGCGCCGCCCTGCATGAAAAGCACCCGGTAATTATCAGGAATCTGTAAAAGGTCCCGCAGATCTGATTCCGCAGCCTTGATAATGTCATCGTATGATTTTGAACGGTGGCTCATCTCCATCACTGACATTCCAGTGCCTCTGTAATCCAGCATCTCTGCTGCAGCTTCCTTCAGAACAGCCTCCGGCAGCACAGCCGGACCTGCGGAAAAATTATAAACTCTGCTCATCCTGTCTCCTCCTTATTCTGGGTGCCTTTCATTTTTTTCCCTGCACCTGTATTTATATATATGCAGACAGTTTTTCACTATGCAGACTGTCCGCCTATATTCGCTTTATCATGATGTAGTGATAATGCGTTGAAAACACTATACTCCTTTTTTACGAAATTTTCAAGCATAAATTTCAGAATATTTTTTCTTTTCTCTTAGTATTTCCAAAAAAATACAGCCAGATCAGGAAGGCGACTTAATACCTTCCTGCCGGCTGTATATTTACTATCCAATTTTCAAATCTGTATCATCAAAGGCATCTGCAATGGGTGCTCCCGGAGATACCATGGGAAATACCTTGTCATCACAGCCGATCTGACAGTCGATCACAACGGGAATATTCAGGCTGATGGCCTCTCTTAAAACCGGCTCCAGCTCCTCCTTCTGGGTCACACGGTACGCCTTTGCGCCCATGGCCTCTGCAATCTTTACAAAGTCCACTGCATCATTGAGCACCGTCTGGGAATAGCGCTTTCCGTAAAAGAGCGTCTGCCACTGACGCACCATTCCCAGCACATGATTATTTAATATCACCTGAATCACAGGGATATTGTAACGGGTGGCAGTAGCGATCTCGTTCATATTCATGCGGAAGCAGCCGTCTCCGGCAATATTGATCACCGTCTTGTCCTTACAGCCCATCTTGGCTCCAATGGCTGCTCCCAGGCCATAGCCCATGGTTCCCAGACCGCCGGAGGTTAAAAGGGATCTGGGATAGCGGTATTCATAATACTGGGCCGCCCACATCTGATGCTGTCCCACCTCAGTGACGATCACAGCGTCTCCCTTTGTCATCTCATTGATGGTCTGTATGATAAACGGCCCTGTAAGCACAGACTTGTCGTAACGCAGAGGATACATATCCTTCATCCGCTCAATATGGGCGATCCATTCGTCATGGTTGATGGGATCCAGCCTGGCATTGAGCTTTCTCAAGATGACCTTGGCGTCTCCGATGATCCGGGCATCCACATGGATAGTTTTTATTGATTTCCGCACGGTCAATATCAATCTGGAGAATTTTGGCAATTTTTTGCAAATTTGGAGGCATTTCCCGTCACGCGGTCGCTGAAGCGTGCTCCCACTACGATCAGCAGATCTGCCTCTGTGATACCGAAATTTGAGGTTTTTGTGCCGTGCATGCCTACCATGCCTGTATAAAGCTCATCGGTGCCGTCATAAGCACCCTTTCCCATCAGGCTGTCCGCCACTGGAGCCTGTATTTTTTTGGCAAATGCCCGCAATTCCTCCGATGCATTGGAGATCACAGCTCCGCCTCCTACAAAAATAAAGGGCTTCTGAGCTTTGCGGATCATGGAAATAGCCTGCTCCACATCCTCCTCTAAAATGGAATCGCTCTGACGCACAATAGGCTCCGGAGCCTGAGGCTCATATTCACATACAGCCGCAGTCACATCTTTTGTGATATCGATCAGCACCGGGCCGGGACGGCCGGTCTGGGCTATCGTGAAAGCACGGCGAATCACCTTTGCCAGCTTATTTATATCTTTTACAATGAAATTGTACTTGGTAATGGGCATGGTAACGCCTGTAATATCAATCTCCTGGAAACTGTCCTTTCCCAGCAGGCTGTTAGCTACGTTGCAGGTAATGGCAACTACGGGAACGGAGTCCATATAGGCGGTGGCGATTCCTGTTACCAGATTGGTCGCACCGGGGCCGGAAGTAGCCAGGCACACTCCTACTTTTCCTGTGGCTCTGGCATATCCGTCTGCCGCATGGGAAGCTCCCTGCTCATGAGAGGTAAGAATATGGGTAATCTCATGCTGATGCTGATACAGCGCATCGTATATATTCAGGATGGCTCCGCCCGGATAGCCAAACACCGTGTCCACTCCCTGTTCCTTTAAACATTCAATAACGATTTCTGCCCCCGTCAATTTACTCATAGTCCTGTTACTCCTTCTCAAAGGGATTTTGATTTTATCTTCTTACTGCTTTACCTGAAGAATAGCGCCCTTGTCCGCGGAGGTCACAAGGGAGGCATATCTTGCCAGATACCCCGAGGTCACCTTCGGTTCTCTGGACTGCCATTTTGCCCTTCTTGCTTCCAGCTCCTCATCGGATACAAGGACATTCAGGGAATGATTGTCAATATCAATGGAAATCCGGTCTCCTTCTTCCACCAGTGCAATAGGGCCGCCCACTGCTGCCTCCGGGGATGCATGGCCGATGGAAGCGCCTCTGGAAGCGCCGGAGAACCGTCCGTCCGTGATCAGAGCTACCGTAGAGCCCAGTCCCATTCCTGCAATAGCGGAGGTAGGATTGAGCATCTCTCTCATACCGGGGCCGCCCTTGGGGCCTTCATAGCGGATCACAACTACATCTCCCGCAACGATCTTTCCTCCCTTGATGGCTGCAATAGCATCCTCCTCACAGTCAAAGACTCTGGCCGGACCTTCATGCTTTAACATCTCAGGCGCAACGGCAGAACGCTTTACCACGGCGGAATCCGGGGCCAGATTGCCCTTTAGGATGGCGATGCCGCCGGTCTGGCTGTAGGGATTTTCTACCGGGCGGATCACCTCTGGATTTAAGTTTGGACAATTCTTTATATTTTCTCCCACGGTCTTTCCCGTTACGGTCATGCAGTCCAGATTTAAAAGTCCCTTCTTGCTGATCTCGTTCATCACCGCATAGATGCCTCCGGCCTCGTTTAAGTCCTCCATATAGGTAGGGCCTGCAGGAGCCAGGTGGCAGAGATTCGGGGTTCTGGCGCTGATCTCATTGGCAATATCCACGTTTAAATCCACGCCCGCCTCATGAGCAATGGCCGGAAGATGGAGCATACTGTTGGTGGAGCAGCCCAGGGCCATGTCCATAGTCATAGCATTCATAAAGGCTTCTTTTGTCATAATATCCCTTGGTCGGATATTTCTGCGGTACATCTCCATAACCTGCATGCCGGCGTGCTTTGCCAGCTTAATACGTTCGGAGTAAACAGCCGGGATGGTTCCGTTGCCCTTAAGCCCCATTCCCAGAACCTCTGTTAAGCAGTTCATGCTGTTAGCTGTATACATGCCGGAGCAGGAGCCGCAGGTAGGGCAGGTTTTTCTCTCGTATTCTTTTACGTCTTCCTCGGTAATGGTTCCGGCTGTATAGGCACCCACTGCCTCAAACATACTGGAAAGACTGGTCTTGTGTCCCTTTACGTGGCCTGCCAGCATGGGGCCGCCGCTGACAAATACGGTAGGCACATTGATCCTGGCTGCAGCCATCAGAAGCCCCGGCACATTTTTATCGCAGTTGGGAACCATAACAAGGGCGTCAAACTGGTGGGCCAGCGCCATGCACTCTGTAGAATCTGCAATCAGGTCTCTTGTTACCAGAGAATATTTCATGCCGATATGGCCCATGGCAATGCCGTCGCAGACTGCAATAGCCGGAAACACCACCGGAGTACCTCCTGCCATGGCTACGCCCAGTTTTACAGCCTCCACAATTTTATCCAGATTCATATGGCCCGGCACGATCTCATTATAGGAGCTTACAATACCCACCATGGGCTTTTTCATCTCTTCTTCCGTCATTCCAAGGGCATTAAACAGGGAGCGGTGAGGCGCCTGCTGCATACCGGTCTTTACTGCATCACTTTTCATATGTCCGATCTCCTTTTATGGGGTTATTTCTGTATTTAAGCCTCTGTCCGGCAGATGCGCGCTGCAATCTGATCGCCCATTTCTCTGGTACCCACCTTTTTGCAGCCTTCAGCCATAATATCGCCTGTGCGGTATCCGTCCTCCAGTACCTGGCGGACTGCCTCCTCCACTGCATCAGCCTCCTGATCCAGGTCAAAGGAATACCGCAGCATCATTGCGGCAGAAAGTATCGTCGCAATGGGGTTTGCAAGATCCTTTCCCGCAATATCCGGCGCGGAGCCGTGGCTTGGCTCATAAAGGCCGAAGCGGGTTTCATTTAAGCTGGCGGAGGACAGCATACCGATAGAGCCTGTGATCATGCTGGCTTCGTCGGAAAGAATATCGCCAAACATATTTTCCGTAAGGATCACGTCAAACTGCCCCGGATTCATCACCAGCTGCATGGCGCAGTTGTCCACCAGCATATGGGACAGCTCTACCTCCGGGTAGTCCTTTGCCACTCCCTCCACTACCTTTCTCCAGAGCCTGGAGGAATCCAGCACGTTGGCCTTATCCACGCTGGTAACCTTTTTGCGCCGCTTCATGGCGATATCAAAGGCTTTTACCGCAATACGGCGGATTTCCTTCTCATTGTAGGTAAGGGTATCCACGGCTGTCATAACCCCGTCTACCTCTTCTGTATGACGTGCTCCGAAATACAAGCCTCCCGTGAGTTCCCTCACGATCACCATGTCAAAGCCGTCTCCGATGATTTCTTCCTTTAAGGGACAGGCCTTTGCAAGCTGGCTGTAGAGATAGGCCGGACGGATGTTGGCAAAGAGTCCCAGTCCCTTGCGGATGGCTAACAGCCCTGCCTCAGGACGCTTATCCGGTGCCACATCATACCAGCGGGAATTTCCCACATCTCCTCCCACTGCTCCTAAAAGGACTGCGTCACTCTCTCTGGCAGTCTCCATCGCCTCATCTGTAAGGGGCACTCCATATGCGTCAATGGAACAGCCGCCCATCAGGATCTCTTTATATTGAAAGCAATGACCATATACTTCTCCCACACGATCCATCACCTTTTTGGCTTCTCTTACAATCTCAGGACCAATCCCATCTCCGGGAATCAGAGTTACATTATAATCCATTCCAGCATTCCCCCTTTATTACTATTCACTCAGGTTATATCTTTCCTATCGCTGACAATTTCTTTTTATCATATCTCATAAAGGGGTGTATTTCAACCGTTCTGTCTGAATTTTTGTACTTGCAAATATACAATTTTGGAATTGCCTGTATAATCAAAGGTTATACCGCATTTATCTTCTACCTGAATTCCCGGATCATGCAGTACTGCTTAAGGTCAAAGTTTTTCTGTACAATTCCAAAGATCTTAAAGCCGAAATGCTCGTACATGGGAACATTGGCCGGATTATGTGTTTCAAGAGACACCATCAGGTGATGAGACTGAGCGTATGCGATCACCTCTTCCATGAGAACAGCCGCCAGCCCGTGGTGCTGCATAGTGGGGCGTACTGCCAGATAGATCACATGAAGGCGTTCCTCCTGATGAAGCTGATCGGTCCAGCGGGAATTTAAATAATCCCGCCCTTTTACAAAATTCCACAGTGTCTTTAAACTGGGATCTTCTTTTATCAGATACTCGTCCGTTCTCAGGCCGGCCCAGGCCTCTGCCAGATAAAAGGTCAGAGGATTATAGGGTTCCGATTCATCTGATACGACCAACAGAGCATTCATATCAGGACTTTCCGCAAAAATTTCACAGGTTTCAAAAAATTCCGTGAGATCGCATTCAAACAGCTCCGGAAGCAGCCTATTTCTTGTTTCCTGATCCGGGATCAGCTGGCAGTACAGAGGATCTCCAGAAAAACATTCCACCAAAAGCTCCTGAAGCCTGGGCAGATCCTCTTTTTTTACCCTGTATAATTTATCACTTTCCATATTACGAAAACTGCACCTCCCTGTCAAAAACCTTCAGGCACTCTTCCATCTGTCCGATCAGCTTTTCCACAGAAGCTTCCATATACCGGATATCATCCCGGTAGCACTGTTCCTGGTTTCCTGCTACCTTAAGAAGTCTCTCATATTCATTCTTCAGATCTGCCCCATGGCCTCCAACTGTTTCCTGAGCGTTCTTCAGATCAGTCACAAGTTCAAACAGATTTTCATGGCGTATGATACGTCCTGCTCCCCATTTCAGCCGGTCTGCCGGCTGATTAAGCACATATTCCGTAAAATACCTGAACACCTCACGGTCAAATTGGAAGGCATAACGATTATTGTCAATCCCATATACGGCATCCAGACTGCCCTGAGCATCTCCCTGGCGCAGACAATCCAGTGCCTTGTAAATAGCTTCCAGATTGCTTCCTGCTGCTTCCTGAGGAAACAGCACTTCGTCATGCCAGTTCAAACGCACAAAATAATCCTGTTCCTTTCTGAATATATAAAGCAGGCGGCGGTTAAACTCCCGGCAGCAGCGCTCTAATTTCCGCAGATCGTTCTCTGTTCCTTCCCCCTGTCCATTCTCCCTATCAGCTTCCAAAAGCTCACCATATCTGTGGTTCACAGCCTTTACTCTGTCGTACAAATCTTCTGCCAGTTTCCCTGCCCGGTTCAGCTTTTTTAAAAGTTCTTCCTCACCGGCTCCGGTTCTGCCGCACATATCCGGGTCTACACTGGCTTTTACTGCCTGAAACAATCGTCCAAAGTCCAGCGGAACCACTGCCGCCCGGTCAATGGCAAGTACCAGTCTGCCATAGAGCTCATGGTGGAAACGGAATACGTCCTCCTGATAATACTGTTCATTGTCAAACTGGGAATGGTAATGGGTCTCCATAAACTCTCCCGCACTAAATTCATTTACCATAGACGGGATTCCCGCAATAGCCATGGAAAAATCATCTGACCAGGTCTGGATGGGATATACCACTTCCAGCCCTTCCGGATAAGCAGTCGGTATGTTGTTAATGCGTTTTACAAATTCTTCCATAAACGAAGCATATTCATATGTACACCTCACTCCGTCTTTCGGGCCGTGAGCATGAGCCGGAAGTTCGAAATTTAAGTCTGCAAACACCTTTCCCTGCCATTCCGGCCGGGCTGTGAAGACCTGCTCATAGGCTCCGGCAGACCAGTCATATTTGGAATTCACTACGCCCCACTCCTCCGCAGCCAGCGCGCAGAACACCAGCGTCTTATTCGGCTTATATCCTGTCTTTAAAATAGCCCTTGCAATGCCAAACATCATGGCAACTGCCGCATTATCATCCTGAAAGCCCGTAAAATAGGAATCGTAATGGGCCGATAGCAGGATCATGGAATCCGTCTCACGCCCTGGGATGCTTCCTACAATATTAAAGGTTTCCTGATCTCTGATGACCGAAGAACAGGCGTCAAACAGCACCGTTGTCTCCCCATATGCCCGGTGTCCTTCCGCTGCCGCCAACGCCAGATCTGCTTTGAGCACAGCTGCGTCCGCCTGAGAAATAGAAAAAGCAGCAGCCTCCTTCGGTCCTGCGATATCCTGCGCATTTAAGGCCGTATTATGTATTTCCCCATATCCGTTATCCTGAACTGCGATCAGAGCCGCCGCTCCCTTTAAATGAGCCTGATAGACCGGAAAATTAATCCACCACTCTTCTCTCTGATTGATATCAATGAGGACCAGTTTGCCTGTGACATCTATATTTTCATACTGTTCTGCCGTTCCTCGGCCCAGATATACCATGGAAAACTTCTGAAAGCCTTCTGTATGAAACTCTGTCTGGTATGCTCCCAGCTGAAATTCATGCTCCTTTCCTTCACGGTCTTTATAGCGCAGCACTGCATGGTGGAAATCCCAGCTGTCCACGCAGATCTTATCCTTATGCACATCCGAAAGCCCCAGACGCTTCATTTCCTCAAACAGAATATCCCCGGTCTCAAGCTCTGCTTTGGATCCGGCAGTCCGGTATCCCAGTACAGGATTGGTTTTTGGTTCCTCCATCCTCTTTGCCAGACGGTAGGAATATTCTGTATCGACTGCTTCGATCAACTTCTGTTCCCAATTCTTCCATTTATCCATTTTCTGTTACCTCACTTGCTTCTTGCCTGTTTTGTAAACGCTTTAAGGAAAAAAAGGCGCGGCCGGAGTTTCCTCCTGCTGCACCTGATGTTCCATTTTTGTTGACAGCCGCCTCTCTTCTACTGAGCAATTTTGGCTCCGTCCTCTCCTACCAGATAATGATCCGGAGTAATGCAGTTTGTGAGCATATCTCCATTTTCAGAGCAATAATACTCCTTTTCATTCCAGGGAATCCATCCTGTCTGCATATAGCCCTCTGCGTCAAAGAAATACCACTTATGTCCAATTTCCAGCCAGCCTCCAGCAGGATACGTTCCGTCTCCCTGATCATACCACCATCTTCCGTCTTCTGTCTGTTTCCACTCACCGGCTGCTCCTGATCCTCCCTCTACTCCTGCACCATCCGGATTCTCCCGGAAGGCAGCGGCCTGCCCACCATTTACATAGATGGTGTTGGAGGAAACCCACTCGCCCTTAATGGTCGGATCAAACTTATTCACAGCACGGACCTTTACCATGTAAGATTCATTTGGCTTTAACATGCGCTCCCGGCAGTTGATGCTGTTTGTCTCCGTTGTCAGGGAAGCTCCTACAATTTTATCTCCCCTGTATACTCTCACTTCATAACTTCCCGCTGTGCCGATGACAGGCCATGACGCAATCCCTTCCTGAGAAAGCGTTACACCTTCCATATCCTTTAAGGAATTCTGCATGGAAGGAAGGGTAACATCCAAAAGCAGTGTTTCACTGGAATCCTGTCTGGTAGCCTTTTTAAACTCAGCTCCACCCTTCAGGGTAATCTTATCCGTTCCAAGAGATGTAAAATAATAATCGTCATTGGCAGTAAGCATAATCCGGATTTCCGGAACCGTATCCTCCGTCCATCCAAACCCTTCGTTCATTACCTCATAACCGTCTACATTGTAACGGCTGCTGCTGCTTTCAATTTCAATCGTCTCATCGCCATAATCTGTATCTGCCTCAATATCCGCCTTGATTGTCAGTGAAATAGATGTGATCTTTTTACGGCTTGCTCCATAAACAGGAACTGTTATACAGGCTGCCAAAAGTCCTGCAGCCAGTCCAAAGGCCAGCCTCTTTTTTAAATGTATCATATGCAAACCTCCCTGTTCTTGTATATATTAGATGCGATCCTATCACTAGAATATAAATTTTCACATGGAGTGTCAATGAATTTTTCCTTACAATTCCATTTGCCTGTCATTCCTTTTTATCGCGTTCCCACACAAAGAAAGCTCCGCCAGCTGTTCTCCTGACGAAGCTTTCTTCCTATTTCGCGTAATCGGTTACCCTGGATTCACGGATCACATTTACCTTGATCTGTCCCGGATATTCCAGTTCGCTTTCAATGCGCTTGGATACTTCCCTTGCCAGCAATACCATATCGTCATCGCTGATCTGCTCAGGAACAACCATAATACGAACCTCACGGCCTGCCTGAATAGCAAAAGATTTGTCTACTCCCTTAAAGGAGTTTGTGATATCTTCTAACTGTTTCAATCTGTTTGTATATGTCTCCAGCGTCTCACGTCTTGCACCGGGTCTTGCAGCAGAAATCGTATCTGCCGCCTGAACGATACAGGAGATAAGGCTGGTAGGTTCAACATCGCCATGATGGGATTCTACCGCATTCAATACAACTGCAGACTCCTTGTACTTTCTGCACAGGTCTGCTCCCAGCTGTACATGGGTGCCTTCCATATCATGGTCAACGGATTTACCAATGTCATGTAACAATCCAGCACGTTTTGCCAAACGCACATCCACCCCAAGTTCTGATGCTAAAAGCCCCGATAACTGCGCTACTTCGATGGAATGCTTTAAGGCATTCTGTCCATAGCTTGTCCTGAATTTCATCCTTCCAAGCAGCTTTACCAGTTCCGGATGAATTCCGTGGATACCAACTTCGAGACAGGCAGCTTCGCCCTCTTCCCGCATATTGTTTTCCACTTCTCTCCGTGCTTTTTCTACCATTTCCTCGATTCTGGCCGGATGGATCCGTCCGTCCACAATCAAACGCTCCAATGCGATTCTTGCTACTTCCCTGCGGATGGGGTCAAACCCGGATAAAACAACCGCTTCGGGAGTATCGTCGATGATCAATTCCACACCTGTCAGTGTTTCCAGAGTACGGATATTCCGTCCCTCACGGCCGATAATGCGGCCCTTCATCTCATCATTGGGAAGCTGTACCACAGATACTGTAGTTTCAGCCACATGGTCTGCCGCACAGCGCTGGATGGCTGTGACAACCAGATTCCTGGCTTTCTTATCAGCTTCTTCTTTTGCCTTGTTTTCAAGTTCCTTGATCAGTTTAGCTGTGTCATGTTTTACGTCTTCTTCAACAGATTTTAAAAGATAATCTTTTGCCTGTTCGGAGGTCAGACCGGATATCCGTTCCAATTCCTGTATTCCCTGCTCATACTGGGCTTCTACCTCAGCCGTTCTTTTGCCGAGTATATTCTCCCTTCTGATCAGATCTGCCTCCTTCTTTTCCATGGCATCTGCCTTCTTTTCAACGTTTTCTTCCTTGCTCAGCACACGCTTTTCATAACGCTGAAGTTCCGCTCTTCTTTCCTTGGTTTCCTTTTCCAGTTCATTCTTTGTCTTTAAAGATTCTTCCTTGGCTTCCAGGAGAGCTTCTCGCTTCTTTGTCTCTGCGGTCTTTAAGGCTTCGTCAATGATCTCTCTGGACTTTTCTTCCGCGCTTCCTACCTTTAATTCATACTGCTTGCGCTCATAGGAACGACCGGCGGAATGGGCAATAAACCAGGTGATCACAGCCGCGATTGCCGCACCGATCATCAAAGTGACCACTATCTGTAACACAGGAGCACCTCCTTATTTAGTTTTCATTGTACAAAATACAACATATTAATTTTATACTTTTTTGTAAAGAGTGTCAAGTCTTGATTTCCCCGGCTTTTGTGCATCCTGTAAAACATTTTTCCTGAAATTACGGCTTCTTCTACTCCTCTTGCCCACTTTGAACCTCTTGCATCACCCTGCGGATCACGTCATAGGAAAAGCCCCGTCTTCCCAAATACGCCCCCAGGCGATTTTTCTCTTTGAGATCAGAAAGATCTGCAGTTCGAAGGCGTTTTTTCAAAAGATTTCTGGCAGCCGCAAGGTCATCCTGAGCGCTTCCTTCCAGGATCCTGGAAATATCCTGGCGATCCACTCCCTTTTGCTGCAGCTCAAACGCTATCTGGCGGCGGCTTTTTTTCTCCTGATTCATACGGATAAAATTCTCTGTATAGACTCTGTCATCAATCAGACGGTATTCCTTCAGAAATTCCATCACCCTGTTTATAACCTCTTTCGGATATCCGTCACCTGAAAGCTTCGTTTCCATCTGTGCTCCAGTCCTTCCCTGAGCCTGCAGAAGGTAAAGAGCCCGCTCTTTTGCCCTGGGAACCAAAATCTCTTCTAGGATCCGGAGATATACAGTTTCCGGCAGTTCAGAGCCTTCCTGAATATGAAACCGCTCTACCTCCCCTCTGTATAAAGGAAAAGCAAAGTCCTCCTCTTCCAGGAAGACTTTGCACTTTCTCTTATCCACAGGGGTCACCGCTGTGACCCTCATGCTTCTTCATCCGCTGCCGGTTCTGCCGCAGGATCTTCTTTTGCTTCACTTTGAGAGGATGCAGGCCGGACATTCTCTGCCTGCGCTGCCTTTCTGGC
>ENA-OQAB01000381-OQAB01000381.1-human-gut-metagenome-genome-assembly--contig:-NODE-381-length-24997-cov-11.032730_pt1 | contig 24997 bp, 13 predicted proteins | sample MGYA00242490_ERZ504517 | MGnify/ENA primary metagenome ERZ504517 (study PRJEB26092, sample SAMD00036298) | human gut metagenome | host: Homo sapiens | study: EMG produced TPA metagenomics assembly of...
CTTACTATATGCGGTTGCTGGATGCTTTTATCAATGATAGAGCGCAACATCGCACGAATAGCCCTCCCCAAAATGCTTGTTGGCTTGTTTGTGGCACGTGTTGATGATGATCAGATGGAAGAGTCCCACGAAACGACGAAAGAAGCTCGATGCTCACGGCGTGACTCTCCGGCTTATTTCTTGCCCCACCCGAACTTGGTCAGTTTGATCTCCGGGAGCTGTTTCAATCCGTCTGCTATTCCTTTGCCAAACTGCTGCACTCCGTCGGCGATTCCGGCGCCTGCGTCCTGAGCGCATTTTGTGATGGCGTCGCCCGCATTCTGCGCGATGTGCGCGGCCTGGTTTCCGGCGTCCTGCATTCCCCTGGCAACGGCGGCGCCGGTGTCTTGAGCGCCCCTTTCAACACTGAAACTCTTCTAGGAACAGTGTAGTTCAGAGAAGGCGGATATGTTGATTTATACATGCCTATGCGGCTTGGTAGAAGGAAGAGACCCTGGATTTGAGCATTGCTAAGAGACTTGGAAGCTGCTGCTACTCGTAGCAGCAATGAGATAGAAAAGAGGCCCACCGTATTCCAGGACGTAAACGTAGCCTTGGATGGGCGCTGATATAAAGGACTGTACATTCTTTGGCGATTGAACATGACGCATGAGTGACAAAGTATGTAATTGAGATGTAGATGCATGAGATTGCTGAGAGTGAGTGAAGGCGTGCGGACGCATTCTGACGAATTGCTGACCTGGAAGCAGATCCTATCTGTTGAAAGCCCGTCGCACGCGAAGAAAACATGACTCATGGTGAATGCGGATTGCCCGCATGTTATCCACCGAACAGACAAAGGAACGAACACCATGGGCGTTAAGCATAGTGCGTCTATCGGAGTAGGGAGAATATGACTGAGAGCTCTAGCGGCTGATTGGTTGATGCGCTGGTGCGTAATCTGAACGGTGAGTTCGACGAGACCGGCATGGAACTCCGCCTGGAATTCAGAAAAGCCGAGTTCTCGGAAGAGGGCGAAGTCGCGATTCACGCGATTGAGATAGACGACTGAAAAAACCGATGGGCTGGAAGATATTAAAAAAGAGGAGCCGACGCATCGGCTCCTCCTAGGTGTCGCCCGAAGGCTTCCACCGCAATTAACTAACCAATCTAGTATGAAAACAAATGCCACACGCTGATAGAACGGTTTTTCAATCGTTCCCATCTGAAAACTTCCTCGCCTCCTGGATCTTCCTCACAGCCTGTGAACTTACGAGTTTGCTGAAAATTGGTTGAGGAAGCGAGGCTCTGTATTCCTTCAAAATTGCAAGAAAATCATCTAGAAATTTGGTTCTGTCTGCCCTGTGGCCTTTCGCTGTTTGGTGTGGGTGAAGTCGGTCAGGTAGTGACGGTTCGTAGATCGAATTTGCCGCAGGCAAATCATCGCGTTGAAGCAGTTCATGTTCCTGAAGCCCCTTGCGTGGATTTTTACGTTCTGGATGATGCTGTTCAGGCCTTCGAGGATTACGTTGGCGCACCGATGACCGAAGTAGGCGAGAACGTCGTCCCAGTGACGGCGTGGCTGTCGGGCCAAGGCCTTCATGGGATCCAGACGGGAGCGCATCATCCGCGAGCGCAATGCTTTGGCCCCCGTTTCGGTCCCGATCCGGTCGGCGCTGTCGGCGCAGATGTCCTGCAGGGCTCACACATCCGGCAGGCCCTAGCGGTCCTGGGCCGACGCCTCCGCAGGCTGCGCTTGATCTCCAATTGGGGTTCGGGTGGGTTTGTTTCGTTGCGCAGACACAGGTATTTCGTGTTGTGCCCGCCCTCGGCCCTGCGACCCCTGTCGACGGCCTCGTTGGCGTGCTTGACGATGTGGAACTTGTCGATGACCTTCGCGGCGTTGGGCAAGTGTTCGCAGATGCCTCTGGCGAATTCCAGGCTCATGTCGCACGTCACCAGACCCACCCGGTTTGGGTCGCCGTTGCGGTCCATGAAATCCTGTACGAACCGTTCGACGGTATGCGCGTCCTTGCCCGGCACCACGCGGACCACGTTGCGCTCCGCCTGGTCGGCGACCACAGTGATGCAGTTGCGGCCTTTGCGGCCGGTCCCGTCGATGCCTATCGCCTGCACGCCCGTGTAGTCCCCGTACGGGCGTGCCTCGTCCACGTAATGTCTGACGAGCCGCCACAGGCGGGTGTCGTGCTCGCCGACCTGCGCCACAACGTCCGGACCGGCTGGCTTTTCGCCAGTTCGACGACCATCGCCTCGAACAGGAGCATGAACCTGCTTCCTAGACGTGCTCACGGCACCGTCACCGCTCTGATGTCATGCCTCGGGCATGTGACACGCGCGGCACGTCCGCGTGGATGAACGCTTTGTGCTGGAAGAAGTTCAGATGCCGCCACACCTGCCCCGCGCGCCATGCACCGGGCACGACGCCTCGCTGTATCCCGTCTCGGGGCAATGGAAACGTGAGTCGGGCGCGAAGCCGATCGTGATGCGCAGCTTGCACTTGACATCCGCCCCGTCGCGGAACTCCACGCCTGGCACCCTCCACAGGTCGGGCAACTGTAAGGCGGCGGTTAACAGCGAAGTGGTATCCATACCGCCAAACTCCCCGAATGTCCTCACTGCTAACCAGCCTTCACCCACCAAACAGCGAAAGGCCTTTTGTTTATCGGCTTCTTGGCCGATGATGATGGAAGAAGAAGGTCTATGATAACGAACATGGAAGATAGAACGTAGGGAGAAACGATGCAGCCACCTCAGAAGAAGACGTTGCTACAGAGATGGAAGGACTCGATAGGTGGATGGCCGTTGCTCGGCAAAATCGTCGCATGGGTTGTTCTCGCTATCCTCGCGTTCGCAGCCGTCATGTGCTGTCTGTGGCATCTGACATCGGAGCCAGGGAAATACGTGGCGAGCATCGCTGCAACTTCTCTGACGATCGTCGGCGGCGTGGGCGCGGTGGCCTATTTGGTGATCAAGTACCAGGAACGGCAGCAAGCCGGACGGGATGAGGAGCGCGCGAAACGAGAGGAGTGCCGAGAGGAGGATCGCCTCGTCAACACGAAGATGCAGGACGCTGTCGATCAATTGGGTTCTGACAGGGCCTCCACACGCATCGCAGGTGTCTACGCGCTGACGGACGTCGCGGACACCTATGGTGGCGGGTACCGTCAGCGCGTGGTGGACATCCTGTGCGGCTACCTGCGTTCCGACCGTGAGACGTATCCCCTCGGAGCAGACGGCAAGTCGGCGACGGACCAGCCCAGGTCTGGCGACGCCGACAAGGCCGTGGAATCCACCATCATTGCCGTCATGCGCAACCATCTTCTCAAAGAACGAAAAGACGACAACAGAGAAATCCGCGTGCAGCAAATCGTACGTGATGACCAGCTGTGGTGCGACTGCGCGTTCGACCTCCATGGAGTTGCTTTTCACGAGGGCGTGAACTTCATGGAAAGTACCTTCGAATGCTACACGAACCTTTGCGGATCTGTTTTCAAAGGCTACGTGAACTTCTGCAAAGCTAACTTCAATATCGTTGACTTTCGCGAGGCTACGTTCAAAGGCTATGCGAATTTCAGTGGAGCCGCCTTCAAAAGCCATGCGAACTTCGATAGAGCCGTCTTCGATGACTTTGCGAATTTCTGCGGGGCCGCCTTCAAAAGTTTCGCCCACTTCTTCGGAGCCGTATTCCGATGTAGAGCAAAATTTCTTGACATTCGAGGAATGGCTTTTACACTTAAAAAATGCAAGTTCAACGGGAAATTCCGTGGTACCGATGTCTATGAGTGGGGTCCAATCGAGATTCCGGAAGACAATGACGGGCTGCCCGCGGGCGCGGTGTGGGTGTATTTCCCGGAGAAGGACGACAAGGATGACGGCGTGACGCCAACAGATCGATAGGTCTCGGCGTTCCGTGTCGTTTTTTCTTTGCGGAACGATGGAAACGTCTTGCTCTTGCGTGCCTTTCGTTCGTCCTCATTTCGAGTGGTGCCGGTTGGAAGGTCGTGCTTTTTCTCATGTGTGTCAACGGTGCAGTCGCTCTTGCCTTACGAACTTTGCTGAAACTTGATATGTCTCCTTTGGCTTCAATTCATTCCGTTATTCTGATTATTGAGTTTGCGCATCATCTATATTGCCTATTATCCGAGCAGCGGAGATTGCATATCATAAGAGGTTCCGCGAGATGTACCGAAACGGTTCCGCACTAGGGTTGATACGCAGATACTTCCACACCTAGGAATATTCTGAAATATTCTTGTGTCTTAACGTTGATGTCTTAGCAAAGAGAGGAATACGCATGGCGGGCTCGTACGGTGCGGAAGCGACGCAGGGGGAGCGGTACCGGCTTTCCTTCACTGTCGGCGGACTTCTTGCCTTGCAGGGCCGGGCGCTTGCCGAAATGTATCTGAATCATTTGAACCATGCAGGCGGTGGCGATGCTGAGCGTTCTCCCCAAACCGAGGTGGGCAAGTCCATTGTTGTGATTCGCCAGCAGGCCATCGAGGAAAACGTTCTCGCAATTCGCACGGATTCCGCAAACAGGCGCGTTGTGGCGGAAACTACTAGGCGGCTCAGTGCGCTCACGGTTGGGGAGCTTGCATATTTGGCAGGCCCTGATTCCTCCATATCCGACCGCGAGGCACTTATGTGGATTGCAATGTGCCGTTATTACGCAATCGTCGGGGAATTCGCCAGCGAAGTACTTAAAAAGCATTATCTTACCGGCAATACGCATCTGGACTTTGAGGATTATGATCGGTTCATTGCGGACAAAGCCACCTGGCATCCTGAACTGGAAACTGTAAGCGAGGGAACGACGAAGAAACTTCGGTCCAATCTGTTCAAGGCCATGAGGGAGGCACATCTGTTCGATAAAAATTCCGACACGGTGCTGTCTTTCCTTCCCAGTCCCTCTTTGATGGATATTCTTAGAAAGAGGGCGGATTCGTTCGGGTATCTTCCGATGCGCGAATCGTCGTTATGAGCAGAACGGAGGATAGCATGGCTGATTCCATCGCCGGTATTGGATTTGTGGATGAGCGTCGTGACATTGATGCTGATTTCGCTCATTTATATGAGATCATGGAGTCCCGTTCATTCCGGACCAACAGCGGGCTGGCGGGAGAACAGCCGTATTACATCTATGACTACCCGCCCATTCAGGAGCTTGAAGTCGCCGAGCATATCAAGCAGTTGGCGAATCGTCTGCAGACGATGACGCCGAAAGATGATGGCGATTACGCTCCGCAAGTGCTTACGTTGGATTTGTACGACATTGCTTTGGAGATTCTTGAGAAGCGTGGCATTTTGGATCGCATATTCAAAAGGGAGGAAAAACGCCACAAAAAGGTTTCATCGGATGTTCACACGGATAACTTCTTGAGATTGCTCGACAATATACTGGGTGCCGATGCGAATCATCTGCCCGATACCATTCGTGATCATTACGAGCAGGCCAAGAGCGAAGGCGGGGCCGATATCGTGTTTATTACGGGAATCGGCAAGGTTTACCCGTATATTCGTGCGCATACACTGCTCAACGCGTTGCAAGGGCGTATCGATGATCGCCCGCTGGTACTGTTTTATCCGGGTACGTTCACAAGAAGCGCTACTTCAGGATCGGTCATGTCGCTGTTCAACTGTTTGCCGGGAGACAATTACTATCGTGCGCAAAATCTGCGTGAGATGAGCGTGCAGCTGGAAGCATAGCGGTTTAAAGGAATGTCCTGTCAGCTGCAACATGACACGAGGCAGGATTTGCAAGTATTCGTTCAAAGAAGAAGGGAACACAAATGAACGGGGAAAGCGGCATCAGCTTCAAGGAGCTGTTCAATAAAGACATTGACCGCAACATCAATGGTGTGATCAAGGCCAATGATGAGAAAAATCTTAACGATGAGGTCAACGAGTATGTGCTGACGGAGGAGATTTGTCGCAATCTGGCCAAATTCCTTGACGCATACAACGACCCGTCGAACCACGAACAGAATGGTGCATGGATTTCCGGTTTCTTCGGTTCCGGTAAATCGCACCTGTTGAAGATGCTGTCGCATATTCTGGGCGAGGTCCCGGCTGAACTCGTTGACAAGGGCAATAAGCCGACCATGAGTCGCGAACAGATTGTTCATGCCTTCATGGGCAAGGCCGAAGCACAGGATGACCAGATGCTTGCAGGTCAGCTTGAAAAGGCTTTGACGATACCAGCCACGTCGATTCTATTCAACATCGATCAGAAGGCGGATAAATCCAATGCCTCCGACATGCTGCTGTACGCTTTTGTTCGCGTATTCGATGAGGCGCGTGGTTTCTACGGCAAGAATCCATACGTTGCGAAATTCGAACGCGATTTGGCGAGCAATGGTTATTTCAAGGATTTCAAACAAGAGTTCGAGCAGGTGGCTGGCAAACCATGGAGCGAAGGCCGTGGTGAGGCCGTGCTATGGGATGATGAGATCTGCGAAGCCTATGCCGCGGTGACAGGCAAACCGGAGCAAGACAGCATCATCCAGCGGTACGAGGATACGTACACGATGACGGTCGGCGACTTCGCAGACGACGTGAACGTGTGGCTGTTCCGTCAGGAACCGAACCGCCGCATCCTATTTCTCGTGGATGAGGTAGGCCAGTTCATCGGTGAGAACAGAGAACTCATGCTGTCCCTGCAATCCATCGCCGAGGATCTTGCCGTCAAGACCAACGGGCGTGCATGGGTGGTGGTCACCTCTCAGGAAGACATGGATACCATCGTCGGTGATCGGACCAAGCAGCAAAGCTATGACTTTTCGAAGATCCAGGGCAGATTCTCCATCAAGCTGAAGCTTAACAGTGCTGACGTGGTGGAGGTCATTCAGAAGCGCCTGCTTACCAAGAAACCGGAATATGAGTCGGTGATGAACGAGCTGTGGGATGAGCAGAACGCGAACCTGCGCACCATGTTCGAATTCACGCGTGAGACTTCGAAATTCAGCAGCAACAAGGCGTACAGCAAAGACGATTTCATCGCATCGTACCCGTTCGTGAACTATGAGTTCGAGCTGTTCCAGAACGTGCTGCGGGAAATGAGCCGGTACAACATGTTCTCCGGGCGTCACGCATCCGTGGGTGAACGGTCCATGCTTTCCACCATCAGCAGCACGCTGCGGTCCAGCCAGAATGAGACGGTCGGGGCCCTGATGCCGTTCGACAAACTGTACGACGGCATCGCCGACGCCATCCAATCAACCTCGAACTTCCGCATCAACCAAGCCGAAAAGAGACTTGGCTCCGATATAAAGGAACTGGGCGTGCGCCTGCTGAAGGTGCTGCTGCTGGTCAAGCATGTCGACGGATTCCCTACTACACCGCATAACCTGCGTATTCTGCTGACCGACCAGTTCGACATGGACGTGATGGAACTGGAACGGAACATCAAGTATGTTCTGGGAGAGTTGGGAAAAGACACGTATGTGCAGCGTGTGGGAGATACCTACAATTACCTGACCAACGAAGAGCAGGATATTGAGCAGGAGATCAAAAGCACGGACATCGACTCCAGCAAGGAAATCGACGAGCTGAAGAAGATCCTGGTCAGCGACGTGCTCGGCAAGATGACCGTGGCATACGGCGAACAGCGTGCCCAGTTCCGCTATGGTTTGCGCATCGATGGGGTGCAACAGTCCGCGCAACAGCCCATCTGGTTGAACGTGGTCACTTCGACCAATGCGCAGGACCGTGCCGATGCTATTCGCATGGGCATGGGTATGCGCGACACCATCACCCTGTTGCTGGATATGTCCGACAAAACATTGCTTGACGACCTGCGCATGTACGTGAAGACCTATACGTACCTTATGCGCACCGACAAGAACAGCCAATCTGAGGTGCGCCAGCAGATCATCTCCCGCAAGAGCGTCGCCAATGAAAGGCTCTATGCGGAATTACGCACCCGTGTCGCCAAGGCCGCAGCCAATGGCGAGTTCGACTATAACGGCGGAACCGTGGAAGTGAAATCCACCGAGGTGCAGGCCCGTATGGCGGAAGGTCTTGGAACGCTTATCGGCCGGTATTACACGAACTTCTCTCTACTTGGCGGGCAACGATATGAGGAAACGGATCTCGCCCGTATCATCATGAATGCTTCGCAGCACCAGCCTGGCATGCTTGACGGCTTGAACGCAGTGCAGGACAAGCTCGACGTTCCCGCCGATGATGTGTTCGCCGCGGTCAGTCGTGACAAAGGCAAAGGCATGGTCGCCACCGTCAAGAGCCTTCTTGATGCCTACGGCAGCGTTCCCTATGGTTGGCCGTACGCCGCCACGCTCGCATGCATCGGCCACTTGTATGGTTCCGACAGAATCACTCTGACGCTGGATGGCAAGCCGGTGCAGCGCAGTGAGGCCGCCCGTTTGCTTAGGGAAACGAAGAAGCAGGACTCCATTCGTGTGGATCTACCGCGCGTATTCGACACGAGAAAAGTTTCACAGCTGCGTGACTTCGCCAGGGATTTCCTTGGGCTCACCGCCGCGGACCTGCCATCGAACGCGATTGATCTGACGGAGGCCGTTACCACGCGGCTCAAGCGGGAAGCGGAGAGTCTGACCCAGCTGCGCGTGCGCAATGCCCGATTCGGCTTTGTGCAGCAGCTCGACAAGGCCATTGAGAAAATCAACTATGCCTCCGGAATGGGTGAGGACTGGCTGCTTGGCGATTTCACCGCACAAGAAACCGAAAACGGTTCCGAAGAACTGCTCGAGTTTAAAGAAGACGTAATCGACCCGATTGTCGCTTTCCTCAACGGTTCCCAATCCAGGATTCTTGCAGACGGATTGGAATGGCTGAAAAACAACAAGCCGAACATCGACTATGTATCTGGTACTACGGCAGCAAGCCTGTACCAATCCGCGGAACAGCTGGCAAACGACCCGGACATCTTCCGCAAAACCAATAAATTTAAGACTGTCATTGACGATCTGCGTGAGGCAACAGATGCAACCATCCAAACCGAACGCGCCAACGCGCTTAAAGACGTGGAAGATATTCGCGCCAGAATCCACGATTCCACCGAATATCAGCACGCAACACAAGCCGCGCAAACCAAGGTCGAGACAGAACTGGACCAAGTGGCGGAACGCATGCAGCGCATACTGTTCATCTACAACATGCGCGAAAGCGTACACGAACTGAGCGAACGCACTTACCCGCAACTCATCAACGCACTAGCAGCCTCCGCGTCGAGGCCGAAGACCGCGCTCGCAGGAGAGGCGCAGGCTGCTACAGCTACTACGCCGATGGATGCGAACATTCCTGAATCGCAACAAAAGGAAACCCCGCGCGTGGCCGTGTCGTTCGCTACCATCAGCAGGCCTCACACCAAGGATGCTTTGGAAACCAAGGATGATGTGGATGACTTCCTTGATGCCTACCGCCGTGAGCTTATCGCCGCCATTGAGAATGGAAAGAAGATCTTGCTATGAACACGTCGAAACTGCAAGCTTTCGCAACGGATGCGCGCCGCCAGCTTATGAATGCGGTGCAGGCCCGGCTTGACGCCGCATTGGTGCCGAATTCCGACGCCCAGGTTGACGACCCGCGTGCATTCGATTTTCTGCAGCGTGAGATCGGGCAGGCCGGTGGCGGCGTAGAGGGCCGCAGACATGTGGTGGAACGCTATGCGTACCGATGGTTCAACCGCATCATCGCGTTCCGTTACATGGATGTGCACGGGTTCACCGGCACCCCGGTGGTCTCTCCAGCTGTCCTGACCAGCACGAATGGTCTGCCGGAAGTGCTTGCAGCCGCGAAACGAGGCGAGTATGACAGCAGGGTGTTCTCGTTGCGGGTGAATGATAAGGCCAAAGAGCGCATCGAAGGATTGCTGAGCGGTTCCATCTTGGCGGATGATCCGCAGGGCCGCGCGTATGGTCTGCTGCTGCAATCCGAATGCCGGTTCTGGAATCATAATCTACCGTTCATGTTCGAAAACGTCGGCAAGGAGGCCGGCAGAGTGGATGAACTGCTCATGCCAGCCGATCTGCTCGCCGAGGGTTCCGTGTTGAGGAATGCGGTGGAGATCATGACCCCGGAGGATTGCGGTGTTGACGATCCGTCCGGCAATGTGGAGATCATCGGCTGGCTGTACCAGTACTACATTTCGGAACGCAAGAACGAGGTGATGGACGGGTTCAAGAAGAACCATAAAGCCGGAGCCAATGAGATTCCCGCCGCCACCCAGCTGTTCACACCGGACTGGATCGTGCGCTACCTCGTGCAGAACACCGTGGGCAGGTTGTGGATGCAGTCGCATCCAGACAGCCAGTTGTACAAGAACTGGGACTACTATATCCAGCCTTCGGGGGATGACTCCGCCGGGAACGAGGATATTTTCAACATCCAAGTACCTGAAGACCTGACGGTCTGCGATCCCGCATGCGGTTCGGGCCACATGCTTACTTACGCGTTCGACCTGCTGTATGAGATCTACGAGGAGGAGGGGTATGCGCCGAGCGATATTCCCGGCCTGATTCTCAAGCACAACCTGTACGGCATGGAAATCGATGAACGAGCCGCAAGCCTTGCCGCCTTCGCTCTGACCATGAAGGCTCGCTCCCGTTCCCGTAGATTCTTCAAGAGGCAGGTGGAGCCGAATATTCAGCGCATTGCGCCGATTGCGTTCAAGGAAGACGAAGTCGCCGAGCTGAATGACCTATACCAGGTGAATTTGGACTCCACGGTATGGAACACCTATGCGAAGGCGGACGTGTACGGTTCGCTGATTCAGCCGCCACAGGAGCTTGTTGAATTGGCGGCGTCATCACCGGAAAGCGAGGATGGCATCGATACGTTGTTCGACCCACTTCTGCGTGAACATGCAGAGGACGTATTTACTCAAACAAGGTACCTCACACGTAAATACGCGGCAGTAGTGGCGAACCCGCCATATATGGGCGCAAAGAACATGAGTGGCGAACTCAAACAGTTCGTGCAGGACCATTATGAGGATGGCAAGGCTGACCTCTTTGCCGCGTTCATTTTGCGCAACCGACAGTTCATTCAGCATGGTGCGATGCTCGGCATGATCACCATGCAAAGCTGGATGTTCCTCTCATCCTTCGAGGTTTTGCGACGCAAACTGCTCGATTCCTCATCTATTGAAACTATGGCGCATCTTGGTGCCGGGGCGTTCGACAGCATTGGTGGTGAAGTGGTCTCCACGAATGCGTTTACGCTCAAAAATAGCCCTAGTAGCGGGAAGGGTATTTATATTCGGCTGGTGGATGTCTCCGGTGACAGTAATCAGGCGGATGCTTGTGCGGAAGCGATTAACGGTGATGCGAATTATCGCTTCGAGGTGAGTCAACACGAGTTCGCGCAGATTCCCGGTTCGCCAATCGTCTACTGGCTGTCCGAGGCTGTTTTTAAAATATTCGACAGAAAAATCGCTAAGGGCGCCGGTGGTGACGCCCTGAGCGACATCGCCGATGTCGCTCAGGGCGTCACCACCGGCGATAATGCGCGTTTTTTGCGATTCTGGTGGGAATGCTACTGTAGAACAATTCAATTTGACCGAATCTCTTTGCAGGAAACTCCACTGCAAAGGTGGGTTCCATGTGATAAAGGCGGCGACTTCCGCCGTTGGTCTGGGAACAATGAATATATTGTTGATTGGACTGAAAACGGGAAAAAACTTTTTGATTTTCCGGGCTCGACTCCACGAAATCGTGAAATAACATTCAAAAATGCATTAGCATGTTCAAAAATCAGTTCTGGGCAGCCTTCTTTCCGAAGACGCAATCATGGATTTGCGTATAGCGACGCTGCCGTTGCTTTATCGGACTCAACCTTGTTGTCTGAATTAAACTGTTTTCTTAATTCGACGACGGCTTTAACTATTATGCAGGCATTATCTCCGACACTTAATTTTGAAGTTGGACAGATTCGATCGCTTCCATGCAAATTTGGTATTTCAGCTAACTGGCGTGACCGTGAGAAAGAGCTTGTATCTGCAAGTGAAAAGGATTGGGATTCTTTTGAGACGTCATGGGATTTCCAGCGGTTTGCGTTGCTTGACCCTGATCAGGGTGCCCAAGCAGGAAATTTGCTTGAAGATGCAGTATTACATCTTCGGGAGTATTGGCACCGCGTGTCCGAGGAACAGCGCCAGCGTGAGATCCGTAATAACGAGATGGTTGCGGATGCGTATGGCGTGCGTGATGACGTGCCATGCGATGTGCCGCTGGAACGCGTGTCATTGAAGCGTAACGTCGCGTTCGCATATCCGAAGGATACTCCGGAAGCGCGCAACGAGAAATTCGCGCAAGATGTCGTTAAGGAACTCATTTCCTATGCGGTGGGTTGTATGTTCGGCAGATATTCGCTCGACAAGCCGGGATTGATTCTCGCATCTCAGGGTGAAACGCTTGACGACTATCATGCGCAGATTCCAAGCCCGTCGTTCGAGCTGGATGCGGACAATGTCATTCCGGTCACGGAGACGGACTGCTTCGAAGATGATATCGTGACACGGTTCCGCAGGTTCCTCACCGTGGCGTTCGGCAAGGAGAATCTGGCCGCGAACATCGCCTACATCGAACAGGTGCTGGGCAAAAGCATCCGCAAGTATTTCGTGAACGATTTCTACAACGACCACGTGAGAATGTATTCGAATCGACCGATCTACTGGCAGTACTCCAGCCAGACCAGCAATAAGGGCTCCTTCAAGGCGCTCGTGTATCTGCATCGGTATACGCCAAAAACCACGAATGTGGTGCTCAACTATCTGCGCGACTATGCCAACAAAATCGCCGACATCGCCGATAGCTTGGAACATTCGGATCGTGCTGCGGACCAGAAGCAGGTCGCCAAACTGCGCAAGGCCGTTCTCGAGTGCAAGGATTACGAGGACCAGACCCTGTACCCATTAGCTACCCGCAACCTGGAAATGGATCTGGACGACGGCGTGCTGGTGAACTACCTGCGCATGGGCAAAGCTCTACGCACCATCCCCTCTATCGAGAAGAAGCGCAAAGACGTCTCCACCTGGACCTGGCCCGTCCATCCGCTGGGCAAGGAGTAGTTGTCAGCTTATGTGGATTACGGCAGATGTAAATATTCCTCAACAGTTACTCGACGCCGCCGCGAAGGATGAAGTGGTTTTCTTTGTCGGCGCGGGAGCTTCATTTAATCCTCCCTCCAATCTGCCTTCTTATGAGCAGTTAGCCACAAAGCTTGCTGAAGAGGCAGATGAGCCTCTCCCTCATAATGGTGAGCAGTTGGATCGTTTTATTGGGATGCTGCCTGATAATTTTAATGCTCACAAGCGAACTAAAGATCTCATGCGTGGCAATGATATTCATTGCAATTCCACGCACGAAGCTATCGTCAGACTTGCTAGTAGCGTAAAAACTCCGCGCATTGTGACAACAAATTACGATCTTCTTCTTGAGGAAGCTGCGCAAAAGCAGAATTGTGATTTAGGCAGAAGCTATTATGGACCGGCTGTCCCCATCGGCAGCGATTTCTCAGGACTGCTACACCTACATGGTTCAGTTAATAGTCCTGATAATGAAATCGTTCTCAATGATCGGGATTTTGCTCAAGCTTATCTATCAGAGGGTTGGGCAACGCGTTTTCTTCTGAAGCTGTTTGAAACATACACTGTTGTGTTTATTGGTTATAGCTTCAATGACGTCATTATGAGATATCTTGCGCTTGGTATTTCCTCACACGCTAGATCTCGGTATATTTTCCTCTCTGAAGAGGATATGAACGGAAGAGATAATGAATGGCAACACAATGGAATTACTCCGATTGCCTATCCTTCAGCTAATAAGCATTGTGCGTTAGTCAGGGCAATTAATGCTTGGGCTGATCACATGTCCTTGGATTACAATGCTTACGAAAAACGTTTACCAGGCATTATCGAAAATGGTGTTCCGAAAGATGCTGTTGATCTTGACTATGCCGGCGCTGCTTTATCTACAGCCGAGGGCGCGCAATGTTTTGTCGACATTATTGAAAGAAAAGAAGGTCAAGAAGAGACGGTCAAATCGAAGATAAAGAGGGAATGGCTATCTTGGCTGATGAGTTCGGACACGTTCCGGGAAGTTTTCGCAGAAAGAGGCCCAAAGACTCAGAATGAGAAGATTCTGCTGGATTGGTTCCTTGTCGATTTTGTGCAAAATCCGGAAGAACGGGATTTTGTGCTGTATGTGCTTTGCAAGTTGCAATCATCAATGTCTGATTGGCTATTTGAGCAATTGCATGAATGTGTCAGTTATTGCATCAGCCATCGGGATAGACGGGATTTAATTCCGGTCTTTACGGTTTTAATGACTTCCATGCAGGGCTACTCCGCGCCAAGTGTTCTTGATGAATTTATTGAGCCATCATTACTTTACAATTCAGATATATCGCCTCAAATATTATCTCTCATTATTCGCCCATATTTAAAACTGACCGCGCCTTTCCGGGGGAACGGCATAAGGCCTAGAGCTGAGATTGCATGGCCATATGACAGGATAGAAGAGCTTGATAATCATTTGAGCTTCGACATGAAGAAGATGGCATTGCTTGCTGAATCCAGCTTACAAAGAGCTAGTGCTCTATTACAAGCTTATCAAGGTGAAAATGAATACTCTTGTTTAAGTAGGCCATCGATAGAGCCTAGCGATCAGAATTTATATGTGTCTGATTTGCAATCTATGTTTGTCGACATTCTTCGTGATTATGCGCATGGTCATAAAGATCAACAGGATAGTCTGATATATCGGTGGTGGAATAGTGAGTCTGCGCTTCTTAAACGTTTAGCAATTAATACTATTGCTTTTTCGGATTGGGATGCGAACCGTAAAATCACTTGGATTCTCGAACATGATTATTTATTTGACTTGGATGCCCATCATGAAGTCTATATGGTTCTTAAAGAAGCCGCTCCGAGCATGGGAGAGAATTCGAAGAAAAACATACTAGAATATCTGAGGAATAAACTTGATTCCCTCAAGGAAACATATTCTGATGAACGAACGGCGCTTTATGAGCAGTTTGATGTTCTTCAATGGCTTCTTAAGCATATGAATGGTGGAATGGGGAATTGGCCTGAGGCTCAGAAGTGGAAGAATGAGCTTGCTCGGAAATATAATTTTTTGCCGCGAGAGCATGCAGATTTCCATATTTATTCTGAAGGGGTTTGCAGTGTAACTACTGGAATTACTGATGAGCAATTTATTGATATTTTAGAGAACCGTCCGTCTGTTCTCGAAGAAAAAATGTTTGGTAACCAAGATGAAACGGTTAAATTTGATTCTTTGAGTATTAATAATCAAATCTCTGAAGTTGTTTCGCATAATCCTCGGGTGGGATTTACTCTTTGGGAACTTGTCAATCGGCATAAAGAAAGTGACGCAGTTCAATATAGTTGCTCAATCATTCGTGGGTGGGGTGAGGCATCCCTGGATGATGATGAACAAATATTGGTTCTTGATTTATTGAAGAAGCTATTGCCGAAGATGGGACAAGATGAAGTAAGCGCAGTGTCGTTTTTCCTGAATAGACAGATTGATGGGGAAAAGACTACGATTACCGCGAAAACTTTACAGATAATGAGTGATATCGCGTTGCAAATTTGGGAACGATATAGCTCGACATTCAGCGCAAGTAAAGATCAGCAATGGCAGAACGATCCAGTTACATATTCCTTGAATTGTTGGCCTGGTAAACTCGCTTATTTCTGGATGGGCAGAATCCGTTGGAGATATAGGCAAGAAGCTGATTCTTGGAATGGTCTTGATGATCTCGAAAAGAAGATGGTTCGTCGTTTTGTAGATGATGAAGGTGACTTCTCCCCGCTCGTTTGGACGGCATTGCTTACAAATATCAATATGCTTCATTCGCTTGATCGGGAAAATACAGAGAGCTGGTTGCCTGATTTAATGAAAAAAGCGGGCACGAAGTTTATTTGGAATGTGATGCTCCCGAATCCGATTCTTAATATTCGACTTATTGACATAGCTTTTTATGAGAGCTGTCTTGATGAGTTTAAATATCTGTCTCATTTGGATGATTATAAGAAACAAAGCTTTCTCTTACAGGTATTTTGGATAGTGACTTATGCTGGATTGGAAGATAAACGGAGAGCGAAACTTTTGTCTAAAGTCGTGACAGCTGGGAATGGCATTTATGCTCCTTTGTTCATGGACCGGATTGTGTGGGCTTTCAAATTCCGGCTTGATTCCAAAGGCAAGAATATGGTGTGGGATTTATGGCTTCATCGATTTATTGAAGATCGTCATGCCGGCAAAGGACGGAACTGGAGTGAAAAAGAGCGAATTGCTTTTGCTGAACTAATTCCTTTGTTGGATGAGCATCTTAAAGAAGGAATGAAGTATCTTTCTGATAATTTCCCAAGAATTATGGGGCGGGATTTTATCAACCTTATTATGCTTAAAAATATTGATGATATTCCGCAGGAATGTGCGGAGGCATTTATTGAGTTTTATACGTGTTTATTTAAGCAACCTGATATTCCTTATGTATGGCGAGTAGAAGAATTATTGCAGAATCTAATCGATAAGTTTGGAATTGGTAAAGTTAGTCCATTGGTGTCTTTAGCGAGGCAGAAGCGTATCATCTCAGATACTTGGAGTCCTTCTTTCGAAGGAGGAGCTGCGTAATGGTGACGAAGAAGGTGAGATATGGGTATTAAAACACTGTTGCGCGGCGAATCCAAGAATGTGGAGTACAAGCTCACGCCTCCTTCCAGGAGCATCAACTACACCAAAACCGCGGTGGCGTTTGCCAATGGACAGGGTGGTTGCTTGGTGTTCGGTGTCGAAGACCAGACGCTTCGCGTGGTGGGCATTGCCGAAGACAAAGTGTTCACGGTGATGGATTCCATTTCGGATGCCATCGTCAATAGCTGCGAGCCGCTGATTATTCCCGACATCACCATGCATGATGTGAACGGCAAGACGGTTATTGTGGCCGAGATCGCTCCTGGCTTGCAGCGTCCGTACCATATCAAGTCGCTCGGCCAGGAACAGGGAACATTCGTTCGCGTAGCTGGCACCACGCGTCAAGCAGACCAGCCCACCATTCGGGAGCTGACCATTGAAGGCAGCAATCGGAGCTTCGACCAAGTACAGTGCCTTGGACTATCCGTAACGGAAGAAGACGTTGAAGCATTGTGCGCAAGTCTGACGAAAACCGCGAAGGATAATACCGAAGACCCCTCGAAAGTTAGAACAGTTACGGAGAAACAGCTGCTGCAGTGGGGCGTGCTGGCGGAACAAGACGGGCAATTGGTGCCTACCAATGCCTATGCGATTTTGACCGGTAATGCGGTCGTCCGGTCCGTGGTGCAATGCGGAGTGTTCAAGGGAACCACCAAAGCTGTGTTCGTGGATCGACGTGAGTTCGCCGGCACTCCGCAGGAGCTTATCGAAGAGTCCTATCAGTATGTGCTGCGTAACATCCATATGGGCGCCCGGTTCAAAGGCGTGTATCGGCAGGATGTGTATGAAATTCCGCCGGATGCCATACGAGAGCTGATTGTCAACGCGATAGTACATCGCAGCTATATCGACCATTCGAGCATTCAGATCGCGATTTACGATGATCGTTTGGAGATCACCTCCCCCGGGCGCTTGCCGATGGGACAGACCATTGAACGTATGAAGCAGGGCTATTCAAAAATTCGCAACGAGGCATTGGCCTCTGCTTTTAAGTACATGGGTTATATCGAGCACTGGGGGAGCGGCATCCTGCGCGTTCTGCAGGAGGTGCGCGATGCCGGATTGCCTGAACCGGAATTCCTCGGCGGCGATACGGATCTGCGCATCAACATTTATCGCAATGGCTCAGAGACAGGTTCTGATGACGGGATTGTGACGGGATTACGACGGGATTCGCTTTCTGATGACGGGATTGTGACGGGATTACGACGGGATTCGCTTTCTGATGACGGGATTGCGGAAGAAACAACTTCAAAAACGAATGCTGCTCCGAATGCCGCCATTGCAGTGGTTCCATCCCAGAAAGAGCGTATTCTTGATGCGCTGCGTAAGAATGCGAGTATTTCTATCTCTGACGCCATACGGATACTGGGTGTGCAGGAAAGGCAGGCTCAACGAATATTGAAGAGTCTGGTAGAGGAAGGCAGTGCAGTGAAAATTGGTGCTGCCCGCGCCACTCGATACGCTGAAGCGAAGAAAAGGACGGAACCGCATGAGTGAGAATAGCCAAGTAACAAGACTGCTCGCTAAACGTTTCAGCCAGCCGGGCGAACGCGGGCGCATAGTATTTTGGCGCGACGATAAGAAGCAGTACGTGGATGATGCGGCAACATTGGTAGGCGAGTGCGCCACCGATGAGATACTGCGTGAGGTTGAACTCATCACTCCGGAAATCGGGGATGAGAATGACAAGCGGTACATTCCGTTCACGGTGCGCTACCGCATGTTCCACGAGCAGCCAAATCAAAAATTCCTCGTATATCTGACGGAGCCGGCCCCGGCAGTTCAGGACAACTGGCTGTTGGATTTGGAGCTGGCATATGGCCCCACGTTCACCATGGACAAACTTGCCGTGACACTTACGGAAACGCTGCCGGAAGCTTCCGCCGACACCCGAAAAGAGTGGTTGGAAGTAATGAGGGGCGTACCAAAGTTCTTCGACAGTGAAGAACGTGCCAAGCGCTTCGCAAAACGTCTTAACGCGCACGACGACGACACCTATTTCCAAGCGAAGATGATCGCCACGTTGCTGCAACTGAAAGACGATCGGCACAGCATGCAAGACATCTGGGCTGAGCTGCTTGCACAATATTCGCAGGGTGACGAATCCGGCATCGAAGAAATCGAAAAAATGGGATTGAGCCAATTCCACTGGAATGGCACGCGAAGAATCTACCATTTCGATGTGGATACTGGTACTGGAGCCAAACCAACGGTGAAAGACTTCGTGCTATGGCTGTTCCAGCTGGCATGGAACGGATTCTCCGATGGCAGGAACGCCGTCTCCACTTATGCGAACATTATTCGCGACTGGGACGACTGGTATAAGAACATCGATATGCGCACAGTACTGCAGAATCTTTCCGAGAACGCCGTGGAAGAATTGCAACTGTCCACTCGAATCGCCGATATGAGTGTGGAGGAGCTTGCCGACCGGGACCTGTTCCGCGACGTGGACGAGATGATCGTCAACAAGCTGTTCGAACGGTTGGGTTCGCAGTCCATTACGGACGACCAAGTGCAACGGATCATCAACGGGCGCAAGCAGAAGCTTTGGTACGCAGAATATACCGACCAATACGAGTGCATTGCCGCAGCAAGCAGGCTCCGTGCCGTTCTGACTGAATGCGGTGAACTCATCAGCACCATCAGCTCACCGGAACAAGGGATGAAGCTGTATGCCGAAAAGCTGTACAAGGCCGATGGCGCATACAGAAAATATGTGCTCGCATGGCATCGTGCCAACCCGGATGCGGTGAGCGTGGACGATGATCTGCAAAGCGCCTACGAGGCATATCAGCAGGATCTGGGTCAGGCATGGCAAAAACAAGTCGATACGCTTAGCCAATGGAAGTTCATAGACATGGACGCGCAAACCAATTTCTATGAACGTGAAATCGCGCCGACCTTGAAGGCCGGCAGAAAAATCGCCGTGATCATTTCCGATGCGCTACGTTACGAAGTTGCGCAGGAACTGTCCGAACGCATCGACAGGGAAAGTCGTTTCAGTACGAAACTGAACATGCAATACAGCGTTCTGCCATCCTATACACAACTTGGCATGGCGGCGTTGCTGCCGCACGGCTCGCTCGAATTCGACAGCAAAGACCGTTTATATGTTCTGGCTGATGGACGCAGCACCAAAGGAATCGAAGCGCGCACCGCCATTCTTTCGGCCGTAGGCGGCAAAGCGATTAGATATGACGATTTGACAAAGCTGAAAGTCAGCGAAATCAAAGAACTATATAAATCCTGCAACGTGCTGTATGTGTATCACAACCATATTGACGCCACCGGTGATACGGAGAAAACGGAATCGGAAACAGTGGACGCATGCGAGAAGACATTCAAGGAACTGGGCGAAGTAGTCAAAAAACTTGCCAGCGGCAACGTCCATAACATGATCATCACCGCGGATCACGGATTCCTCTATCAGGACCGAGATTTGGACGGTACGGAATGGTTGAGCGAACAGCCCAAGGGCGATGCGGTATGGGTGAGAAAGAGGCGATTCTCCATCGGATCCAATCTCGCTCCGGGTCGCGCGTTCGTGACATTCAACGCCACACAGATAGGAATGGACGATCCTCGGAATGAAGGCATAAGCATCCAAGTGCCGAACTCCATCATGCGCTTGCGCATGCAGGGCGCCGGTGTGAAGTATGTGCATGGAGGAGCAGCATTGCAGGAAATCGTCGTTCCTGTGCTGCATGTCAGTAAGGGGCGTTCCGCGGCCGACGATGTGAGGGCTGTGGAATTCACTATTCTGCAACGAACCGACAGGCTTTCCAGCAGACAGTTGACTGTGGAATTCTTCCAGAACGAGCCCGTTGGAGGAAAAATCCGCGCACGTACCGTATTGGCCGGATTGTGGGGGCACGATACGGCAGGCAATGATGTGCTCATCTCCAATGAGACACCGGTCGCCTTCGATCTGCTCGGGCAGGAGAAAAGCGAACGCCATGTGACGGCTACGCTCATGCTGACCAGTGACGCGGAACGGTTCAATGGAACGAATATCGAACTGCGCCTGCGTGAGAAGACAGATGGGTCAAATGTGCTGGTCATGCTTGACCAGAAGGCACGATACTTCTTCAAACAGGGCGTGGTGGCCGACGATGCCGGATTCTTCGACTGAATTGGATGAGCACAGAGGAAAGCGACCGTAAAGGGTAACACAATGAATGAGCAGAATATGAGCCAGAACGGTTGGATTGAAAGTCCTGAACACAACACGGATGGGAATTCCCTGACCGCGTTGGACGCTAAGATCACTGATCTGTTCCCCGGGGTCACCGTCCGCAAGGATCTGGTGAACAAGGTCAAGGGCAATGCACTGGTGCCCTCGTATGTGCTCGAGTTCCTGCTCAGCGCATATGCCACGAACACCGACCAGGCCAGTATCGAGTCGGGTGTGGATCGAGTGCGTGCCATTCTTACAAACAACTATGTGCATCGCGAGGAAGCCAATCTTATCCAGTCGAAAATCCGCGAGAAAGGGAGCCATAGGATTATCGACCGTGTACAGGTGGCTCTTAACGAGAAGACCGACCTGTACGAGGCGACATTTTCCAATCTCGGCATCAGCCAGGTCATTGTCGATCCAAGCCTTGTAAAGGCTTATCCGAAACTGCTGGTGACGGGCATCTGGTGTATGTGCCAGATCGGTTACGCATATTCCGGCGACCCGCGCGAAGTGCCATGGCAGTTGCTGCAGCTCAAGCCTGTGCAGATGTCGCGTGATGATCGCGAAAACTACATGCAGCAACGTTCGCAATTCACCGATAGCGAATGGATCGATCTGCTGATGCAGTCCATTGGGTTCAATCCCGATCTATTCTCCGACCGGGCGAAACTGCTGCATCTGGTACGCATGGTGCCGTTTGTGGAGCGAAACTACAATCTGGTGGAACTCGGGCCGAAAGGCACCGGCAAATCGCACATCTACTCGGAATTCTCACCGCACGGCATGCTCATATCCGGCGGGGAAGTGACAGTGGCCAAACTGTTCGTGAACAATTCCAACGGACACTTGGGGCTTGTGGGCTATTGGGATACGGTGGCGTTCGACGAGTTCTCGGGCAAGGCCAAGAAGGCCGGCCGGGACTTGGTGGACATCATGAAGAACTACATGGCCAACAAGTCGTTCTCCCGTGGCGTCGAGACGTTCCAAGGCGAGGCGAGCATGGCGTTCGTCGGCAACACCTCGCATAACGTGCCGTACATGCTGAAAAACTCTGACCTGTTCGAAGAGCTGCCGAAGCAATACCATGATCCGGCGTTCCTGGACCGCATCCACTTCTACCTGCCGGGTTGGGAGTTCGAACAGATCCGTTCTGAGATGTTCACCAGCGGATTCGGATTCGTGGTCGACTATCTGGCGGAGATTCTGCACAACCTGCGCGATGCCGATTACGGTGACCGGTCCGAGAAGTATTTCGAGTTGTCTTCCACACTGTCCACGCGAGATAAGGACGGCATCAAAAAGACGTTCTCCGGATTGATGAAACTCATCTACCCGGACGGCAAGGCCACTCCCGAACAGATGGAACCGTTGCTACGTTGCGCCATCGAGGGCCGCAAGCGCGTCAAGGACCAGCTGTGCCGCATCGACTCCACCATGGAGGAGGTCGAGTTCACCTACAAGCGTGTGAGCGACGGTGAAGTAGTCGCCGTGCAGACGTTGGAGGAGCTTGACTACCCGCAACTGTATTGGCGTGGGCGTGTAGCTGAGAACTCGGAAGATGAAGGCGAGGCGGAATCGTCTGTTGCCGGTGAAGCCATGGCAATTGCGGGTAACGAGAAAGAAGCGAGTTCTTCTGAGAACGCCAATGCCTTGCCCGTAGCGCGGCAGCAAGAAACAGCTACGATGACTCCAATCGAGCGTCTTGCGGCAAAGGCCGATGGAAAGCAGCGGGAACTGATCGAAAACCAACGTGGAATCACGTATTTCGGATTATTCGGCCCCTACTTGGCCGGGGCAAAGAAAATCGTTATAGAAGATGCATACGTGCGTATGCCGTACCAGCTGCGTAATCTGGCTGAGTTCTTGGAGATGCTGCTGAGATGCAAAAATCCCGATGAGGATGTAGCCGTCCGTCTGGTGACTGGGCATAATGAGTCTGGATTCGTGGAGGCGCAGCTAAATGGTTTGAACGAATTGGCATCGACGTTCGCACAGCTGGGCGTGAACCTCACATACGAATTCAGAGACACTTTGCACGACCGTTCCATTACCGCGGATACCGGCTGGGAAATTCTTCCCGGTCGTGGTCTTGACATCTTCCAGAAATTCGTTGACGGCGATTGGCTTAACCCGCTGTTGCGCCATCAGCAGCTCCGCCGCGTTAAGGAATGCAAGGTTACGTATCGTCGCGTCAGTGAGAAGTGAGACTATGGAAGGTCGCATTATGGAAGAATGTCAAGTCGGTGAGGATTATCGAATGATTGACGATATTGCTCGCAATATCTTTGGACGAGTAATGTGGTCGCATAAAATACAGGAAAAACAATGTGATATTGTTAATCGTAAATTTATGATTATCAACGTTGTTAATATATTTTGTTCTGCACTAACATCAGCTGGAATAGTGGCAACTATTTTTCATAAACCTTTATGGTTGAAAATTGTCTCTGCGATAGTATCATTTGCGTCTACTTTATGCGTGTTGCTGATTAAAAATTTAAATTATTCGGACAGAATCGTTCAGCATAAAAAAGCAGCAATTGAATATTTGGCAATAAAAGATAAATTATTACTATTTTTATTCGATGTGCATTTTCGTAGAATGGACGTGAATACGTTGAGTGTTAGGCTTGAAAAAATCATTGACTCTGTTGATGATATAAATGCGAGAGCGCCGATAACAACTGATTCAGCTGTAAAGAAGGCGAGTAAAGCGTTGAAGATTGTGAAAGATGATGATATTACGAATGAAGAGATTAATGCGGGGTTGCCTCCTGCGCTAAGGAGAATATAAAAATGAATTTAGTCAAACGTGGAGAGGAATCCATACCTCAAGAGGTTAGGCAAAATATTTCCTCTCGATATCGGACTGTGACAAAAGCTATTAATCAAGAGTTCTACGATTCTGGCAGTGAGATTAAGCATAGCCTGTATGTCGGGTCGTATGGAAGAGGGACTGCTGTTGATACGAGCGATATCGATATCATGGTTATTCTTCCGGAAACTGAATATCTAAGATACGACAGTTATCGAGGTAATGGGCAATCTCGTCTCTTGCAAGCCGTGCGGGGTACTGTGCGAAGTAAATATCCGCGCAGTGACATTCGTGCAGATGGTCAAGTGGTGAAGATTAATTTTTCCGATGGAATACAATTTGAGATTCTGCCTGCATTTGAGTCTGGTTCTGTCTATAAGTATCCTGACTCAAATGCTGGTGGCAGATGGCTTTCTACGAATCCCAAAGCGGAGCAGGAAGCCATGCTGCGCGTGAATAAGACTTCCAATGGACTTCTGTTCGATACGTGCAAGCATTTGCGCAGAATTCGTGATGACCATTTTAGCAGCTACCATCTTTCTGGGATTGTGATAGACAGTTTTATCTATGCGGCAATTGGGAACTGGGAGTGGACTGATTCTCAGGATAATTCCGATTATGTCCAAGGTACTTATGAAAAATGTCTTTTTAATTATCTGAAATCGCAGGGTGTGCATTATCTAAATGCTCCAGGTAGTGGTGATATTGTTCCTCTGAATTCAAGTAAATACTGCCTTGAAAAAGTACTTAAAAAATAATTGAAGAATGAAATAATTATTTACGCTTTAACTGATATTTGACTAGGCGCATTGCTTGTGTCGCTGCGTTGTTGTTCTCATTCCATGAGAATTGAAGATGAAGAAGAATTTAATGTTGCGAGAGGAACACCATGGACGCTGGCAAGAAAATCCTGCTGGACTTATTAACCGGTTCGCTTCGGTTCACAGTACCGGTGTATCAGCGCAGATACTCATGGGGCGAGACGCAGTGCCGGCAATTGTGGGCCGACATTGTAACGGCTGGCAGGCATCCTGAGAGAACGCATTTCACCGGGTCGGTCGTATGGATGCAGGAAGGCGGCATCGGCCCGGATGGTGTCAGCCGGTGTCTGCTCATCGACGGCCAGCAGCGCCTCACCTCGGTGACCCTGCTGCTTATCGCACTGACCGAATATGCTCGAGAGCGCCCTGAAAACCTGCGATTCTCCGCAGACATGCTCATCGACCGTGGCTATCTTGTCGACAAGTATGCAACCGGCGAAGGCCGCTACAAGCTGACGCTTTCCGGCGACGA
>ENA-OQAB01000382-OQAB01000382.1-human-gut-metagenome-genome-assembly--contig:-NODE-382-length-24990-cov-2.730604_pt1 | contig 24990 bp, 27 predicted proteins | sample MGYA00242490_ERZ504517 | MGnify/ENA primary metagenome ERZ504517 (study PRJEB26092, sample SAMD00036298) | human gut metagenome | host: Homo sapiens | study: EMG produced TPA metagenomics assembly of...
CCAATGAAAGCTCTGTGATCTGGTAAAAAACTACGAAGAGGAAAGTGGGAAAGATATTTGGATATGTGGTGGTGCAACCCTTATCCAACAGGGAAGATATAATTGATTGTTATTATATTACTGTTATTCCAACTATTTTAGGGTCAGGCATTCGACTTTTTGAAAAGACTGACCATGAAATTAAGTTAAGGCTGCTCAAAACACAATCGTATAATGGAATGACGGATTTGATTTATACAAAGCGATAACTCTTAAACGTACATTATAGGGTGGGATCGCGGATATGTATTTACAAAAGGGAAATCCGGTATAAAAGTTTTGAAACTAACAAGAAGGTAATGCCAAAGTAAATGAGATGAGAAGAGAGTTATTTCCGTTTGACTTTTTGGAAGAAACAGAAAGCTCTCCGCCGATCTCTTCTGCAAGTGATCTGGCAATCGTAAGACCAAGTCCGGTTCCGCCCTGACTGCGCGCCGATTCCTGAATATAGAAGCGGTCGAACAGATGAGAAATATCTTCGGATGAAAGAGAACATGTGTCATTAGCGAACAAGATTTTAATGGAATTTTGTTCGTTTTTTATTGTTATATGAAAAAAGGTATGTGCGTATCTTCCGGCATTTTGAAACAAATTAAAAAAGATTCGTTCTAAAGCTGTTTTGTCAGCAAGCACATATATTGGGCGATCCGGCAAATCAAGCGAAACGTTTAAATGTGTCTCTTCGAGTATGTGGCAGTTGTCTGCAAAAGATTCTCTCAGTAATTTTACAGTATCAATTTTAATGAGATTTACTGTATAGTCATGAGCTGTAAGTCGGGAAAAATCATAAAACTGCGTAATCAGGTTTTTCAGTGATTCTGATTTTCGTTCAATGACATCTAGTGTATCTGAAAGCTCAGCGTTTTGTGAGATATAGGAAGACTGGGATTTTTTATATAGTCTAACATATCCGAGAAGGGATGTTAAAGGAGTACGCAGGTCATGACTGATATTTTCAATCTGTTTTTGAAATTCTTTTTCCTGTTTTGTATAACGCGCGCGCTCATGGTGAAGCTCATCTAAAAAAGAGTTGATTGTGATGAGAAGTTCCTTTAACCGATTGTTCGGAACGGGAAGATGTATCATCTGATTTTTGGAGAGATCCTGCTGTATGACATCGAGCTCTTTTTGTATCTGTTTTAATGCACGGAGAAGGGAAATGTAGCGAAACGCAACATATCCTCCTGCGATACTGATAAGAAATAGAATGATATACAACATATGTGATCCCTCCATATTTATGTTTATAAGTCTGCTTTTCGGATGTGCCTGAATCCGATTGCCATGAAAATAATAATTCCTGAAATTCCTGCAATTATGCAGCGCAGCATACCGCCGGTTGTATCCCATGCGGTAATGCATGAACTCATATTGACGTTTGCGGTGTTGATCTGAAAAAAGTTCGATGGCATCCACATGGCGATGTTGTAGATAAAATCTGTTTTAAAATGGGCTGAAACTGCTATTCCGAATTTAAGTAAAATTGTCGGAAAAATGAAAAAGACAAAAAGCCATGTAAAAATATGAATGCGCCGTTTTGAAAACACAGGCAAAGTACGATTGTTAAAACAATACTGGATACGGCAATCAAATAAATAGCCGGAATTTCCATTAGCAGATCGGTCATATGAACCGGACCGGTTTTATCAAGAAACAGTTCGGTCATGAAAATCCAGAGGGTGAGAACAATCGTCATAATGACAGTAGCAGTGGTGATACTGACGATACATTGGCTGAAGAACACCTTTCCTCTGGGAATTCCGTTTGCTATCGAATTTTTTATAATCCCGTTTCTTTTGCTGTCTTCATAGAGAACCGAAGCGGTCAGCATTCCCATCAACGTGAAAAACATAGGACTCGATACAAGGATGGAATAAGAAAAAGAGGTTGTATGGTACTGTGTTTCAACAATCGAAATACCTGATATCAGTAAAATGGTCAAAACAGAGAGAATTCCGAAGAAGACACGGATTCCGGTTGTATGGATCATACGGTAGTACTCACTTTTAATAAAATTCAACATTTTACAGCACCTCTTTTCTTCAGTTCCATATAATAATCTTCCAATGATGTCTGGAGTGTCTGCATTTTTGTAATGTAAACATCATTTTTTGCGGCAAGTCTGCTGAAGCTTTCGGCTGTCTCGTGCGGTTTATAAATGCGAATCGTATTTCCCGGAAGCACTTTATAGTTTTCTTCAGGAAAGATTTTTTCGAGCAGAACGGTATATTTTTCAGCATCAGAAACAGTCAGTTCGATACAGTTGGCGCATTTTGCGTGTAAAGCTTCAGAACTGATCTCTTCAAGTAAGATTCCTTTATTTAGGAAGCCGTAAACTGTGGCAAGGTGTTGTAATTCTGATAAAATATGGCTTGATAAAAGGATCGTGATGTTTTTCTGTTCATTTAATTGTTGAAGGATACTGCGAAATTCGACAATACCGCTCGGATCAAGTCCGTTGATCGGTTCGTCCAAAATGAGAATCTGCGGTTCACCCAGCAGGGCAACTGCAAGTCCGAGCCGTTGTTTTTGACCCGAGCGAAAGCGTTTTACATTTTGCATGTTGCTTTTCGGATAGACCGGTCAGTTGAATTGCTTCGCCGAATTTTTTTGTTGTCTGGAACTCCCTTTTGAATGGCATAATAATGCAGAGTTTGCTCAACAGTCATGCCTGGAACAAAGCATGGATATTCGATCAGGCAGCCGATATTTTTGCGTATATTGCAAAGTGCTTTTTCTTCTGTTTCGCCAAAAAGGCATAGTTCTCCGTTTGTTGGAAAGATGTGTCCGGCAAGTAATTTGAGTAATGTGCTTTTTCCCGCGCCATTATCTCCGATCAGTCCGTAAATGCAGCCTTCGCTTACATGAAGATCCACATGATCCAGTGCGATAAAGGGAGAACGCGGATTGTATGTTTTTGTGATTTGTTTTGTCTCTATGACATATCTGTTCATATCTGTTCACTCCGTATGGATTTTTATTTTATGCAGCAGGTTTTTGAATAAAAGCTGTTACGATGCCAATTATATCTGAATCTGTTTTAATAAGTCATAAAGAACTTTTAAAGAACTTATAAAATCGTACTGATTAGGTTTATCAAAGTTTAAATCTATAATTTTTGAATCAGTTCAGTTATTAAATGCTAAATCACTGCTTCAAATTTTGTTTTATTTGAATGAAGAACAAGTTTGAATCCAATTCCGTATACAGTACGGATATATTCGTTTTCAGGATCGGCTTCTTTTATTTTTTTCGGAGATTGCTTACATGTACATTGACAGTATTGTTTTCCCCATAATAGCCTCCGTGCCAGACGAGATCGTACAGCATTTCGCGGGAATAGACCTTCTCTGGATTTTTTATGAAAAGATAGAGTAAGTCATATTCGTGGGCGGTCAGAGAAAGTTCGATTCCGTGAACAGTAACTTTTCTAGAATCCGGATATAACTCTAAATTTAGGCAAGACAGTTTTTTTGATGTTGCAGTACGCCGTAAAGCAGCCTGGATTCTTGCTATGACTTCTTCAGGTTCAAACGGCTTTGTAATATAATCATCAGCTCCTAAACTCAGCCCTAATGTTTTATCGATTTCGCTATCCTTTGCAGAGATAATAATCAGTGGAACAACACTATGTTCTCTAATATGCTGCATAACATCCATTCCACTGATTTTAGGTATCATCAGATCAAGAAGAATCATACTAAAGTCTGTGCGATCAAAATAGTCACATGCCTCTTGTCCGTCGTATGCACAAATCACCTCATAATTTTCTACGGTTAAATAGTTTTTTAACATTTCGCTGATTTCTTTATCATCTTCTATCAATAAAATTTTATTCTGATTCATAGATTAGCTGACTCCCTTTTTGTAATAAAATTTTGCTTATATTATACACTATATACGCCCACACCGACAAACACAAAAAATAAGTCCTTAGGTAGCTTTCCCATCACTGAAATTCCAGATAATCTCCACATGCCGCTCATCCCACACTTTTACCTTTCTTATGAAACTATCCACTGTTTCCTGGTTCAGCTCATGGACCTTACATGCTTTCCAAATCTTATGGGCATCCGGCAAGCCTGTATGCTTCTCTGCCTCCATCTCTACCAAAAGCATCTTCTGCCTTTGGATTTCACTTTTTATCGCATCTTCCTTCTTCTGTACCTTTTCTTTGCATGCCAGATATTCTTCTTTCAAGATTTCCTTCTTTTTATATCGCTCATAAAGTATGATCTGCTCTTTTCCTGTAATCTCCAAATTTTTTCGGGCTTTTCGCAGCTTAGCCATCTTTGCATCGTACTGTCTTTTCTGTACCTCCTGATACAGCTTCCACACTTCTTTCAGTTCAATCTGCCTGCAGATTTCTTTTTGCACAGCGGATACAAGCATCTGCTCTAAAAGAAATATGTTCACTTTTTTCAAACAGTTCTCATTGCCGGTCGTATAACGATCCTTGCAATAAAAATAAGGATGTTTCGCATTCCGATAGCACAAAGCCCTGCCACACTCTCCGCATAGTACCTTTCCTGTCAACATGTGTGCCTTTCGTGGCTGATAAGGTTTTGATATTCCTCTCGTCCGCTGTACTTCCTCAAAAATCTCCCGTTCAATGATCGGTTCATGATGATGATAGGTAATCTTCCACTCACTTTTTGGTTTTAAGTGATTTTTTCCTCCGACAGCATCCTTTTCATATTTCCCATATACGACATCTCCGGCATAAAAATCATTTCGCAGTATCTTGCAAATGGTCGTATGATGCCATGAAAATTCCTTCCCCAAAGGGTTCCGATGTGTTACTCCTCTCGCCGCCAGATATTCCACCGGTGTTTTTATCTTTTCCTTGTGAAACTTCTTTGCAATATCCACAGAAGAATAACCCTCTAACGTCAATCGGAAAATTTCCCGGATTACTTTCGCCTCTTCTGGCACAATCTCTACTTGATTCTTATCATCTGCTTTCTTACGATATCCAAACGGACAGTTTGCACTGCAATAGATTCCCCGCTCTTTTTTAGAATGCAGAGAAGAAATTACTTTTCCTGATAAATCCTTCGAATAGAGATCGTTCACCAGCGCTTTAAATGCCAGATCCATACCTATCATTTGATTCTGAACAACTCTACTGTCATAATGATCATTCACAGAAATAAAACGGATGCCCAAAAACGGAAAGAGCTGTTCGACATAGAAACCCATTTCTACATAGTCTCTGGAAAAGCGGGAAAAATCCTTTACGATAACACAATCTACCTTCTTCTGCCGGACACATCTTAGTAATTCCTGCATGGCAGGTCTGTTCATGCTAGTTCCGCTGTAACCATCATCTACAAACTCGAAAATCTCACACCCATACGGGCATCCCGTAATACATGCCTTCGGCTGGCAGACTTCGTCTGATAAAATTTCCCCTCTAAAATTTTGCTCAATATATTCTTTTAGCAATAAACGTTGACAAGAAATACTGTTACTTTCCTGGGTATTCCGGTCATCTTCCTTGGACAATCGCAGATACATTGCGATGTTCATCCTATTTTGCATCGCTTATTCCTCCTGAGACTTTTACAAATTTTTAAAGTTTTTTTCTTTCCCATGACCTTCGGGCAAGAAATATCTCACGCTTTCTATTCCATCCATATATCCTTCCATTTCCAGAGAACCTCGATCCGTTTTCCAGGATACACATAGATTTTCCCTATCAGGTTTTGTACCAGTTCCGCATTCAACACAGCGCCACCTTGACATTTCAAAACCGTGCAGAGAGCTTGATTCTGCTTATCTACCAGTCTGTCAACCGAAGCATATTTTAGAGATAACTCCCGCAAAAGCCGCTGATTTTGTTCCTTTTTTTCTTCCAGTTTCTTTTTGATTTCCAGAAATTGAGTCTGTGAAGTGCTCCCGCTTCGATACTCCATATAACAAAAACTGATCTTCCTATCTATGTTCTCTACCGATTTTTGCAGCTCTTTTTGTGTTTTCTCTATCTGTCCTTTTCGTATTTCTCCAACCTCTCGATTAAAATCTGTAAGTTTTTTCATCTGTATATCACTGAGAAGAAACTCTTTTTTCAACAGATGCAATATCACTTTCTGAAGCTGAAGAACTGTAATCGATTCATTTTTACATTTGTCTTCATCAATGCGTTTTCTATTCGGGCATCCATAAGAAACAAAAGTCCTCTTTTTGTTATTAGAAGACTCTCTTTCTGTCACCGTCCGGCTAAATTTATGTCCACATTCTCCGCAATACAAAATGTCCCGGAACACCTCTTCCATCGTATTATTCCGAAGTGATCTGGACTTTTGGATCTTACGGTTTCCCTCCAGCCTTTCTCCTACACGACAAAAGACTTCTTCCGGAACAAGAGGTTCATGGACATGTTCTGCTATGATCGGTTCTCTTATATGCTTGCCGGATTGCGCAAGATTTCCTATGTAAACGACATTACTCAACAAATACCGGATAGCTTCTCTCCTCCACTGCCTCAGTTTCTGCCCCTCCTGCTGATAAACAGTTTTGTATGCTTTGTAATCGCCCGGGCAGTGAATCTTTTGCTCATACAGCCACTTTACAATAGAAACAACGTTTTCCCCGGAATCATAACGCACAAAAATCTCTCGAACGATCTCACTGGTCAAAGATTCACGCACCAACGTCCGTCTCCCATCCATTTTTTCGATTCGAAAACCATACGGCGGAACACTGCCTAGATATTCTCCCTGCTTCCTCTTTGTCTGCTTGCTGGCTTTTACCTTTTCTGCAACGTCCCTTGCATATAGTTCGTTGGCTATATTTTTCAAATGCATGGAAAGCGCTTCATTACAATCTCCTTGTTTTGCGCTGTCATACTGATCTGTAATAGAAATAAACCGGACACCCATGAAAGGAAACATCTTTTCCACAAAGTTTCCCACCTCAATATAGTTTCTTCCGAATCTCGAAAAATCTTTTACGATCACACAGTTTATCTTTTCCTCTCTCACATCCTGCATCAATCGCTCAAAATCACTCCGCCAAAAATTCGTTCCCGTAGCCCCTAGATCCGAATAACAGTCATACAATAGAATATCCTTATGAGTCTCTATAAACGTCTTCCCCATCTCAATCTGCGTTTCAATAGACACTTCGTCGCCATCCTGATGATCTACAGACAGCCTTGCATAAACGCCTGCCACATATGCTTTCTCTGTTTTCTTTTCAAAAAGTTCCTGACTTTCCAGCCGTCTTTTGCGTTTTGATGTTCTTGCCACTGAGATCACCTCCTGATTACGAGCCTGCCATTCTTCTTATCTCTTCCTGATACCCAAATTGTATCACAATCCGTTTCTCCTCATAAACTTCTATCCGCTCCACAAACGCCAGCAGTGCCTCCCTGTCTAACGTCGTAATATGCATCGTCTCTTTTAGCCGCTCCAACCTGACATTAGAGTGCACTCCCTTGTAAAACAATTTCTTTACCAGTTCCTCCTGCTTTGCAATCGCCCATCCCGTTTCTAGATACTGTTTTTCATAAATTGCGCTAAATTTTTGAAAATCTGCCTGCGTGATCACTCCTGCTTTCCAGTCTTCATAAAGCCCTGCGCGAAGTTTCTGATAGTTCTCTTGCTCACCGCGCAGACGTATCATCTCCTGCTCAAATCCAACAACATCTTCCAAATGCATTTCCCTTGTCCGAAGATACTGCATCTGTCTGTTTTCATCGATCAGAAGTGCTGCTTGCAGCCGGATGATCTGAAGTATGACTCTTTTTAAATCCGCTTCCAAAATACGGTGTCTGCTGCAACCTTCGCTCCGATTTCTCGTGGAACAGATATAAGATATTTTTTCTGTTCCCTTGTATCTGTTCATACGTCGGACCATCGGCTCTTTACAGTCTCCGCAAAACAGAATCCCCGAAAACATATGCGCTTTTTCTTTTCCTTTCTCGGCTCTGGTATCTACTTCCAAAAGTCGCTGCACCTTTTGGTAATCCACTTTGGAAACGATCGCTTCATGAGTTCCCTCTACTTTACACCATTCCGACTCCGGCTTTTCTAAAATCTTTTTAACCTTATAATTGACTTTCTCTCGTTTTCCCTGCACCATCGTTCCGGTATAAATTTCATTGGTCAAAATTCGCTTGATTGCTACCGCAGACCATTTGGATACGATTCCTGCCTGAAACCCTGTGGCATAATGTTCGCCATGGGATTTCTTATATTCCAGCGGGGAGAAAATTCCATTTTCATTCAGTTTGTTCGCAATGGCAAGATTGCTCATTCCATCCAGTTTCCACGCAAAAATCTTTTTCACAATTTCTGCCGCATAGGTATCTATAACAAGCTTATTTTTATCCTCTCGATCTTTCTGATATCCATAGACTGCAAACGCCCCGATAAATTTCCCCTGCTCCCGTTTTATTTTCTGATGTGATTTTACCTTTTCTGAAATATCCTGACAGTAGAAATCATTCACAAAATTCTTTACCGGTATTACAAAAGATGTTGTATTCTTATCTGCAGTCAGACTATCGTAATGATCCGTAATCGCAATAAAACGCACAGAAAAAGCCGGGAAGGTCTTTTGAATAAACCGCCCGGCTTCAATATAATCTCGTCCAAATCTAGATAAATCTTTTACAACAACACAATTTACCTTCCCATTTTTAATGTCTTCTATCATTCTTTTAAAATCCGGTCGATCAAAATTCGCCCCTGAATACCCATCATCAATATAAAGATCAAACAACTCCATATCCGGCTGTTCTCTTACAAACGAACAAGCAAGGGCACGCTGAGAGGAAATACTGTCACTTTCTCGTTTTGCACCGCAATTCATATCTCCATCCTCCCTCGATAAGCGAAGATAAATCGCCGTATGATAACATACATTTTTTTGCATCTTGCTTCCTTCTGCCTTTTAATATTTTGTTTCTGCAATTTTTGAAATATACTGTTTCAACCGGTCATTCAAAGTCTCTGTACAGTCGGAATATCCAACTTTTACAATATATTCTCCCACCCGTACAAGATAAGGGTTATGTACCTGTTCCACATACCCCTTTACTCTTCTTTGTACCGACTGTTTCGTGTAAATTTCAATTTCACTAATATCTACCAATTCATCAGTATTTACATTTTTTATATCGACCTGCTGCATTTCTCGCAAACTCTTTTCCTCCAAGTGATAGCCCCCCTTTCTACTTGAGATTGTATGCACCTGGGGACTTGTCTCATGCTAAAAAATATTCCTCATTTCAAGTATTTTGAAGTATATCGAAAACTCATTTTACCACGAATTTACCACGATTGAATGAGCCTTGATATGATGCTAAAACAGCGCTAAAAAGCAGTCAATCACTAAGACCAACTGCTTTTTGTGTATGGATATTAAATTTTGTTAGAATCTATCAGTATCCTAAATCTTAAATACTAATATGGCTTTATCTGTTCCGACCATAGACATAGTTACTAATTTATATCCTTTGTTCAGCATTTCCTCTGATTTTTTCTCAATAGCTTTTGCTAAATCTTCTACACCAGTAGAACATTCTACAACAACCGATTTATAGACTAAATTGAACATTTTATCTACCTCCTTATTTGATTTTAGAGCAAATAAAAATTACAACAAAACATATAATAAGTGCGATTACACCTGCAATAAATGCAAATATGATTTTTGATAATTTCTTTTTCCTATTTCTTGTTGTGTTTCATCATGCGTTAATTGTTTTCCGTCAATAAATGACCTAAAATTTCTTTGTAGGTTTGAAACGAAATTACCTATATTGTCAGGATTATTTAGTGAAAGGACCGTGCTTGGAAAGAAGAGCGACATCTTGTTCGCGTTTGCTTCCGTCTTCAGTAATACAATCATTCGACAATAAGGTAAGATTATTGTACGAATTTCGGGGAAATAAAGGAGCTCCTTTCTGGAATTCCTTTCCCAACTAATAGGCTTCATCGTTGGCATTGGAATTTTTATAGTACCATAGGGGATTTTTGTCCTTATGTCCTTTTGTCCTTTTGAAAGGAGGGCGCGTTGGTGGGGGAAAGAAGAGGTGCGTGAGATTTGTAACTTGCTTGTATCCAGTCGATAAACTCTCGTTGCTTTTTTAGGGACGAAAATTTGTGTGCTCGAAAAAATGCAGGAAGCTCACGTAATATGCTTTTTTGTGAATAGTGTCAGTGACAGTTGATTTCAGCAGTGAATCGCTAATTGTTTCCCTATGTGGACAATATTTGATAAGGTAATAAAAACTGAAATATTATAAATTATTAATCATAGAATGACATGGCAAAAGAAAAACAGAAACCATACGAGTTTTTAAGCAATTTGGTATTGGCTTTAATGGGAACGGATCGTATTTTCAGTAACAGTTTCTTTTCCAGCGAATTTGCTATTTCTCCTAATACTCTGAGTGAGATAAGACGGGGAGAGGATATGTGCATTTATCAGTATGTACGGGTGATACGGTGTATGATGAAGTATCTTCATTTAATTGTTCGGATGGATATGTTATTGAAGGAATTAAGAGCCGTATTAGCTTCCAATTGTGATTTGGTGGTTGCTACGGTTCCGCACCGTTTTCACGGAACTTACCAACCGAAAGAGTGGGTGGTAGTAATGCATTGGGATGGTATAAAATAAATGTTGAAATGAAGAAATATGTAGGTCCCTAGATTCATGATAAACTCATGAAATCCCTACATTTTGCAGGTTAGAAATCGTACAGCGGTATATTTTTAACTTGACCCTCGTATCGGTGTAAAAACTGATATGTATCTATATGTGAAATATACCAACTGTCTGTGAGGATCGTTGGTATATTGCGTTTTAAGGGAACGTTGTACCATAGGGGAGTGGAAAATAGAATAGATGGTTAAAGAATACAAAAAAAGGAGCAAACTCATAATATTCCTAAATCTTTCCGGAATCTGTATCGTTATTTGTAGCATAGAATAAAGTATAGTATTAACGCTAAAAGAATAACGATTATGAAGAAATTTCTATCTCTACTTGTACTGGCTCTGGTAGCCGTGCAGTTTTCATTCGCAAAAGATGTGATAACTAAAGACATGAATCAGTTGCCGCTTCCGGCACGTAATTTTATCAATAGTAATTTTACAAAACCACAGGTTGCCCATATCAAAATTGATAAGGATATGATGGAATCTACCAAGTATGAAGTGGTATTGATGGATGGTACGGAAATTGATTTTGACAGTAAGGGAAACTGGGAAGAGGTAAGTGCTAAGAAAGGACAGACTGTTCCTGTTAGTATTGTTCCGGGATTTGCTGTCAACTACCTGAAAGCGCATAATTTTGTGAATGAAGGAGTGACAAAAGTGGAACGTGACCGCAAAGGGTATGAGATTGAATTGTCTACCGGGCTTTCTTTCAAATTTGATAAGAAAGGAAAATTTATCAAGGCTGATGATTAACAAGTTGCAGTAAATAGACCTAAACAAGAAGATAACTATGTGGAGATTTAAGTTTAGCGCATGGGCAGTAGTGTTGCTTATGACTGCCCTTTCTTTCGGCGCATGTGATAATGACGATGATGATACTTTTGTTCCGCCCAGTAATATTACGGAGGCCTTGAAACAGGTATATCCGGCTGCCCAGAATATAGAATGGGAGATGAAAGGTGCTTATTATGTAGCTGACTGTTGGGTGAGCAATGATGAATTGGAAGTCTGGTTTGATGCTAATGCCAACTGGGTGATGACAGAAAATGAACTGAACAGTATTGATCAGTTGGTGCCGGCTGTTTATACAGCTTTTATAGATTCTAAATATAACGCGTGGGTAGTGACAGATGTATATGTGTTGACATTTCCACAGAATCCGATGGAATCTGTGATTCAGGTGAAACAAGGTAGCCAGCGCTACTCGCTTTATTTCACGCAGGATGGTGGATTGATACATGAGAAAGATATCAGTAACGGAGACGATACGAATTGGCCGCCAACTGAATAACTTTTAATCATAAAAATGACAACGGACCATTTCTATAAAAAGAATGGTTCGTTGCTTTTTATAATTACATTTGTTTGTAATCCTTGGCCAATCCTCCTTCACTTGTTTCTTTATAGAGTGACGGTAGGTCATGTCCGGTCTGTTTCATCACTTGCACTACTTTGTCGAAAGAGACACGGTGCATGCCATCGGTGAAAGCTGAATAAAGATTAGCATCCAGCGCACGTGCGGCGGCGTATGCATTTCGTTCGATGCAGGGAATTTGTACCAATCCGCATACCGGGTCGCAAGTCATTCCCAAATGGTGTTCCAGGCCCATTTCTGCTGCATACTCAATTTGTGCAGGACTGCCCCCGAACAATTGATTGGCGGCAGCCGAAGCCATTGCGCAGGCAACACCTACTTCTCCCTGACAACCTACTTCTGCTCCGGAAATGGATGCGTTGAATTTGACGATGTTGCCAAACAAGCCGGCAGTGGCTAACGCACGTAAAATGCGCATATCGCTAAAGTCACGGCATTTTTTGAAGATGATAAAGTACGGCAGGCATAACTCCACAAGAACCACAGGTAGGAGCGGTTACTATTTTACCACCGGAAGCATTTTCTTCACTTACTGCCAAAGCATAAGAGAAAACGAGTCCTCTGGATTGCAGGGATTGTTTGTATCCGGTGGCACGTATGTAGTAAGTGGAGGCTTTCCGCCGGAGATTTAGTGGTCCGGGTAGTACGCCCTCTGCTTCGAGTCCACGGTGAATGGCATCTTTCATGGTAGCCCATACTTCAGCCAGGTAGTCCCATATATCTTCTTCCTCACATTCCTTTACGTATTCCCAATAACTTTTTCCGGTATCTTCACACCATTGGAGTATTTCAGTCATGTTTTCCATACCATATACATCGGGGCTTTCGATGGTTGGATTGTCATTATTTTCTGCCAGTGCACCACCACCGATGCTATAAACAGTCCAATTCTCCTGCACTTTATCGTTGCTATCCAAAGCCGCAAATGTCATTCCGTTCGGATGGAACGGTAGAAAGACTTTGGGCTGCCACACAATTTCTACCGGGGCAGTGGGTTGCAAAGTGTCTATAATGGCTACATCCGTCATGTGTCCTTTGCCTGTAGCAGCTAAACTGCCGTAAAGGGTTACTTTAAAAGATGCAGCATCCGGATGACGTTCCAGAAACATTTCGGCAGCTTTGCGCGGTCCCATAGTGTGGCTACTGGAAGGTCCTGTGCCTATTCTATATAGCTCTTTTATCGATTTCATGATTGATGATGTGTTTTTGTTAATACCATTTCTTTTTTCTGAAGTACAAATATACAATAATACCGATAATTGCCATTACAATCCAGGCAAATAAATACCCGTATTGCCATTCGAGCTCGGGCATCCATTTGTAATTCATTCCCCATACTCCGACCAGAAATGTCAAAGGGATAAAGATGGTGGATACGATGGTTAACCTCTTCATGATGTCGTTCATACGTAAATCATTGTTGGAGATGTACAGATCGACTAATGAGGAAAGAGTTTCCCGGCAGATCTCAATGGTTTGTAATACAAATTGCAAGTGGTCGTTTACATCATTGAAAAAGGCACGGTTCACTTTGTGAATAAGCAGGTTTTCTGCCCGTAGTAACTTGATATATTGTTCTTTTAGTGGAAGGATGGATTTTTTCATCAGCATATATTGGCGTCGTAATGCCTGAATCTGAATTCCGATATCATCACCGCTGGTGATGGTGAGCAGTTCTTCTTCCAAATCTTCGAGTGCGTCATCAATGGAAGAGATTGTTGAAATATAGTTTCCCATGATGCTGTTGAGCAGCACGCTAAGTAGATAATCAGTCTGGCGACTGCGTATTTTCAAGACATCATTGCGCAGGGCGGAACTGACATCATCGAAGAAGTCGGTTTCTTTTTCGAGGAAAGTAAGTACGTAGTTATTACCTAGAATAAGACAAACTTGCTGTTGGAGCAACTCGTCCAGTTCGTCTTCTTCTTTATGTTCGTTGGGGTAGAATATTTTTAAGATCAGGACGATGTATTTGTCATGCTCTTCTATCTTGGTAGGATGATCCGCATTCAGTATATCTTGCAGGACTAGGAAGTCTATTTCAAAATGACTGCAAATTTCCCGGATAGTCTCCGTATCTTTCATTCCGTGTATCTGTAGCCAATTGATCCGATCGCTGTTCAGTGTTCCCTTGATGGCTTGAAAGGTGTCGTTGGCGCTTTCCTGCATCTCGGTAGCATTGTAAGTACAAAGATGTAAGTGGGTAGGAGTAAGACTGTCTCCTGTGTAAATAAGCTTTTCGCTTAACAGATTATTCTTCATGCTTTATTCTCGTTTTAGAAAACCACTGTAACAAAGGTAGTGGTTTTCTAAATGAGAACAAGTTCTTTGGACGTTTTGTTTACAGGTTAGTCAAAATCGACTACTGTGATTCCGGCACCGCCAAACTGCACATGTTCGTCGGCATAGTGGCTCACTCCCGGTACGGTGGCCAGATACTGGCGGATTAATGTACGAAGTATTCCCGTTCCTGTGCCGTGAAGGATGCGTACACGGTCCATGCCGACTAATATGGCGTCATCAATAAAATAGGTGACCGCTTGTAGAGCTTCGTCTCCGCGCATTCCACGCACATCGATGTCCTGTCTGAAACTAAGCTTCTTTTCGTACATCTGATCGTGTGTCTGGCTACTGACAAAGGTGCTTTTGGCGATTCCTTTCGTCTTGGGTGCATTATTAGTACGTTCCAAATCGGTCTATTTTTACGGTCGTTTTTATGCTTCCAAAAGCAACGGTCTGCATTTTTACCTATTGATTTCCATCACTTGGCCGATCACTTGTCTGTCCTTTGATTTTTACATTTCACCTACTGCAATCGGCACTACTTTTAGGAGCACTTGACGGGGAAGAGACTGCGGGCTTTCGGTTCGTTTTTCTTATTTTTCTTCCGTTCTTGTTTCTCCTTTAATTTCTTCATTTTCTGTGCAATCTTCTCTTCATGCTCTTTAGAAGCCAGCGCATCTAAAGAAGTACGGAAGTCTGTCAGTTCCTGACGTGCCTGGCGTGTCTTTTCCTTTTCAGCTTGTGCTTCCTTGATTGTGCGTATTGTGTTTTCAATGCGTGCATTGGATTCCTGAAGCATCCGTTCCGCTTCTTCTTTTGCTTGCCGGATGATCTCTTTCCGTGATTTCTGCAACTCTTCCATTTCCGTTTGGTAGCGGGCAATGGTTTCTTCCATGTGCTTTTCCCGTTGACGGATAGTTTGACGTTTTCCTTCCCAGTAACGCTTGTCGCGCACGATGTCCTGAAGGTATTTGTCGGCATTGATATATTCACTTCCTACGATTTCCGAAGCATCTGCAATGACATCTTCCGGCAATCCTATTTTTCGTGCGATTTCTACGGCAAACGAACTTCCGGGATTTCCGATTTGTAGCTGGAAAAGTGCTTGCATGAGATGGCGGTCGTAAAGCATGGCTCCGTTCACTACTCCTTCATGATCTTCGGCAAAATGTTTCAGATTCTGGTAGTGGGTGGTGATGACTCCGAATGTTCCTTTCTGGTTGAAACGTTTCAGGACGGCTTCGGCAATAGCGCCTCCAATTTGCGGTTCCGTACCTCCACCGAACTCGTCAATCAGGATGAGGCTCCGTTCGTTGCAACTCTTCATCATGATTTTCATATTGGTCAGGTGAGAAGAGTAGGTACTCAAATCGTCTTCAATAGATTGCTCATCACCAATATCGATAAAGATGCTGCTGAATATACCGGCGTGACTGCGTTCGTGCAAGGGAATGAGCATACCGCATTGCAACATATATTGCAGTAAACCGACTGTTTTGAGGCAGACGGACTTACCTCCGGCATTCGGACCGGATATAATAAGAATACGTTGTTTTTGATTCAGTTCTATATCCAGTGGTACGACTTTCTTTCCGTGTTTGGCAAGTGAAAGTTGTAATAAAGGATGCACAGCCATTGTCCAGTCCAGTAGTTGCTCATTCTCTACGGCGGGTTTCAGACTATTGGTCTGTATGGCGAAATAGCTTTTCGCGCGGATAAAATCTATTTCTGCCAGAAATTCGTATGATTGAAGAATTTCCGGGATGGACGGACGGAGGATGTTTGAAAACTCGGTAAGGATGCGAATAATTTCGCGTCGTTCGTCGCCTTCGAGTTCGCGAATACGGTTGTTGGCTTCTACGACTTCCGCCGGTTCTATAAACACTGTTTTCCCGCTAGCGGATTCATCGTGTACAATACCTTTGATTTTTCGCTTGAGTCCGGGTGCGACGGGGATCACCAAACGTCCGTCACGCATGGTGGGAGCTACGTCTTTATCTACGTATCCTTCGGATTGTGCGCTGCGCAGAATGCTGTTTAACGAGCGGGAAATATTTCCCATTGTACTGGCAAGCTCGCGACGTATACGGGCTAATTCGGTGGAAGCATTATCCTTGATTTTTCCATATTTGTTAAGGATGCCGTCTATTTTTCCTATCAGTTGAGGGAAAACGGCTATATCTCCTGCCAGTCGTTTCAGACTGGGGTAGGGGGTGTCGTTCTCTTCTTCATCTTCATTCCGATGGAGAAAGCGTACAATGTCACGGATGGTTTCTAACGAACGGCGCAGGTCGAATAGTTCTTGCTCGTCCAGATACATTCCTTCTATCCGCACTCGCTTTAGTGAAGAGCGGACATCAAAGAAAAATTGATCGGGAAATCCGTCTTCTTCCTGGATGATACGGACAAACTCTGTTACCTGGTTTAATTTCTCCTCTACTTCTTCATGTTGCTCGGAAAATTTCATGTCTGTAACTCTTTCTTCGCCTAAAGTGCTAAGACACTTATCTTTTAGTAACTGTCTGATTTGGTCGAATCCTATCTTTTGCTCAAAATTTTGAGGGTATATCATATCTTTGTTCTTACTAATGGACTGCAAAAATACGATTAATTCGCGAAAAAATTATCAGAATGTTTGCAGATTTAAAAATGATTCGTACCTTTGCACCGCTTTCAACGGAAAGCACTTCTGATAAAGGAGTTTTGGAGAGGTGGCAGAGTGGTCGATTGCGGCGGTCTTGAAAACCGTTGTACTGCGAGGTACCCGGGGTTCGAATCCCTGTCTCTCCGCAATAAAGGGTGTAAATCAAGCATTTGCGAGATTTACACCCTTTTTTACACCCAAGAATGTAAAATTGGGTGTTTTTGTATTTTTTAAGATTCTTCAAAAGAATGTCAATTACAAAGCGATTGGTATTTCTATGGACTGGCAGAATGAACCTTTATGACGAAAAATATAGTTATTCAAAAAATAAATATCTTAAATATGGAATTCATTTGCCAAATATGAAATTTCTATTCATATATTCCTCTTTTGTAATTCATTAGATATTGGGTAAAAGTCTTGCCTGTTTCTTTTTTGAAAAAACGCATGAGGTGACTGGGGTCGGAAAAGTGGAACTCGTCTGCCAGTTGGCTCACATTCAGATTGGAGAACAGTAGCTCATTTTTCAGCTCTTCCAAAAGACGTTGCTTGAGTAAGTGAATGGCTGATACACCAAATTGCGCCATGACAGAATTATTCAAGGTGATACGACTTACCCGAAGCATATCAGCATATTCTTGAACGCGCTGTGTCGTTCGGATATGTTTTTCGAGTAAGTCCTTGAATTTGAATGCGTAATTGTTTTTTGGCACTTCGACAGGTAGACGATAAGTTTGAGCGTATGCCCGGTTGATAATTACCAGTAGATAATAAAGCACTGACACAATGAGGTTGTAAGTGTCTACCACAGGATGTTGTAGTTCTTGTTTTATCTTTTTTAAGAGGCGCATATATTCCGTCAGCTCCTCCGGCTCGGCAAACAAGTAGGGCGGTGTATCAGTCTGATAATAATACAACAGCCGATATACGAAGAACTTGTCAGCAATGAACGTGCGCATAAAGTCTTCGCGGAAAATAAGAAAAGTGTAATCTAGTTCTACCTCGTTCACGTGCCATTCCTGTTGCTGGTGCGGCGACAAAAGCAGCACCATACCATCCCGTAACTCCACTTTTCGGAAGTTCAGCAACAAATATCCATTGGCACGACGAAAGAAATAGAAGCTGAAAAAATCTGTCTTAAACGCCTTATGCTCGGTCAAGACACCACAGATGTCCTTGCTTTCGCCTGTGTTAATGTAGAAGTCTACGCCACATTGCGTTTTATTGAACGGAACGCTTACAAGTCTTTCGGGATTGATTATAGCTTTCATCACTCTTGTTTTTTGCTTTCTGCAAATATACATCATTCTTTTATCAAAATGGCATATATTCCTGTTTTTAAGGCATAGAGACATTGGGATATCCTTTCGAACTTTGTACCCGAAAAATAATACAAAACATAACATCATGAACGAAAAAGCAATTATTCGGTTGGTACGCAGTGCCACCTTGAAAATCAACTATGCAGGACATACCATTCTTATTGACCCCGTATTTGCCGACAAAGGAACCCTGCAATCAGCTCTCGGTGTATATAAGAATCCGAGGGTACATCTCGTAATGCCTATTAGCGACATTACTGAAGGTGTTGATATGGTACTGCTCACCCACAACCACATCGACCATTACGAACCAAGTGTAAAGCAGCATTTGCCGAAAGACATTCCTTTCTACACCCAGCCACAAGATAAGGCCGCCATCCTGAAAGATGGTTTCTCAAATGTAGAAGCGATTGAAGAGAGCATAACCTTAGGTCATCTGACCATCCACCGTGCTATTGGCCATCACGGTTTCGGTCAGATAGGCCAGATGATGGGACCTGTTTCGGGCTATGTGCTGATGTCCGAAGGGCTTCCGACTATTTATATCATGGGCGATTGCAAATGGGAAGAATGTACTCTTGCTACCGTGGAAAAGTATCGTCCTAATTATATTGTGGTGAACAGTGGCGGTGCGGTATTCCCCGAATTCTCTAAGACGGACGGTTGTATCATCCCCAATGAACAGGAAGTAATGGCGATGCTTGACACACTCCCCCCACACATCAAGCTGATTACCGTACACATGGATGCCATCGATCATTGCCAGACCACCCGTGCCATCCTTCGCAACGAAGCTCGCCATCACGGGACGGATATGAGCCGACTGATTATACCGGAAGACGGAGAAAGCATAACACTTAAATAACTGTATAAACAATCATTTCAAAATATTAGAAAGATGAAAAAGATTAGGAAAATCGCGGTAGAACAGAATTTCGCCGCGATCAGTGTCGGTAAGTTGAATGAACTGAATGAATACGAACTTCAGCTTGGCCCGGATGTGAAAATTCCCGGAAAAGTATTCTGCAGCACCGCTCTCGGAACTACGGGAAGCGAGTTTTCTTTCCAGTCATTCGCCCCGGGTACAGAAACCGGATTTCTGCATAGTCACAAGAGTCATGAGGAACTTTATTTTTTCCTCTCCGGTAAAGGTGAATTTCAAGTAGACGGAACAGTGTTCCCAGTGGAAGAAGGTAGCGTTGTCAGGGTATCTCCTGCAGGAAAACGAAGTGTCCGTAACAACGGAACGACTCCGCTCCTCATGCTCTGCATACAATATTGCAGCAATACATTCTCACAGGAGGATGCCACTGACGGAATCATACTGAAAGAACCGGTAAAATGGAAAGTCTCTCCGAAATGATTCTAAAAAGGAACTCTAAGCAGATGACTATCTGTATAAAATCCCTGATAAAGAATATGAACATAGTGGTAGGCTGCTCCATCGGGTGCAGCTACTGCTATGCCCGTAACAACTGCCGCCGTTTCCATATTACGGACGACTTCTCCGTACCGGAATATATGGTGCGAAAGCTGCGTATCATCGACACGCCCAAGCCTCACGTATGGCTGATGACCGGAATGAGCGATTTCTCCGATTGGAAGCCTGAATGGAATGCGGAAATATTCAGACGAATGAAAAGCAATCCGCAACACGCTTATATATTCCTTACGAAATGTCCGGACAAGATCAGTTTCTCTACAGATGACGAGAATGTATGGATGGGCGTGACCGTCACGCGCAATTCCGAAAAAAAGCGGCTAGACGATTTGAAAAGAAATATCAAGGCCAAGCACTACCATGTCACTTTCGAACCTATTTTCGATGAAATCGGCGATATAGATTTCGAGGGTATCGACTGGATTGTCATAGGTACGGAGACCGGACATCGGAAAGGCAAAGTGGATTCCCGTCCCGAATGGGTGCTTCACATTGCCGACCAAGCCCAAACACAGGGCGTCCCCGTGTTTATGAAAGAGGATTTGCTGCCTATAATGGGCGAAGAAAGGATGATTCAGGAACTGCCGGAACAATTTACAAAACGCTTACAATGAATACCGAAATAATCAAAGAAATAGACGTACAGAGCGTTATGACCAAATCCTCACTGCCGGTCGGAGGATATTCGGTCAACCCTTACGTGGGCTGTCCCCACGCCTGTAAGTATTGCTACGCATCGTTTATGAAACGATTCACCGGGCATACAGAACCGTGGGGTGCATTTCTGGACGTGAAGAACTGGAAACCGATAGCCAATCCGCACAAATATGACGGAGAGCGCATTGTGATAGGTTCCGTGACGGATGGTTACAACCCGTATGAGGAGCAATTTTGCCGTACCCACAGGCTGCTCGAAGAGCTGCGTGGGAGCAACGCCGAGATTATGATATGCACTAAGTCCGACCTTGTCCTGCGCGACCTCGACCTGTTGAAGCGTTTTCCCAAAGTAACGGTGTCATGGTCGGTCAATACGCTTGACGAGCGTTTTCGTACGGATATGGACAATGCCGTGAGCATAGAACGTCGTCTGAACGCAATGCGTCAGGTCTATGAGGCGGGCATCCGTACCGTGTGTTTTGTATCGCCCATATTCCCCGGAATAACCGATATGAAGGCGATTATCGAGAAAGTGAAAGGATATGCCGATTTGATATGGCTCGAAAACCTGAATCTGCGCGGGCAGTTCAAGGGAGGGATAATGACGTATATCCGTGAGAAGCATCCCGACCTCTTTCCGTTATACGAAGAAATATACAACAAAAAGAGGCTTGATTACTGGCAGGCATTGGAACAGGACATTTCCCAATACGCCAAGGCACAGGGTTCCAGTATAGAATAATGATTGCCTTACGGGCGCTCGGAAAAAGGCAAGCCGGTTATCGTAAATTATTTCTACCACGAAAAGATACGATTGACTAAATGAGGGAAAGATATTGACAATATGGTATATTAATAGTGAATAAGATATTCTTTTATTGCTTATTTTACTTTAGAATAGTTAGACAACTTAGATTTTGTACTATATATTACGATAGAAGTACAATCCATGATGAATTGTACTTCTCTATATTACATCCTGAATCCTCTGGATTTTTGTTCTTTCTGCACTGAGTTACGCAGATGCTGCTGTAACTTCTCCCATTGTTCTTTGAACCATTCGCTGATTGGCTGTTGGTTTATAGTCAGCATCAATTTATTCTTATCGATCGGGCTTCGTTCAATTTTGAAAATTACATTTTTTGTTTCAAATCTCTGTCTATATTCTTCGGAATAGATTTTTCCACTACATCTGAGAGCTTCCTTTTTTGTATAAAAGAGAATCAACCATCCCCTTGGTAAAACCAGTGACATAGCATAATTTTTCCATTCTCAGCATTTCTTTGAGTAATGGGAACCAGCATAATGCCTTTTCAAGCAGGGTGTTTAGCCGTGATATTTCTTTGTCTTTAGCTTCAATCTCTTTATTATGTATTCCTTGAAGATTGCGTATTTGTCTGCCGTGCTGTTCCTGCATTTGTTGCATCTGAATTTTTAATTCATCAGTAGCTTTGTCCCGGTTGGCAATCTCCTGATGTAGCTGCTCGATGTTATGTTCCAGTTCTTTCAACTTACCGCTTCCGAAAAGAGAACCTACGCTGCTGGTTATGGCAGTGGCTACATCGGTAGCTGCACTTTTGAGTTTGTCTGTACGTATCTCAGCTTTTACCTGTTTGAGTTCCTGTTCGGCAAGGCTTACCTGTTGCTCCTTGTGTCGCTTGGTTTCTTCTATACGTTGCAGTTCGGCTTTCTGCTTCTCAATGATGAAATCGTTTCGTTCCAGATGCTCTTTACCTGTGACAGCTTTTGTCTGCCCACGTTCCATTAGCAGAATATCGGAAGCAAGGGTCTGCATGGTTGCCATATCCTCGTCATTGAGCTTTCGGCTCTTCCCGGTTTCGTGGTTCATCCAGTCGAATACGATATGAGCATGATAGTTCGGCTTGAACCATCTGCTTCCTATTTGGAAGCTCTCTTTGTCTTCCGCTTCCGGCTGACCGTTCAGCCAATGCCCTTCGTCTTTATGCAGGAAAATCTGTAGCGGAGTGATGCCCCAGCGTCTTTGGCACTCTTCACCGAATTTGCGTACATCAGCCAGTGTGGTGTCCGGTCTGATAAGCAATACTCCTTCACGGATGGGTGAGCATCCCGCCACCTTGATAATCTTTCCATTCTTTCCCTTGCGTTCCCTTTCCTTTTCCTGCATGGCACGTCCGGTCTTTTCCTTGACCATTTGCTTGATATTGTCATAATGAGTTCGCAGTTCGGGAGTGCCGAAGTCGGGATTTATCCACTGTTCGTTATCGGTGGAAAGTTCGGGAACGACATAGATTCTGGACTCCCCGATATTACGCATATACTCGGCAGTCCTTCGGTTGTGTGCCTCGCTCGATGCGATGTTGCAAGGCTTGATGTGTATGCTTGATTTTGTTGCCATAGCTTCTTTTCTTTGTTTACAATTAATTTACTTTGCTCGCTTTCGCAGAGGGGTTATTTTATGAATCTCGGCTGCATTCGGCATAGGTCAAGCAAGTTTGCCTCTGCTCTCATTTGCACGAGATTTCTTAGGGGTAACCCATAAGCGGAGATTGCAAAGAGAGGGTCACTCTTTGCTCGGGGTTCTCAGGGGTGAAACGCCCTGAGTGGGTCATTAGGGCAAAGCCCTAATCCCCTCGGGAGAGCCCACAACTACGAAAGCGGAGCGTGTAGTTATAGTGGGCTATAACCGAAAACCGTTCTTCTTTTTCGGTGGCTGGGTGTGCGTCTCTCTTACGGACTGGACTTGCCTGTTTCTTTCAGCCTGTTTCTGTAAGTATTCGTTCAAGTCCTTGCATCCGCTGTAGGTTTGCGAAGCGTCACGGATGTATAAATCCCTGCCGTATTCCATACGAATTTGCCGGAGTGCTTCCATCCCTGCACGGTCATTGTCAAAGAAACAATGTATGCGCTCGTAGCTACCCAACGGATAGAGAGCCTTGCTCACATTCGATACAGAGTTCAATACCATATAATCTTGTCTGTCCAGTTCGGGAAATTTCGGGCAATTTTCCAATCTCAAAGTAAGAAATGAAAGATAGTCCATAAATCCCTCGAACACATAACACGTTTCCCTCGCTTTTCCCGCCTGTCTGATGTGGGAGATTTCCTTAGGGGCAATACAGCCCTTGAAATAACGGTTGCGAATCTCATAGCCGCCCGATATGTTTGGAAAGGCAATGGCGAAATACCGTTTGCCGTTGTTGGTGAAATGAGCTTCGCGGCATTCTCTTTTCGCCAGTTCCGTGTTTATTCCCCTTTCCTGCAAATATGAGAGTAGGGCAGGCGAAGAAAGCGGTACAATCTCCAGTTGTTGAAAACGTGGCTCGGAAGATGACTGCTTGCCAAAAGAGAAAGAATCAGGACGGATATGTGGTGTCTGTTCCGCTATGCGTTCCAATATATAAGGTATATGGTCGGTAGCATATAAGTGTGACGCCAGTTCGATGGTGCCGCCGCCTTTGCCGAGTGCAAAATCATACCATTGGTTACGCTCGATATTTACCTTGAACGAGGCTTCAGTTTCTTCCTTAACGGTGATTTATACCATAGGTTGATACCCTGTTGTTTGACGGGAGAATATCCCAAACTGTGCAGATAATCTGCTATCCTGATTTGCTTGGCTGTCTGTATATCCATAAGATAATTGTTTGAGTAGTTGGTGAATTGATTTATTTTTCTTTTCGCCCGTACCATTTTAAGAAGTACGGTCTATATAACCACTTCACTAAATTGTCGTATATATAGAATACGGCAATAAAGTGAAGCGGTTTATCCATTCCTTGCATCACTTCGCTTTATCCTTAATATATAGACCCACAGAATGAAGTGAAGCGATTGCAGGTAACGGGTTAATAGTGGAAGTCGGGCATGAATGTGTATTTTCTGCCGTTCTCTTGCACTATCATCCGTTTGTTGCGAAGCATGGTGATGAGCGGTACTGCCTTTTGATGGTTCAGTTTTACACCTATTGACGTATAGCTTTTGATTAAAGCATCTTCCAGTTCCTTGTAACCGTATTCCTCTTTCAGCCCGAAAACGGCTTCCAATGCGATGCGGTGCTGCTGTTCGGTGATATGCCTGTAAGGGTCGAACTTTTCTTCCTCGGGTCTTCCCGGTTTCTTGCTTTCTGTTTTGTAACCCTCTATGAGTTCGGGCAAGGCATTGTCGTTGATGCGAAAGGCAAAAGGCTCGAAATCCATCGCCCGGATGTGCATGGCTGAAACACTGCTTATATCCCCGTTGCTCTTGTCCTTTTCCACCAGCAATACGGTTTCCGCCTTATTGTTTAACTCCGTGCCGATATGCCCTCTCGCATTCTCATCCCCTTTGTTCTGATGCAGTATCGTATGGATGTGTATCTGCCTGTCGTCCGTCCACTGCATCAGTTTGGATATGATGCGTGTGGATTCGCCGGGGCTGTTGATGTCATATACCATGTCACGGATGCCGTCTATGATTACAGACCAATGTCGGGCGTATTATAGATAGCCTGTTCGACAATCCTGATACGCTGTTCAGGCGTGTATTTCCTCAAAGCGAGAAATTCAAGGTTTTCGCTGTCCCTGTCATCGGGC
>ENA-OQAB01000383-OQAB01000383.1-human-gut-metagenome-genome-assembly--contig:-NODE-383-length-24941-cov-3.752761_pt1 | contig 24941 bp, 24 predicted proteins | sample MGYA00242490_ERZ504517 | MGnify/ENA primary metagenome ERZ504517 (study PRJEB26092, sample SAMD00036298) | human gut metagenome | host: Homo sapiens | study: EMG produced TPA metagenomics assembly of...
GACATTGCCCTGCCGATCATCTCTGCGGGAACCTCCAGCCGAAATTCATAGTAAGGCTCCAGAAGAATACTTTTGGCCTTTTTCAGTCCCTGACGCACTGCCCGGTAGGTTGCCTGACGGAAATCTCCGCCTTCTGTATGCTTCGCATGAGCCCGTCCGGTCAGAAGAGTGATCTGCACATCTGTCAGGGCAGAGCCTGTCAGAACTCCCAGATGCTCCTTTTCCTCCAGATGGGTAAGGATCAGTCTCTGCCAGTTACGGGCAAGAACATCCTCACTGCAGGCAGTAAAAAACTGACAGCCGCTTCCCGGCTCTCCCGGTTCAATAAGCAGCTGTACTTCCGCATAATGGCGCAGAGGCTCAAAATGTCCCACACCGATCACAGGCTCTGCAATGGTCTCTTTGTATACAATACTTCCTGCTCCAACTTCCACTGCCACATGAAAGCGTTCCCAGATCATACTTTTCAGGATTTCGATCTGAACCTCTCCCATTAACTGGGCATGGATTTCTCCCAGAACACTGTCCCACACTATATGAAGCTGCGGCTCTTCCTCCTCCAGCTGTTTCAGTTTTTTCAGCATCTCATGAACATCACATCCCTCAGGAGGTATGATCTGATAATTGAGAACAGGCTCCAGAACAGGAAGAACCGACTCCTGCTCTGTGCCAAGCCCCTGACCCGGATGAGTTTTTGTAAGTCCGGTCACTGTACAGATATCTCCTGCCGAAACCTCCTGGACCAGTTCATATTTAGAACCGGAATAAATACGGATCTGATCGATCTTTTCCTCATCCAAAATCGTTTTGACCTTCAGATCTCCTCCTGTGATCTTCAGATAGGTAAGCCGCACTCCCTGAGGATCTCTGGCGATCTTAAATACTCTTGCCCCAAATTCCCGGGGATAAGCCCGCTCCATAGTATAGCTTTCCAGTCCCTGAAGAAATTCCTGAACTCCCTGCATTTTAAGAGCAGAACCAAACCAGCAGGGGAATACCTTCCGCTGCACGATCAGACGGCAGATTTCTCTGTGAGCAACCTCTCCTGTTTCCAGATAGGTTTCCAGAAGCTCTTCCTCACACATGGCAAGATTTTCCATAAGGTCATCCAGGTCTTCTGATGTGTCTGTTCCGGATTTCATACTCTCTGTTTTATCGTCACCGACAGCTCTTTCACTGTTATCCTCTGTCAGACAGGCAAAATTCCATGCAGTTTTCGTTGAGACGTTTTCTGAGGTCCCTGAGAAGAGCATCATGATCTGTTCCCTGCTGATCCATTTTATTTACAAAAAGAAACACCGGAATCTCATATCTTTCCAGAAGCCGCCACAAAGTCATGGTATGGCTCTGTACGCCGTCCATGCCGTTTATTACCAGTATCGCATAGTCAAGCACCTGAAGGGTACGCTCCATTTCCGCAGAAAAATCCACATGGCCCGGAGTATCCAGAAGCGTGATCTCCATCTCTTCTGTTTTCAGCCGCGCCTGCTTGGAAAATATAGTAATTCCCCGTTCCCTCTCCAGCTCATAAGTATCCAGAAAGGCATCTCCATGATCCACTCTTCCCAGCTTTCGTATTTCTCCGCAAAGATAAAGAAGCCCTTCGGATAAGGTCGTTTTTCCGGCATCTACATGGGCAAGAATACCGATGCATATACGTTTTTTGTTTTTTCAGGCTTTTGTCCGCCCATAAAAAATGCCTCCTTCTGTGGTCGCATAATAGTGAATTATAGCACAAAAGGAGACGATAGTCGAGATGCCAACAAGCAATCACAATTCATTGATCGTTGCTGTAATGGGCATATTACAGATGCGCATTTGCCGGAAGAAACGGTGCAAGAAGTGAAACGATCACAAGCAGCGCCAGTATTCCTGCAACGGATGCTGAAGGAAGCTGCCATTGGGTTCCCCAATAATCTGTAATCATCTGAGTATAAAAAAAATAATGCAGGGGCAGACCCAGACCGCAGCCTGCAAAAAGTCCGAATATCGTATATGTAGCTGTTTCCATACTGATCATCTTCTTTATCTGTAAATCATCCATTCCCACCGCGCGCATGACTCCGTATTGTTTGGTTCTTGCAGATACACTCATGGAAATACTGTTTACAGTGTGAATAACAGTAATCAGTGTGATCACTGCCAGGAATCCATAAACAAATAAACAGAACATAAAATACGTATTTTGCGTGTCTTTATTCTGCGCCATCCTGTCATAAAAATCATAATGTCCGTCTGACAGTGCGTGAAGCTCATTCACATTCTGTTCTGAGGCTTTTGAGGAAAGCTGCACATCAAGAACAGCATAGGCATCTTCACCTGTAATATCCGTAAACATTCTCTCCGAACAGATAACAATTGGCTGATCCGTTGTATCAAAGGGACTGTCTTCCAGAACTCCGGCTACTGTAAGCTCTGTCTGCTCCAGCCAGATGGTGTCTCCAACCTTCAGAGAGTTGCTTTTATCATAGACTGTCAGTACGCCGTTTCCCTCAGCAACATCCGATATATCACCTGCGATCAGGTCTTCTGCCGCCCATCGGAACTGATCTTCTTCATATGAGATCAAATCAATCTGTCCTGATTTCCCTTCATATTCTGCCGGAAGGCTTTGATACATCCTGCCAAACGCGCGTTTTACATAGGGCTGGTTTTCCACCTGATTTACAAAGCTTTTTTCAATTTCACACAGATTATCCGGACTGCTGTAAAAAACGTCCGGCGCCCAGGGTCTTAAGGGGGTAAGCGCCATATTCACCCATTGCACAAGAACAGAAAAGCTTAAAATCATAATAATACTAAGTGCAAAGGAACCCGTCATAAGAAGCAGGTTTTTACGGGAGGATACTGCATGATGAATCCCCAGGGCTGTCTCAATTTTCAGAAAGTTTTTCCTGACCGGCCGGGATGCGTTTCCGTTTTCATAAAAAATTTCCCGGTAACAGCCGCAACCGGAGAAACAGCCGCCGCCCGTCTTGCCGGAGAAATGGAAGATAACAGCACTGTCAAAACTCCAACAATAATTCCACTGATGATCCCCACACCACTGATTTCAAACAGAGGAATCTGTACAAACTCGGCTCCTGCCCCAAACCGAAGCAGCGCACAGAGTATCCATGTACCTGCAATACCTGCAGCCACACCAACCGGAACAGCTGTTTTACACCAGTAAAGAGCTTCCAGTCTGACTATGTGCATAACCTGGGTCCTGCTCGCCCCAATACATCGGAGCATTCCAAAAAAACTGTGTTCTCTCTGCGGTTCTGCTGTTCAGACTTCCCGCGATCATAAAGACTCCTGCTGCCAGAACCAGAACAAACAGGATGACAGCTATAAGATAATTTCCCATAATATAAGAATCGCTGCTGAATCCTGTTATTCCCAGCAAAGCCGTATTTTCCGATAATATTTCATCAGTAAATCCATAGGTCTGCCGCAGCTCTGAAATCGCCCTGCGAATATTAATATTTTCATTAAAGCGTACAAAACATACCGGCTCAAGCCTGCTTTCTTCTGCTTTTGCCAGACTCTGAAAGGAATCCCAGCTCAGAAAAGTCCCCACCACATCGGCATCTGTAGTAATGGTAACATCTCCTCCAAAACCGGAAATCCTATAGTCAAAATCCCCGGCCGGTGTATGCATGGTAATCACATCTCCAATATTTACAGAAAGTAACTCTTTCGCTCCATTGGAAAGTAAGATTTCATTCTCTTTTACAGGATACTGCCCCTCTGTCAGATCCTCATAGATTTCCGTGAGAATCGAATGATCGCCGCCTGCAATAACGCATGTTTTTCCCTGAATCGTATAGTCAGCAGACAGATCAACATTCAGTGCGTCATAATGAGAGACAGCTGCAACATCTGTCCTCTGTGCAATCTGATCAATCTGCTTCTCAGTCGGCTCCTTCAGCATAATATGCCAGCTGCCATGCTCTTCTGTCACGCGCTTTTTTTCCATACGGATTCCCATATCTGCCATACTGAAAATCGCGGTAACCAGCAGTACCGAAATAATAATACACAGCATCGTCATGCGGTTCTGTCTCTTTCGCACCTTTGCAGAAATCGGAATAAGGCTTAAATAGCTTTTCATTGACAGCACCTCCCGAAATCAGTAAGCACTCCGTCCGACACCTGAAGCACCCGGTCTGCGGTCTGGGCGATGCTGCGATTGTGGGTGATCATAATAATAGTCTGCTCATATTTTTTTGACGCCTCTTTTAACAGAGCGATCACCTCGCTGCTGTTCTGAGTATCCAGATTTCCTGTTGGCTCGTCTGCAAGGATCAAAGCCGGACGGGTAATCAGCGCGCGTCCAATGGCCACTCTCTGCTGCTGGCCGCCGGAAAGCTGGCTTGGCAGGTAATTCCGGCGATCTTTTAAATTCAGTACAGTCAGAAGCTCTTCCAGATATTTTCTGTCCGGCTTCTGATAATCCAACAGCATTGGGAAAATCATGTTCTGTTCCACTGTCAGCTCTGGGATCAGGTTAAACGCCTGAAAGATAAAGCCGATATTCCTGCGCCGGAATACGGTCAGCTTCCGGTCATTCATAGAAAAAATATCCTTGCCGTCGATCAGCACCTTTCCCGAAGTAGGAACGTCCAAAGCACCGATCATATTCAAAAGGGTACTTTTTCCGGAACCGGATTCTCCCACAACCGCCACATATTCACCCCTTGGAACAGAAAAGCTGACGTCTTTCAGTGCCTTTACAGAAGTTTCTCCGCTGCCATAGGTCTTACAGATATTTCTGACCTCTAATAAATTCATTATGCAACACCTCTTTCTCAATAACTTTGCTCTGCAGACAGATAATGTTCTTTTTTGTCTACAATACAAAGGATAGCACTGAAACATTACAGTCAGCCTACAGCCAGCCTACAATTTTGTAGGAATTAAAAAATTCATTGTAAAAACCGTGCCTCTTCCCGGCTCACTGTCCACCTCAATGCTGCCGTCATGTGCCTCAATGATCGCTTTTGCAAGGGGAAGTCCAAGACCGATCCCCTGTCTGTCCCTGGAAAAACGGCTACGATAAAACCGCTTGAAAATATGGTGCAGATCCTCCGGATGAATGCCGCATCCATTGTCTTTTACCACGATTTGAACGACAGAAGGCAAGGCTCTCCATTCGATATGAATCTTATCTCCTTTTTCTGTATGATCCAGAGCATTTTTTACAATGTTGCCGATTGCTTCGGACAGCCAGTCACGATCGCAGAAAAGAATCACCTTATCTGAGCCGGACAGAAGGATTTCTTTCTGCTCCTGTCTGGCCCTGTATGCAAAATGCAGCTCAATGTCCCCCATCATATCCGCCACATTTTCCGTTTCCTTTTCAATCATAATGGAACCGGCATCCAGTTTTGTGATTTTAAGCAGATTCTGCACCAGTGTTTCGATGCGGTCAAGCTCCTGTTCTGATAAATCTGCAAACTCTTTTACCAGAGACGGATCCACATCCTCATCCTGAAGCAGCCCGTTATAGATATTCAGGGCTGCCAGCGGTGTTTTCAGCTGATGAGAAATATCCGAAATTGTATTTTTCAGAAATTCCTTTTCCCGAAGCCGGTTATCTGCATGTGCATTTAAAGACCGCTGCCAGAGAATTGACCGCGTGAAACAGCCGGTACAGTTCCCCCTCGTCATCACACTCAATACGCGCATTGCGATTGCCGTCAAGATACCCGTTGATCTGTGACACTGCCTGTTCCATAAGCTGATCCTGTTTCCGGAAACAGGAATAACACGCTGACAGTATCAATCCTCCTGCCAATGCAAAAACAAGTAACAGGAACAAAGAAATCCTCTGGAAGTACCGATATAAGAATCCCTGGGTCAGCAGAAGGGCTGCCATCCAGATAACTGATAATGCAAGAAACAATTTTCTGATCTCTTTATTTACAAATATTTTCATAAAGCTCCTCACCCTGTCACATTCCATTTGTACCCCATTCCCCGGACTGTCAGAAGCATCTGAGGATCGCTGGGATTATCCTCAATCTTCATACGAAGCCGTCTCATATATACAGTAAGGGTACTGCTGTCAATGTAATTTCCATCGCAGTCCCACAGCTGGCCCAAAATTTTTTCCTTGGTAAGTACCATATTGGGATTTCTCATAAACAGGCACAGAAGCTTGTATTCCGCAGCAGTCAGTTCCAGCAGTTCCCCGTTTTTAAAGACCTGCCCCTGCAGTAAAAGTACTTTTATTCCATTTGATTCCAGCTGAGTATCTGATGAGCTGAAATCTTTTGCCCGGCGGAGCAGCGCATTTACTCTGGAAACTAACACTCCCAGCTTAAACGGTTTTGTAATATAATCGTCTCCGCCAATATCCAATCCCATGATAATGTCCATTTCCTCATCAGCCGCTGTCAAAAAAATAATAGGCACTTTGGAAACCTGCCGCACTTTTTTGCAAAATTCAAATCCCGTGCCGTCCGGCAGCGATACGTCCAGTACCAGAAGATCATATTTTCCATCCGCCCACAAACTGTCTGCTTCTTTGAGCGTTCTGGCTACGGCCAGTTCAAAGCCCTGTTTCCTGAATGCAAAAGAAAGCCCGTTAATCAGGCTCAGATCATCTTCTAAAAGCAATATTCTGCTCATGTTTTTCTCCTTTTCCTGTTTCATCTGTTCCGTTTTTCTGAAACTGATCGCTTTTCCCGGAACTGCGAAATATTTCCACTGAAATTTCTTCCATGTTTACTCCCGGAAATACAGCGGTCTGAGGTTTCTCACCACATTTTCGCTGACTCGGACCACTGCATCCAGATCCTCATCCCTGTGGTTCAGATATGCGTGAAAGCATCCCTGTATACAAAAAGACAGAAGAATATTCCGCTCTGTATCATGCTGATATTCCGGATATCTCTGCCAGATCAGCTTTTTCAGCTCCATTTCCAGACAGTCGCCCAGCCGCGCTTTTTCTTTCCCGGAAAACAGAATACCGATCAGAGAATTACTGGACAAAAGAGCCATGTAAAGATTTCTGGTAAAAATCTCAGGCTCCCGGAAAGGATCCTGCTGCTGCGCGGAAATATTTTTTACTACAGCGGTAATGGTTTCTGCCTCCATCAGCTCTGACAGGGCAAAAATATCCTCGTAATGGCTGTAAAATGTAGATTTATTGATACATGCAAGAGCGCACAGTTCCTTAACTGTGATCTTTTCCAGAGGCTTTTTTGCCCTCAGCTCCAGAAATGCATTTTTAATGGCTTTTTCTGTTTTTTCTATTCTGATATCCATACTCTCCCTCGTTTTCCGTTTTTTCCGAATGTCCCAGCCTGTCCTCTTTTCATAGCTGCCTTTCGTATATTACGCGACATTTTTATCAAAAGGTTGCTTATCCGTCTTACAGAATGTTTTGTTGGTGGACATTCTCTGTACTGTTTTTTATATTATAGTCAAAAGCACAACTGATGTCTATTATCTATAAGGAGAAGATCATGGATTTTTATGGATTCTATACAGGAAAAATTTTTGATGCCTATGACTATCTGGGCGCTCATATAAACAACGGAACGACCATATTCCGCACCTTTGCGCCTGCCGCTTCCCGAATCACTGTATTCGGAGATTTTAACCACTGGCAGGAATGGGACATGCACAAGGTTTCTGACGGCAATTTCTGGGAGCTTTCTGTTCCGGGAACAAAGGAAGGAATGATGTATAAATACTGTATTTATGACAGATCCGGAAACCGGGTGGAGCACTGCGATCCCTATGGCTTTGGAATGGAGCTGCGTCCAGGCTCAGCCTCTGTTATAAGGAACCAGCAGGGCTATTCTTTCCACGATGAAGAATGGATGGCAGCCCGCACGGACTGCCGTCAGAAGCCGCTGAATATTTATGAACTGCATTTCGGTTCCTTTAAAAAGCCATCAGACAAAGCAGATTCCTGGTATACCTATGAAGAAATGGCAAAAATCCTGATTCCCTATGTAAAAAACAACGGCTACAATTATCTGGAGATCATGCCTCTGAACGAATATCCCTGCGATGAATCCTGGGGTTATCAGGCCACAGGCTTTTTCAGCCCCACTTCCAGATACGGCACTGCGGATCAGCTGAAATATTTTGTTGACTGCTGTCATCAGAATGGCATTGGCGTGATCATGGACTTTGTACCGGTACATTTTGCACTGGACAGCTATGGTCTGGCTCAGTATGACGGGACAGCTCTGTACGAGTATCCTCATTCTGCCGTAGGTGTCAGCGAATGGGGAAGCTGCAACTTTATGCATTCCCGTGGAGAAGTACGGAGCTTCCTGCAGTCTTCTGCAAACTACTGGATAAAAGAATTTCATATAGACGGGCTTCGTATGGATGCCATCAGCAGGGCTATTTACTGGCAGGGGGATCCTGCGCGGGGCGTAAACCTCAACGCAGTGGAATTCCTCCAGTACATGAACAGAGGACTGAAAGAAATGCACCCCTCTGTGATTCTGGCTGCCGAAGATTCCACAGCCTTTCCGAAGGTTACAGACCCGGTTTCCCAGGGCGGTCTGGGCTTTGACTATAAATGGGATATGGGATGGATGAACGACACCCTTGACTATTTTCGTACCGGACCGGAATATCGAAGCAGTAATTACCATAAACTGACGTTTTCCATGATGTATTACTATGATGCAAGATTCCTTCTCCCTCTTTCCCATGATGAGGTAGTGCATGGAAAAGCTACGATCCTCCAGAAAATGAATGGAGATTACGACAACAAATTCCCTCAGGCAAGAGCGCTTTATATGTACATGTATGCCCACCCGGGCAAAAAGCTCAACTTTATGGGAAATGAATTTGGACAGCTGAGAGAATGGGACGAAAAACGGGAACAGGACTGGATGCTTCTGGATTATCCCATTCACAGTGGATTCGCCCGTTTTATGAAAGATCTCAATGAAATCTACCTGACCCATTCTGCCCTCTGGGAAAAAAGATTACCAGGCAGACGGTTTCCGGTGGATTGACTGCCACCAGGAACAGACCTGCGTCTATGTATTGGAACGGAGCAGCAAAAAAAGAACACCTTACTGCAGTCTTTAACTTTTCTGACCGGTCTCAGACCTATGAACTGAAACTTCCCGGCTGTCAGAAGATCAAAGAGCTTCTTAACAGTGATCTGGAGGCATACGGAGGCAGCCTGAAGCGCCGCCGCCCTGCCAGAAAGATCACAGACGGCAGATATCAGGCAGAGCTTCCTGCATTTTCCGCAATGTATTATATTGCGGAATAACAATACTGCTAAACTTCCCAATCCAAACAAAAAGCTGTTCCCCACAGAACATAAAAATGTGACGGCTTTAGCTTTTTCCTGCCTGCAAAGTAAAAGCTGCCAGTACAAGCCTCCAGCAAGGTTATCACTTCCTGCTGAAAGCTGTCCGGCAGCTTTCTGTTCTGTTATTTTATTTTCCTGAAATACCTGCTACTGTAAAGTATATCATGGGCAAAGTAATTTTGCTCAGGATTCCTCTTCTCCCGGAGCTGCGGTATCATCCCCGGAGCCGCCTCCGTCAGTTTCCACACTTCCCTCAGCGCTTCCCGCATCTCCTTCCACAGAAACCACACTGTTGGCAGGTTCTGTCTCATTATAGGCAATAGTGATCCTGTCGCCTACGTCATATTTAACGATTCCCAGGAAGTCTGTAATCGGAACATCAAAAATCAGATCGTCATGACCTTCCAGTACAATATAATAATGGGTATTTCCATCGATTACTCCCTGAGCCATACGCTTAATCTCGCCTGTAAGCTTTTTGGTGTTTTCTCCGGCTACTGCCGCGCTGTTTCCTTTGATCATTTTCAGGTAGGTTTTTTCGCACTGCTTCACTGTATCTCCAATGGCTACGTTCTGATACTTCTGGATATTCAGCATGGCATATTTTTTTACCAGACCTGCATTATCCTTCAGTGCAATGAAATAAGTAGGTTCGTCTGCAATATTCAGAAGAAGAGGGAAGGTTGCCCGGTAGCCCAGATTCTGTACCTGACCTTCTGCAGATTCCATTGCGGAATACTCTTCTGCTCCCGGTATCTCATAATACTTCGTTTCCTTTGTCCTCTGATTCATCAGAACAAAGCCTACATTAGAACGGTCTCCGCTTACAGAGGTTACGCCAGTATATACCCATACGTCGTCATCAATAGCAAGATAATTATAGCCTTCTGTTGTTTTAAGACAGCCCTTCTGTCCCAGAACACTGTTGATAAATCCGTTGATCAGCGTACCATGGTAGTTATAAAGCTCGATCAGAAGATCCGCCGGATAGGCACGGTCTACCCATGTAGGACAGTCTTTGATCTTATAATCTTTACATTCTCCTGTTACTGCATTACAAAGAACCACTCTTCCAATGGTCTGTCCGCCAAAAAGTCCGATATTGAATTTTTTCACAGGGCATACCCAGTAGGGAGTTCCCTCTTCGTCAATCTCAAAGCTGAGCTGGTCAAAAATGTAAGTAGGATACTTAAATCTCAGATGTCTGTAAATATTCCGGTTAAAATACTCTGCCTCTGAGTATTTAATCCCCTGATCCAGCTTCACAAGCTCTGTATTCTGAGTTGCCATATCAATAGTAATATAAGCCGGAATTCCATCACTCATATTAGTCAGCCATTTAATGGGACTTGCGTATACCAGAGGAGTCACACGAACCGGACGTCCCTGATAATTAATCTGAGAATAAAGATCACTGACTTCAAACTGAGAAACCATATCCACCATACTTCCCATTTTACGGTTTCCCAGAAGCGCTGCAGATTCCTTGTCCAGAAGCGGGATCTGATCGTAGCTGATCTGTTCAATATCCTCTGCAAAATTTCCGGTTTCCGGAACCATCAGGTTCCGGTATTTTTTTGCATTGACGATCGGTGAGGACAGAATGCTGCCTGCAAAATAAACAAGCACCAGAACCACGACCAGCCCTATCCCCAGCTTCAGGATTTTTGAACTTTTGACCTCTTCTTTTGAATGGATGCCCTTTCTGCCTCCATAAAACAGCAGTCCCAGCACTACCAACGCGATCAGAAACATCCAGAATCCACTGGAATGAATGTTCACCGCAGGAATTGCCACATAGTAGTACACAGCAGCTATTACAATTACCGCAAGCACTGCCAGAAGCTTTCCTTTTTTACCGGAACCTGCTCTTCTTTTCCTGTACATATATTTCCTCCTTATCTCATCGGAACCTGTTCTGATTTTTCTGTAAATCTGCCAGGTATCACTCCGATTTTCAGGATATTGTATCACCTTTTTCCGGAAAAGTCATTGGATATTCTGTAATAAAGAAAATCTTTATATAATCTTTATACGCTTTTACAGCACCTTTGTGGTCCATTTGCTCATATCCCACACCTGGTTTACCACATCCTGATAAAATTCCGGCTCGTGGCAGATCAGAAGCAGACTTCCTCTGTACTCTCTCAGGGCTTTTTTCAGCTCATCCTTGGCGTCCACATCCAGATGATTGGTAGGCTCGTCCAGCACCAGGATATTTGTATCCCGGTTCACCAGCTTACACAGGCGCACCTTTGCCTGCTCGCCGCCGCTTAAAACCCGCACCTGGCTTTCAATGTGCTTGGTTGTCAGACCACATTTTGCAAGGGCGGAACGGATCTCATACTGACTATAAGAAGGAAATTCCTGCCACAGCTCTTCGATACAGGTATTTTTATTGTCTCCCTTTACCTCCTGCTCGAAATACCCGATCTGAAGGTTTTCTCCCTGGTCGCAGGTACCGGAAAGAGACGGGATCAGCCCCAGCATACTTTTCAGAAGGGTTGTCTTTCCAATTCCGTTGGTTCCCACCAGAGCGATTTTCTGACCTCTCTCCATATAGAAATTCAAAGGCTTTGACAGAGGCTCCCCATAACCGATCACCAGATCATGTGTCTCAAAAAGCATTTTTCCGGGAGTCCGTCCATAACGGAAGTTAAATTCCGGCTTCGGTTTTTCCGCTGCCAGCTCGATCACATCCATTTTGTCCAGCTTTTTCTGACGGGACATAGCCATGTTTCTGGTGGATACACGGGCCTTGTTCCTTGCAACAAAATCCTTCAGTTCACTGATCTCCTGCTGCTGGCGGCGATAAGCTGCCTCCAGCTGGGCTTTTTTCACCGCATAGACCTCCTGAAAATGATCGTAATCGCCCACATAACGGTTCAGCTCCTGATTTTCCATATGATAAATAAGATTCACCACTTCATTTAAAAAGGGAATATCATGGGAAATCAGGATAAACGCATTCTCATAATCCAGAAGGTACCGCTTCAGCCATGCAATATGCTCTTCATCCAGATAGTTGGTAGGCTCATCCAGAAGAAGGATATCCGGTTTTTCCAGAAGGAGTTTTGCCAGAAGAATCTTCGTTCTCTGACCGCCGCTCAGATCTGTTACGTCACGTTCCAGTCCCAGATCCAGAAGTCCCAACGCTCTTGCAACCTCTTCCACCTTGGCGTCGATCACATAAAAGTCATGAAGGGTCAGCTCATCCTGAATATTTCCCAGTTCCTCCATCAGTGCATCCATTTCCTCCGGATCCGCACTTCCCAGCATATCGCAGATTTCGTTCATACGCTGCTCCTTCTGAAGAAGAGGATCAAAAGCAGACTTCAGCACGTCACGGATGGTCATTCCCTTTTCCAGGACTGCATGCTGATCCAGATAACCTGCACGGACATTTTTGCCCATTCCACCTTTCCCTCATCCGGCATCAGCTTCCCTGTCACAATATTCATAAAAGTGGATTTTCCTTCTCCATTGGCTCCGATCAGACCAATGTGCTCTCCTTTCAGAAGACGGAAGGACACGTCAGTAAAAATAGCACGGTCGCCAAATCCATGTGACAGATGTTCTACGTTCAAAATACTCATAAAATACCCCCTGATGATTTCTGTTATGTTCTATACAGGATTCCTGTCCTGTACTGTATCAGCATCTTTCTCTGTTTTTACAGAGTTTCGTCTGCTATTATATTATTTCTCCTAACAAAAATCAATCAGAGGGTTGTTATAAAATATGAAATTTTGCCGTTACTGTTCACATGGCTCTATCCCGCGAGGTGTTTTGGCATGTATATGCCAAAATCCCGAGACATACAAGCCAAAATTCCATTGCCGCAGGCAATCTGAAATGAATTTTGGCCCGTTGCTGTGAACGGAGTGAACAGTAACATTTTCCCTAATCTGCAGATATCACGCCCAGTCCGCTGCCAAGCCTGCCGCCCTGCATCAGATATTTCCTGGCATTTCTCTGAAGACTGGTGTTTTCCGGATATTTTTCCGGATCCTCTATCAGGCAGTCAAAGATCCTTTCTTCCCCTTCCCGGAACTGAAAATCCACCGACTGGATCTCAAACATCTGCTGAAAGCGGAGAATATTGGATTTTTCATCCAAAATCTCCTTTAATCCGGGGAAAAGCAGCCAGGAATGGCATACATACGGAATCTCTCCACCCCAGAATTTCCGTCCCATATCCAGCGATTCTCTGCAGGCTTCCGGATCCAGCGGCTGTCCCTCGGGGATATGTATACTGATCACTGGATCGCCTACTGCTGTCTTCCTGCCTTTATATTCAAATTCCCACAAAGATTCTGTTTTTTCAAACTGCAGTCTGCCCAGACGAAAAAGCGTCATTTCCCACATGACGCCACAGCCATTCATATTCCTGAATCCCGTATTCCCCATATCTTCGGAAAACATACCTGGCACCAGACAGCAATATCGGAGAAGGTGTCAAAAAACACCCTGTCTCCGATTCCTGCTCTCTGATACTTCTCATATGTTTCACATGCAAGTCTGCAGTAATAATAAAGAAATCTCTGTCTGTATCCGGCAAGAGATGCGATCTCCCGGAAAATTTCCTCTCTGTCTGTAAAAAACAGTTCACGGACATACTGATAACAGACTTCAGAGATCTCCTCATTCATTTTTTCCACAATACGCACTGCGCCGAAAGGCAGACCGATCTCTGTGCAAAACCTTCTCAGATCCATATTAACACCCTTCTGTCTCTTTCCGGAATTCCCTGAGATCCACGGTCTCACCTGTCACTCTGGATTTCTCAGCCGCAAGAGCGATCAGATGGCTTTCCACCGACACGGAAGCTCCGGAGCGTACCTGGGTGCTGTCTTCTCTCATATATCTTACAAAATCCTTCATCATATTTGTATCGCTTCCGCTGTGTCCGGTAGGTGGTGTATAAAGCTGAATGATTTCCTTTTCTCCTGTGGAAAAATCAGAAATTTCTATCTCTCCAAGCTCCATATTTCCCCGAAGCTCACCTTTTGTTCCCATAATATGGATCCTTCTGGCACAGTTTTCCGTGAAGGCGCTCATGGTCATATTGACGGTTACATGGTTTTCAAATTCCAGATTCACAACCTGATGATCCACCACATTATTGTCACAATGGAACACACAGCGTCCATAAGGACCTGTTTTTAATTCTTCAAGAACGGCTTCCCGTCTGGTATCTGCAGATACTGCGTGGATAAATCCGTCCGGCTCTGCCTTTGGATGCTCAAAGTAAAACTTCGGTGCATAAAAAGCACACTGATCCCTGTGAGGACATCCATCCAGACAATAAGCAGGAGCACCTTCCGGTGCATTTTCTTCTTTGAAATATGTCAGATCTCCAAAAGAGCTGACCTTCGTACAGGAGCTTCCTGCCAGCCACAGAAGAATATCCATATCATGGCAGCATTTCTGCAGGATCATAGGACTTGTTTCATCACTGCGTCTCCAGTTTCCCCGCACAAAGCTGTGGGCATGATGCCAGTAGCCAACCTCTTCAATATGCTGAATACTGATCAATCTTCCAAGGCGATCTTCCTCAATAAGATTTTTAATCCTGGAGAAAAAGGAAGAATACCGCAGAACATGACAGATCATCAGGATCCTTCCATATTTTTCTGCCATATTTCCCATAGTGACAATTTCCGAAGCATCCGGAGACATAGGTTTTTCACAGAGTACATGATATCCTTTTTCCAGAGCCTTTGTTACCGGTTCAAAATGCATGGTATCCTGTGTACAGACAAGGGCACAGTCTGCCATTTTTTCCTCTTCCAATAGCTCCCTATAATCCTGATAGCAGCGTTCCTCCGGTATCCCGTGAACCTCTGCAATCAAATTCCTTCTTTCCTCATCCGGTTCTGCTACTGCAACGATCTTCAGATCTTCCGGATGACTCTGAGCATAGGCGGCATACACCCAGCCGCCCCGCAGACCTGCTCCGATCAAAACTGCCGTTATTACTTTCATGTTTTTTCCTCCTTTTTAACCTTTTACCGCACCGCCGGAAAGAGCTTCCACAAAGAATTTACTGAACACACAGTACAGAATCACAGGCGGCAGGATAATGATCACCATTGCCGAAAACAGACCATTGTAATTGGTACGGAAGGATGTGGTAAACGTGGACAAAAGCGCCGGAACCGTCAGCTTTTCTCTGTCAACGATCACCAGTGAAGCCCAGTAATACTCATTCCAGTTATTCAGAAATGCCAGAACTCCCGCAGTCATGATTCCGGGTCTTGCAATCGGAAAGATTACCTTCCACCAGGTCATGGCATAACCGCATCCATCGATTCTGGCTGCCTCTTCAAGCTCGTGTGGTATATTTGCATAATAATTTTTGATTACAAAAAAGCTGACTGCCAGCCCGCTGCATGCATAAATAAAGATCAGGGCTCCTCTGGTATTATAAATATGCATTTTATTTACCAGATTGTAAACCGGATAGGTAAGGGCTGTAGCCGGAATGAACATAGTAGAATACAGCATCAGGTTCACCAGCTTTTTCCCCTTAAATTCCATTCTTGCCACTACATAGGCGGACATGGAGATCATCAGGATACTGATGACTACGGATACACCGGCAATAATCATACTGTTTCCGAAATATCTCATAACATGAAGATCCCGGAAGGTGGAAATATATCCATCCAGACAGATAGATTCCGGAAGCTGAAACCCGGGTCTTGCCAGCGGGTCTTTTTTCAGACTGGAGATGAACAGCCAGACCAGAGGCATCAGAGCCACCAGAACTGCCCATGCAAGACAGATATAGGTAAAGATCTTTGTTCCCCGGGACATTGTACGTACCTGGGGATTGGATTTCATTTTTCTGTTCATGACTGACCTCCGTTTCTTCGGATTCTTTTTCCTTTAAAAAGCTGACTGTACAGAAGATTTACAAATACAATGATCAGCATACCTGCAAGGATCTGGATCACTGCTACCGCATTTGCACGGCCAAATTGTGTTCTTGTACTTGTGATTGCAAGCTCACGGATCACATAACTGATACTGTAGGTTCCTGCTGCTCCCTTTGTCAGGAAATAAACCTCATTATAAAGCAGGAAGCCCGCTGTTGCCGAAAGGATAGATACCGTACGAAGCGTATCCTTGATCATGGGAATAGTGATATACCAGTCCTGCTTCAGACCACTGGCGCCGTCCAGCATAGCTGCCTCTCTTACATCTTCCGGTACTGCCATAATATTTCCCAGGATCATCAGTGTAGTGGTTCCTGTAAAAAAGATATAGGCACAGGTCATGGCGATAAATGCCGGTCCCTTCAGAAGAAGTATATTTTCGGAAAAATTCTGTTTAAATAAACGAATCACCGGATTCACTACTCCGTATAACGGACTGTACAGCTGCAGAAAGATCATACCCATGGCTGCAGATGAAATCATGCTGGGGATGATATATACATTTCTTGCAAATTTTACCCCCTTTACTTTACGGGAAAATGCAAGAGCGATCAAAGCAGAAACAGGTATCTGCACAAACACTCCCAGAAGCGCCCATATAGTAGAATTCCGAAGAGCTTCCCAGAAATACGGATACAGCTCAAAAATATATTTGTAGTTATTCCACATGTCCGCAAATCCAAAAAACTCCGGGCTGGTAATATTGGTATAATCCCATTTGCAGAAAGAGGTCACAAAGACTGTTACAATAGGATAAAGATAAAATAATACAAATGCAATTACTGTGGGAGCAAGAAAGGCCAGGATAAAGCCTTTTCTCTTCCAGCTCATATTCCTTGTTTTCATAATCGGTTTCCTCCACTTTTTATGATGATAAAAAGGAGACGGCCGAAGCCGCCTCCTACTACCGCCTTTATGCAACAAGGGCTGTCAGCTCCTGCTTTAACTGCTCAAAACGTGCGTCAATATCGGTCCCTTCAACTGCTGATTCCATCAGTGCATTGATGATAGCGCTTCCTACGTCAGACCCCCATACATAGTTCAGATCAGTCACTACAGTTTCTGCAGAATTTACCTGTGTACATGCTTCTGCAAGTTTCTGAGTGATCGGATCACCGCTTTCTTCTGCAAGTGCCTTCAGGTCAAGTGTGGTATTGCATGGATTTGCCTGTACACCGGTAAAGATCTTTGCCTGTACCTCAGGACTTACCATATATGCCAGGAATTCCAGTGCCAGTTCTGTTTCTGCTTCACTTAAATTAGCAGAAATGGAATGACCGGATCCGGCTGTTACAACGGAAACATTGCCCGGGAAGATCTGAGATTCAATCTTATCTGCAAGACCGGCATCAATTCCACTTGCATTCCATACACCATTAAAGAGAACTGCTGCTTTTCCGTTTTTATTAAAATCATCCATAAGGTTTCCAACATCTTCTGTGGTATGGTCGGATCCGTTTGCCTGATCAAGTTTTGCTGCTGTCTTAAAAGCTTCTGCAAACGCTTCGGATTCAATCCCTTCCGGTGTCAGTTCTCCTTTAAGAAGCTCTCTGCCCTCTTCTGTAGATGCAAGAACTGCATTAATGATATAACGGGATCCCTGTCCTGCAGCATATCCATATGTATCTCCACCCAGCTCATGGACCTTATCCATAGCTGCTCCAAAGCTTTCCCAGTCTTTAAACGCTTCTTCTGCTGTGATACCTGCCTGCTCAAATACTTCTGTATTATACCAGAGTCCACGGCTTTCCAGCTGGTCATGAACGGTATAAATATGACCGTCCACATCATTCTGTGTATAGTTCAGACCTACTGCATCCTGAAGATTGTTTTCATCAATATATGGTTTCAGGTCAAGAACAAGCCCCTGGCTGATGGCTGCCAGTGAAAGAGGAAGTCCGCAGTCTACCATATCCGGGAAGTTTCCGCCTGCTACCTCAGCACTGACGATCTCATCTCTGTTCTCTACAGCGATCGGCTCAAACTTTACTTCTCCGTCTGCATGAGTTTTTGCAAACTCGTCATAAATATCTCTCATTACCTTTGCTGCCGGCCACTCGCTCTCATCATGGTAGTATCCGTGATAAAACTCCAGAGTGTCTTCTTCTCCCGCAAATGCAGTCACAGTAGATCCCATAACCGCTGCCATTGTCATTGCTCCTGCAAGAAGAATACTGATAGTTCTTTTTTTCATTTCTTTTCCCTCCATAACATGAAATAGTTTTTGTTTTCCGTCTTGTGCATTTCTGCTTAACTTGTATTTATTTTATTTCATTTTATGGTTGTTTTGAATGAAAGATATTGACTGCAATCCAGGATTATTTTTACTTTTTTACAAAAACATGGATTATTTTTACTTCAGAGAATGAAGAAATTCCTCATCAGAGATTTTTCCTTTCAGAACATCATCAATTCCTTCCATAAAATTGTCTCTGGCACCGCTGCTCCACAGATTATCCGGAACCTGTATTCTGACTCCGGCCGCCTTTACTATATCGGCAGCCTGTACAAAACGCTCCATGCCCTTCTGATACTTCCTGATGTCCACATGGGGATTGGCAGGAACCTGCTCTGTTTCTTTCAGAATACGTTCCTGGACCGGAGTACTGAGCATATATTTTACAAACCGGACACTGGCATCCTGTTTTTTTTTCATCTCCGGTTTTTCCCAGAATATACCCCAGACAGGCCGACACACAGGATATCTTCTCTCCTTTTTCAGATGGAAGGAGGGCATAGGCCGCATCAATCTGATCTGAAATCATAGGTGCACCCCAGATACCATTGATATACATAGCTGTTTTTCCATCATTAAATGCATCGGTTTCATCTCGGTAGCTGTAGTCTCCATCTGCCCTGGAATACCGATAGATTTCTCTGAGCGTATGGAGAGCATCTTCTGCTGCACTTTTTTCCAGATAAAGCCGTTGACTGCGAATGGCATCTCCACTTGCAGAATTCTGGACTGCCAGAATGATGATCCATAAATAAAGGTACGCCTCCGACGACATCTGGAGACATTCCACTCCGTTTTTTTCTTTCTCTGCCCAGTCTTCAATCTGTTCACAGACTATCAGAAACTCCTCCCAGGTCTCCGGAATTTTTTCCACTCCTGCAGCCTCAAAAATCCCCTGGTCATACCAGTAACCTCCGCTTAAAAGAAGCACATCCGATATGGTAAAAAGCTGCTCTTCCCCTGTAGTCCAGAAGTCGATATTTACAGGAGCAAGATTACCTGCAAATTCCCGATCTTCTCTGATATAAGGCATCAGATCAAGAGCAAGATTATTCTCCACCATAAACTGATAAACAGTATCCTTACCTGAACCTCCCAGAAAAACAAGATCCGGAATTTCTCCTGCCACCAGCAAATCCTCTGTCTTACGGACCATTTCACTTCCGGAGGGCATGGAAAGCTGGTTCAGCTTCACATCAGGATTTTCCTGTTCAAAGTCCTGATAAATATCCCGCATGACCACATGATCCTCTTCCGTAGTTCCCCATCCGTGGATCAGTGTGATTTCCACCGGTTCCGGTGTTTTTTTTTCCGCACCCTGCCAGACAAACTGCTAAAAAAGCCGCCACTGCTGTGATTGCAGGAAACCTTCTTCTATTCTTCATCTCCGCCTCTTTTCCCACTTTGGTATTCCTTGGGAGAAACTCCTGTATATCTTTTAAAGATTCTTGAAAAATATCCGGTGTCATCAAAACCTACGGACTGAGAGATCTCATAAATCTTTTTATCGGTAGTTTCCATATATACCTTGGCTTTTTCAATTCTTTTTTTCAGGATCACGTCAAAAAGATTCTGTCCGCTTTCTTTTTTATAAAGCCGGCTTAAATAGCTGCTGTTTGCATGAAGCTCTTCTGCCATATCGTTAAGAGTGATCTTTTGGCTGTAAATTTTTTTCGATGTACTCCTGGATCTGATCATAAAGACTTTCTGCTGCTTTTTTCTCCGGCATTCTGACCAGCTGCTCCTCCAGTTCTTTTTTCTGTTTCTGCAGCTTCTGGGTTACCTTTTCCACCGCAGGAGGCAGCTCTTCCAGAACGGAAAGCTTCAGAACATAATCCGCTACATCATATCGAATAGCTGTCCGGGCATATTCAAAATCCGTATAAGCACTCAAAATAATGGTCTGGGTTTCCGGATACTTTTCATAAAGCTGTCTGCATACCTCCAGTCCGTCAATCTCCGGCATCCTTATATCCGTAATCACAATATCCGGATGTTCTTCTTCTACACACTGAAGAAGTTCTTTTCCATTATTAACTACACGGATCAGTTCACATCCCATTTTTTCCCAGTTCATCAGTTTTTTCAGAGCGGTTCTGAGGTAAGCCTCATCATCGGCTGCTGCTACTTTCCACATATACGCTTCCCCTTTCTGCAGGCAGAATGATTTCTGCCCTTGTTCCTACATTTTTTTCTCCTGTAATCTTCATACAGTATCTGTCGTGATAGAGGATTTCCAGCAGGCGTTTCATATTAGCCAGTCCTGTATGAGTATGCTCCGTTTCTTCTTCCAGATCCATCTCCAGGTCCTCTTCCTGTTCTTCGTAACCTACCCCATTGTCTTCCACTACAATATGAAGCATATCATTCTCTTCAAAAAGGTGTATCTGGACTATACCCTCGCCGCTTTTTGGCTCGATTCCATGAGACACTGCGTTTTCTACCAGGTTTTCAATAAGAAGTCTGGGAATCCTGAAATTTTTCACATCCTCGCTTCCATATTCGATTTCATAGGAAAGCTGATCCTCAAACCGGCTTTTCTGAAGATAAAGATAAAAATCCACCAGTTCCATTTCCTCAGATACCGGAATCCGTATTTCCTTTTCCCGGAATATTTTCCCCCTCATCAGTCCGGAAAAAGCCTGCAGCCCTTTATACAGTTCCTCATCTCCGGCCAGTCTGGCACGGATGCTGAACATGGCAAGGATATTAAACTGAAAATGCGGATTGATCTGTGCCTGAAGGTATTTTGTCTGTGACCGGGCTGCAAGAAGCTTTTTTTCATAAACCTGCTCAATAAGATACTGGATTCTTTCTGCCATTTCATTAAATATCACACTGATCTCATGGATCTCGGAAATAGTAGAATCCTCCATACGCACATCCAGATCTTTTTTTCCAAAAGCCTGCAGATTGTCTGCCAGTGTCTTTAACGGTCTGGTAAAGCGAAAACTGATTCCAAGCATCATGGCTCCAATAAAAAATCAGCGCCAAAAAGATCACTGCAAAAAAATGTAACCATCGTAGGTTTCAGGATCACATAAATGTTATCCATTCCAACAGAAACTGCCGCACAGGTACCAAACCCTGTTCCCATAGATGCATACAGCGTACGGTTTCCCGCAATTCTTTTTTCTCCTTTGGCATTCATTCCCAGCCGGCTCAGCTCTTCTGCCGTCTGTTTTTTCCCCTTGAAAAATCATAATATTTCTTTTCTGGTCGCTGATGCCCCAATTTCCATGACTATATGTTTCAATCTGTGCAAAAATATCCTGAATTCCCTCTTTTGCGATTCCAAGAACACAGATTCCCAGTTCTTCCATACCATCTCCATAAACACGAAAACAGAGGTTGATCTCATCAGCCCCTGACGTCATCCGATACCGTTCTTCTGTTTGGCGAAAGTCCCGCATCATTTCCAGATACCCGATTTCCTTATTCCTCCCTGCCGAAACCGTCATTGGATAATAGTGCTCCCTGACATACTCATCCTTTTTATTAAACAGACACACACTGGTCACAAAGGGACTCTGCCCTTCTGTCATATTCCGGTTGGAAAACAACTCCATGCTGTAGGAAAGCTGTTTTTCCATTTCTGCCCTGTCTGTCCAGTCTGCGTCAAAAAAATCCCGCAGTATAGAATTGTGACGGATCATTACAGCTCCGTCCTGGATAAACTGCATTTTTGCCTGATAATTCTGAAGGGTATTCTGGAGGATATTTTCCATATCCTCCCGTATATTCCCCAGAAAAAACACAAAAAACATCACGATCATCACTGTCCCAAACAGAACCAGAGCTCCAAAGGATGTTGCCATCGTCAGAAGTGTGATCTCTCGTTTTAATGTCCGTTTCTTTTTTTGCCGCTCATGCTCTCTCCTGTCTGTTTTCTGCCGGTCTTCCGGTCAGCTGTATTTTTCCAGACTTTCCAGAAGTTGTGTATAAACCCGGTCAAATTTCTCCGGATCCCTGCTGTATGTGTAATTATTCGTAAACATCTGATCCAGAATCCGGTCATGAAGCTGCGGATCTTTTTTCAGAAGCAGCCCCCAAAGCGCGGCATCCTCCGCACCTCTCCGCTGTGCTTCCAGACGCATACTGATCTCCGGTCCCTCTTTTCCCGGATACACCAGAAAAGAATCACCACATGGAAAGGCAGTTCCTATTCCTGTATCATTCGGACAGCTGGTTCCTTTGAATGGATCCATTCCTCCCGGAAACTGGTTAAATCCCCAGTGAAGGAATCCGGAAATCCTGTTTCTGGCACAGCCCCAGAACAGAAGCCTTCCACGTATCAGATGAAAATCCAGAAAACGATTCAGCCATTCTCCCTCCGGCCCGCAGCAGACATAAGTCCACACAGTTTCACCCAGACGGATAAGCTGATCAAACTCATCCTTCTTTTTTTCATATCCGGCTGTTCCCGGAACCCAGATATCTACTCCTCCATAAAACTCCGCAGTATCAACCGCTTCTATGATCTGTACACCAGGAAGATATTTCCGAAGGATACCTGCAGCCAGATAATACTGCCGGCGCCTTGCCTCCAGAGCCTCCCTGTCCTTTACATGGATATCCGGCTCATCATGGATATGGAACAGGATCTTTTTTTCCCATCCGTGCTTTTTCAGATAGGAAGCCAGCGCCTGTACCAGCTTCACTGTATGAACATAACCTTCCAGTGTATCAAACTTCAGATTTTTATCCATCATGCAGGTAAAGCTGTCCGTATACATATCCGGACTTCCATCCGGAAGAAATCCACGGTGAAGAAGCGCTCCAATCTCCATGATCTCCATTCCTTCTTCAAAAAAGCATTGGATTACCGGTGTTAAGTACTCAAAGTCAAAAGCAATCGGTTCTTTGATGTTTACGCATTGCTCGTCCAGCTGAATATAAAAGATCTTCTGATGCAGTCTCCTCATAGCGCGGATGTATGCTCTCAGCATATCCAGATACTCCGGTGTTCCCATTTCCACATGATGGAACCGGCTTATTGCCTCCAGGGAAAACCAGTTTGTAACGGGAAACGCATCCTCTGGAATCCGCACGCTGCAGACCTTTACGGACACACTGCATTCCCAGAAGCCTTCTTCTGTTTCTGCCCCAAGACTCAGGTGGTATTCTCCCGGCTCCAGATCCTTGTCCGGCACAAGACAGAGATACGCTGCGGCCTTCCGGTTCTTTACGGGAATCTCCCCGCTGTCTGTCCTGCAAAGACAGTCATAAACACGAAAAGGTGCCAGACGGGTCACATAATCCGGTTTTTCTCCCGGCGGTGTTTCCAGCACCATAGCGCCTCCCTGCGAAACTCCGTCTCCGGTATTATATTCCACCGGAATGTCTTTCATTTCATACCATTCTCCACAAAAACCCTTTCCCTTCAGGAAAAAGTTCACCTTTTTTCCACTGGTCTCAAGTATCAGCTGGATCCCTGGTCTGCCATTTCCAGCTATGGTGATCTGCAGTTCCTCCGGAAGTCTGCCGCACAGACTGTCCGGATAAAGAAATTCTTCTCTTGTGGTTACCATACCTGTTAATTCCATAATACACTCCTGACTCTATAATTTTATCATACCTTTTTTTCCAGTTTTCAGCAACAGGATTCTTCTGTTTTTCAATTATTGCATCTTATTGTCAGCCTTTGACTCCTGATGCCGCAATGCTCTGCTTCAGCTGTCTGGAAAACAGAATCGACAACAGTATCACTGGTGTGATGGTCACAACAGCAAGCCCCATCAGAGCATTCTGTTTGGTTCCTGCATTATTGGAAATGTTGTAAAGAGCTACATTTAAGGTCCACAGATTCTGATCCTCTGTTACCAGCCATGCCCAGAAAAAATCATTCCAGTTTCCAATAAAGGTCTGCAGAGCAATAAGAGAAATGATCGGCTTGGACAGGGGCATACATATTCTGGAATAAAGATACCAGCTTCCGGCTCCGTCCAAAGCGGCTGCTTCAAAATAGCTTCCCGGGATCTGATCAAAAAATCCCTTGTACAGATATACATAAAATCCATAGGGATATAAAAATGGAAGCAAAAGAGCCGCATAGTTATTGTAAGCTCCCATTTCCCGGTACATGATCAGCTGCGGAAGCATAATACTGGCAAAGGGGATCATCATTCCCCCCAGGAAAAACATCAGTACAAATTTACCGGCTCTCTGAGAGAGCTGACGGCTGATCACGAATGCACAGACAGAACACAGGATCACCTGGGCGATCATTGCAAATCCGATCACGATGACGCTGTTCATCACAAAAGTCAGAAATCCGTATTTTACAACCCTTTCACTTTGGGGATAAATATAGGCCGGCATATCCAGATAATATTTAAAGCTTTCCAGACTGAGAAGGTTTTTGGTTCTGTTTCCAATACTGACCAGCGTTCCTGCTGTAGTATATTTTTCCTGGATTACAGGCGCTATCTGATCCGAAAATCATCTGCCAGCCCTTCTTCCGGTACTTTAATCG
>ENA-OQAB01000384-OQAB01000384.1-human-gut-metagenome-genome-assembly--contig:-NODE-384-length-24911-cov-3.129398_pt1 | contig 24911 bp, 27 predicted proteins | sample MGYA00242490_ERZ504517 | MGnify/ENA primary metagenome ERZ504517 (study PRJEB26092, sample SAMD00036298) | human gut metagenome | host: Homo sapiens | study: EMG produced TPA metagenomics assembly of...
GGGAAGTCTGTGCCAGAAACGCCAGAGATAATGCCGGGCCTTCTCATGAGGCTCCGGACTGGCAATGGGATGTACTTCATAGCCTCTGGGATCCAGAGCTCCTGTTATCCTCTTTATATTTCCGCCTTTGCCTGTCCGCATCCCCAGCCTTCATAGGTAATGATCACCGGCACTCTCTTCCGGTATAAACGATTATGCAGCTCCCCAAGACGTTTCTGAAGCTGCTTCAGCTCATGATGATACTCTTCCTCGTTCAGTTCTTTCCCCTGAAGCTCTACTTCTGCCAGCTTTGGCATTTTACCAGAGGAAAAACATTCTGAAGCAGAGGCGAAGAATGCAGACGGTTCTGCATGGCAATCTCAATACTGCTGATCATGGTATCCAGCACCTGAAGCTCCGCCCATTTCCGGTTTCCTGCATCAATAATATACCAGGGCGAGGAAGGAAGATTCGTATCCTTCATATAGCGGTCAAACACTTTTTTTGCATTTTCCATAGTGTTTATTCTGCCACCGATCAAATTTTGTTACACGCCACTTTGTGTCCTCCTCTTCCAGAAGACCTTTCATGCGGGAATCCTGTTCTTCTCTGTCAATGTGCATAAAAAAATTTCAGCACCAGATACCCGTTATCTGTAAGCTGCCGCTCAAAACGCCGAACACTTTCAATTCTTTTTTCATATTCTGCTTCCGTAAGCTTTTTCTTCAAAACCTCTTCTGTTGTCTGCTCCATCCAGCCGGAATCCAGAAAAGTGAACTTTCCTTCTTCCGGAATCTGCTTCATGTAACGATACAAAAAAGGCTTTCGAAGTTCCTCTTCTGACGGAGATGCCATAGTTGCAACCTTAAAGAATCTGGGATCAATATTTTTTATCACCTTTCCGATCACACTTCCCTTTCCAGCCGCTGCCCATCCCTCAAAAAGTACCAGCACCGGAAGCCGGTGCTCCTTGATCTTTGTCTGGAGATCATAAAGCCTGTTCCTGTTTTTATCAAGCTGCTCCTCAAATTCCTGTTTTTCCGGAATCTCACCCGGCATCCATTCCTTCAGCATATGCTCACCCCGTTTCTCAGAATTTTCTGTTTCGCCTATATTAACTGTTTTTATTTGTAGTATAACATTATTTTCTGTTAAATTCTATGAGATATACATTTTTTCATTATATATATCAATGCTTTTTCCAAGCCATACTCTCATAAATTCATATTTCAAAAAGTTTTCACTACATCTATAACAAAATTTTACATCTTCCACCTAAAATACTCATGCAAATATTTTCTATCACAGCAGCATAAACCGCATCACTTTTTTAATCCTATAAAAATGCAGATTATATAATACCTACATTTCGATAATATATAACCTGCATTTTGAGCCGTCACATTTTTATTTACTTTAATCCAGATGAAAAACTTTTTTGAGATTCACACAAACAGGACTATTATCGGGATTTGTTTCCATAATATCTGCCATATACTCCCACCATTTTTTATTTATCTCTGTTTCTGCGCCCTCACGCCAAAGCTTTTCATCCTCAATCTCAATATAACCAAAAAGTATTAATGAATTGGGATCCAAAAAAATTGTGTAATTTTTTCCACCATACCTATGTATCATCTCTTTCATTTCTGGCCAGAGAAGATTATGACGTTTTTCATATTCCACTTCCTGACCTTCATATAATTTCATAGTAAATCCCTTTATCATTTTTCTTCCTCCGAAATAGTGCCTTCTGATTTTCTTTGTCCGGGAATAGCACATTAATGTCTCTGTGTTATTCCCGATTCCAAGGGTATTTCCAATTAACAATGAGTTTCCAAATCAATAAACATCCTTCCACTCATCAATATTGGACGAATCAAACCTAAACGGAGCTCCCAGAATTACTTCTGTTCCTCCATCTGACGCCTCAATAACTTCATAATCACCAAGTTCTCCGGCAGTGAATTTATCTCCTGATACTCCTGTAATTTCTTCATTTACCAATGCAATTGAAGTATAGGCACCTAACCTTCCAACATCAACTGGATTCCAAAGAAACATATATGGACAAGAATGGGCTTCATCATCACCAATATATTCAGACATTTCTGAAGGCAATCCCAAGCCTGTCAGCTTGCAGGAAGCCCCTGAATCCTGAAGTACCTTAGCCGCTGATGCAATTCCTACTGTTGTCGGTGCACAGATCACCTTTAAATCCGGATAATTTTGTAAAAGTGCCTGTGTAACATCTGTTGATTTCTGTGGTTCATCATCGCCATATGCAATCTCTACTAGTTCCAGTTTACTGTATTTATCATCTTTCATGACTTCTTTCATAGCCTCAATCCATGCATTCTGATTTGTAGCCTGTGAAGTAGCAGAAAGGATTGCCCATTGACCTTCTCCACCGGAAATATCCAGCACAGCATCCATCAGAGCTTCTCCTATTTCTTTTGTTCCTGCCTGATTTACAAAAGTCATTCTACTTGCAGGATTAACTTTCGCATCCAGACAGGACACTTTAATTCCAGCGTCCATTGCCTCACTAAGACATGCCTGAAGTGCATTTTCATCATTACCTGCAATACAGATTGCATCTACTTCCTGAGAAATTAATGACTGTACAACTGAAATCTGTGCATCCGCAGTCGCTGTTTCCGGGTGTTTAATGATTACTTTTCCTCCCTCATCCTCGATTGCTTCTTTAAATCCATCTGCTTCTTTCTCATTATATGGATTTCCTGCGGCTTTCGTAACAATAGCAAATGTTTTCCCTTCTGCTGCTCCTGAAGCAAAAACTGTTGTTCCGGCTGCCAGAATCATAGTTACACTGAGAACTGCACCAATCACTTTTTTGTTCATTTCTCTTCCTCCTTTGATAAACATTGTATACTTAAGCACAAATGTGCAAATGTACTTTTAATAAACCGCATATGGAATGTTCATAAGTTTTGCTATTTTAATAAATAAACCTGAATTATGACCTACAGACAAAGCAAGGTGATGTGTAGGTGCCTCTGCAAACCAGTGATCCATATATTCAGCAGGCTTCTGGGCAAATTTTATATGTGTGGAGGTGTTTCCATTAAGGAGAATCGGTGCGTCAACCGCTTCTCCCTCACTAATGTTAAATTTTAAATGGCCATCTCTCGTCTGTGTTACTCCAAGGGTTGTCACCTTTCCCGACTGTACCTTTGCTTCTACCGAAACACCACTTCCACGTTTTCCATGATAGATCCCCATCCCACGAAGGATTGGTTTCCCTTTTGAAATAGCAAAATGAAATGGACCATCATGTCCCAGAATCATGGTGTCTCTGTTAAAATCAGCGGCAACAATCTCACAAAAACTTCCACCCGTACCACATATATCTGCAATTTTCATTGCCAGAGCTGTTTTTATATCTCCCTCTCCTGCACATGCAATTCCCCTCGCATTCAACAGTGAAAATCCTACAATAAATCCACTTTGTACTGTTTCAAAATAATCATCTCGTCCATGATAATAATACGATACACTGTCCAAATTTCTATCACGTACCATTTTCTCCTGAGCAGATGCAACTCTGGCTGACCAGTTTAATTGATCTTGTGAGGGCTTTCTCGCAATAGAATCTGAAGGAGAATCCCCGGAAATTTCAAAAAAATCCTGTATTTGCTGTAATTTTTGCTGTACCTCTTTCTCTGTCACAGATTTCAGATAATAATCCAGATCGCTCATCTCTAAAATTTCAACGTCCATGCCTGTCTGTGCCTGCAGCATAGTAAAATCACTGTACATATCCAGCATTCCGCTGTAATATCCTCCCAAAAATCCAAACCTGCTCCACTTTAATGTTCTTTGTACAGAAGCAGCTACACACCATTCTTCAATTTCTTTCCATGCTTTCATTGCTTCTGGCCTTTTCTCCGTCACTTCATCTGCCTTGGCAAATGTCGGAGTTTCATAAAGTCCAAGTAATCCATTTACTACACGAAACGGAATACCAGCTCGATTAAATGCATTTGAAATCTCCGGCACAGAACATCCTACGCATTGGGCCAGCCAACGATCTGTGCCTGTAATCTCATATGCCATTTCTGGTGTCGGCTGCAAATTCAAAATCACTACCGGTGCCTTATTGATCTGATGTACCGGCAGCACACAGGCACTTGTATAGTAAGTAGCTGCATGAGAAAAAACAATATCTACATTACTTTTGTTAAAAAACTCTCCTGCAGTTCTGCCTTTTTCCTCTGTATCTACCATTCCAAAATTATAAACCTCACCCCATTGGCTGAGTTTCTTTTCAATAAATTTATTATATCCGATCAGGCAGTTATAAAGCCCTTCAAACTGTTCCCAATATGTGCATAAGCCAGCACTGTAGAAACCAATTCTGGCTCTTTTAGGTTCTTTTATTTTTTTCAGATTGCTCATATTTTCACTCCTTATACTGTAATCTTGTTATCGTATTTCATCGTTTACAACCTGATTATATACTGATATAATTTAGAATACATCAAACTATATTTGCATAAAATATCATAATCTTGCTTTTACTGGAGGTTCTTATGAGAAACTCAGCTACACATGAATATATGGAAAATCTGAACTTCAGCTGGACAGACGATTCTATTCGTTTTATCAACACCGCCACTCCCAAAGCCCGTCAGACCTTCTTTTATGTACAGGAAGCAGGTGATTTCTCTACTTTTCCCCCTTACTTTACAGAAAGAGAAAATCTGAACAGTTTTCTTTTAATATATACCTTGTCCGGAAAAGGTCTGTTAAAATATCAGAACAATACTTTTACCCTTTTCCCCGGCTCTCTTGCCTATATCGACTGTATGAACCATCACTATTATGAATGTCTCAAAAAACAGCAGTGGAAATTTTTATGGCTTCATTTTAATGGTCCTTCTGCATTAGGATATTACGAAGAATTTCTACGCAACAATTTCCGTATTCTGGATTCCCTTGATCCTTTTTTTATGGAAAGTACCCTGCGCCGTATTCTTTCTATTACACAAAAAAAGGATCTCCATTCAGAGATCCTTATATCTAGCCTGATTACTGAAATTCTCACACAGATTTTAATTGAAAATGAAACAGAACAGCTTTGTCTTGGATTAATGCCTGATTTTCTGAATACTGCTCTAAAAGAAATAGATACCCATTTCCGCGAGCCACTTACTTTAGAATACCTCGCAGACAAAACAGGCATAAGCAAATACCATTTTGCTCGAGAATTTAAACGTTATATCGGCACCCCACCTAATGAATACCTGATTATTACACGCCTAAACCATTCCAAAGTTTTATTGAAATATAAAAATATTTCCGTAGAAGAAATTGCCTTTGCCTGTGGCTTTCACCAGGTCAGCCATTTTATTCGTCTGTTTAAAAAACACGAAGGCTGCACTCCTCTGAACTTTCGAAAAGCTTAGGTGCAGCAATGAACCTGCCAAACCACCATCAGCTCGCTGATCTGACTGACGATTTCTTCAAAATCACAAATGACATGATTCCGGCCAGCACCGAAGTTCCGGCAAAGTTCAGCCAGATTCCGGTAAGTCCCAAAGGCCATAGGACTACTATCAGAACCACCGGGAAGATCAGCGCCGTAGAAACTGAAATCAATGTTGCCTCTTTTGCTTTTTCCACCGCTACCACATAACTCTGAGTTGCAAAGGAAAACCATCTTGTCACATAGGTCAGGGCAAACAGCATAACTGACTGCCGGGACATTTCCATAAAAGCTGCATCCGGATTATTTACAAACATCCGCGTGATCAATTCAGGGAAGAAAAATAATATTCCTGCAGATAAAAATGATATGACCGCGCTTGCCGTATAACAGCATTTTTCAATGGACCGGATACGCCCCGGGTTTCCTGCTCCCAGATTATAGCTGACTGCCGGCTGCAGAGAATCGCACATGCCATAAAGAAGAGGCTGTACAAAGCCTTCGGCATACATAAGGATTCCATAAACAGATACCGCCTGCGCTCCCCCCATTCGCAAAAGCAAAATGTTCAGCAGAATAGATGTAACACGCCCTGCAATGTTGTTGAGAAAGTTCGGCATCCCGCAGCTTATGATCTGCTTTACCATACTTACAGAAAACTCCGGCCTGCAGAAATGAAGCTCCATTTTGCCCCGTAAAAACGGCCAGAAGGCTGCTGCGGAGCAGACAAACATTCCTGCGCAGGTCGCAAGTCCTGCTCCCCAGATTCCCCATTTGAATATGTACAAAAACGTAAACTCCAGAACAGCTGTCAGTACAGACATAAATATGTTCAAGAACATACTGCTCTTTATTTTTCCGCAGATTCTCAGATAATTGTCCACTGCAAAAATAATAGTAGTAATCGGGGCACACATGGCATATACTCTCAGATACTGAACTGCCAGCTCAAGAAGCTCCCCCTGTGCCCCCATAAGCTTCAGAAGAGGCTCTGCCAGAACATACAGAACGGTTCCGATCAGCACTCCGGCGCCTACGATCATTATACAGGCGCAGGTAAAAATATTATCAGCGCGTTTTGTTTCCTTTTTCCAAGACTTACAGAAATAGGAACTGCGGAACCTACACCAATCAGATCTGCCAGTGAAAAATTAATGATCACAAAGGGCATGGCAAGGTTCAGGGCTGCAAAAGCCAGTTCTCCCAGAATCTGGCCAACCAGTATCCCGTCTATTACCTGATAGAGAGCTGAAGCCAGCATACTCACTGCGCCTGGAACCGACGCAATAAAAAACAGCTTTACCGGTGATATTTTTGTAAATAATGTCTTTGAATCCATAACTTCTGTCAATACCCTCCGTTTATTCCCCGGACGGCAGCTCCTCCTTATCAAATATCTCCTTTTGAAATTCTTCCTGCATGTAATCCGTAAACACCTCCATTCCTTTCATAAGGTCTGAAGAAAATTCTCTCAGAGTCTGTTCCAGGGCCTGTTCCTCTGCTGCAAAAACTCTGTTCAGCAGGCTTGCAGCATATAGCTTTCCCTTTTCTGTAAGAATAAGTGTTTTTTCTCTTGTACTGCCCGGAGTTTCCAGTCTGATATACCCTTTCTCTACCGCTTCTTTTACCACTGTATTAAGAGTTGTTCTGGGAACCATCCATTCTTCGCTGATTTCTTTTTGAGAATGAGCCTTTTCATCACTCAGCACATAATAAAGAAGCAGGCTGTTGTCCTTAACCCCCAGTTTTCTTGCAGCCATGTAATACAAACGGTCAAGACGGTTCATACATTGGTTCATCCTGTCTATGGCTTCTCTGATTTGCTTCATTTCTGTTCCTCCCTTTTCTCAGAGCAGATACTGTCTTTCGTTTCATCTGTCTCTTTGCTTTATAATACGGATTCGTATTTTGTTTATTTGGCATTATAATACGAATCCGTATTATATGCAAGAAGTTTTTATAAAAAAAGCAGGGCCTTATGCCCTGCCTGATATAACTCTTCTGTTAAATTTCCTGTGCCCGGATTGCCCAGCGCATCTTTGTAGATCTGGCGCGGCTGTTTCTGGCGCACTCCTCCTGTGAGGGACGGATCACATTTTTGCTGATGTCACTGTAAATTCCCTCCTTATAAAACTGTTTAAAAGATTTTTTTACCAGACGATCCTCTCCTGAATGGAAGGTAAGGATTGCCGCTCTTCCGTTTGGAGCCAGCACCTGAGGCAGCTTTTCCAGAAAATCATAAAGCACCTCAAATTCACTGTTCACATCAATGCGAAGGGCCTGAAAGCTTCTCTGACAGGATTTTTTTACAGCCTCCTTCCGTTCCTTTTCCGGAATAAAGCTTAAAGCCTGCTCGATCACCTGTTTAAGATCTGTGGTAGTTTCAACAGGGCGGATCCTTCTCTGACGGATCACTGCTTTTGAAATTTCCTCAGCATAGGGCTCATCTGCGTTTTCCAGAAGCATTCCGTAAAGCTCCTCCTGAGTCACCTCTTTCAGGCGCTGTGCTGCGCTGATTCCTTTCTGAGGATTCATGCGCAGATCCAGAGGGCCGTCCACTTTATAGGAAAAACCTCTCTCCGGATTGTCGATCTGCATGGAGGACACCCCCAGATCTGCCAGAACAAAATCAAATTTCCCTGCTTCTTCTGCTACCTGATCAATATTTCTGAAATTCAAAAGCTTAACTGTAAGGATATCTTCTCCGAATCCCTGTTTTTTCAATCTCTCTTTTGTTTTTTCTGATTCAATGGGGTCTACGTCCAGCCCGTAAATATGTCCCTCTCCTTTCAGACATTTCAGCATCTCCAGAGTATGCCCTCCATATCCCAGGGTAGCGTCCAGGCCGCGCTGTCCCGGCTGTATCTGAAGAAAATCCAGAATTTCCTTCACACAGATAGAAATATGCATACCTGCCGGAGTACTTCCTTTTCGTATTACTTTTTCTACCACATCTGCATATTTTTTCCGGCTGATGCTCTTTATATTTTTTCACTGAACCGCTTCGGGTGGGTTCCGGAATATCGCACGCGGCGTTTATGTGGTTTTTCCTGATTTTCCATTATCTATTCTCCTGTCTGTTTCTGTTATTTTTTATAAAATCATTTTTGGTAACCAACTTACAGCTTCTAAGAGCACAGGCATTTTACAATGAACGATTTTACCTTTTTCTGCATTCAGATAAAATATGGCTGTACAGTACATACCTGCCTGCTGATATAAAAGCTGTTTTAAAAACCTTCTTTTATCAGAAAAACTTGTTACTATACTAGAATATCAGAAAATCTCTGAAATCACAATGAAAAGAATCCTCTAAAAAAATTGACGAAAGATTAACATTTTTCTTCTTTACTTTTTTCCTGATTTGGCATAGAATGTTTCATTACAACTATAAAACTGTCATACCAGTTAGAAAAAAGAAAGTGGTGAATGAACATGAAACGCAGGTTTTTCTTTGGGCTTCTGACACCGGGCAGGATTATTTTTATTCTTATTTTAATCTATATTGCTCTGCTTACAGTGCCTTATCTGCGGCACAAAAAAGTTTCAGAAAATTTTCAGAATGACTTCAGTCAGAGAGAGTTTTATCAGCTCCCAGGCGGGAAGCGAGCGGATCGCCTACATAAACGACAACACAGACGCTCTTCTCTATCGCCTTCAGATGATCGAACAGGCAGAGCAGGAAATTATTCTCTCTACCTTTGACTTTAACGCCGACAAAGGCGGAAAAGATGTTATGGCTGCGCTTATGAGTGCCGCGGACAGAGGCGTAAAAGTCCGGGTGATCATTGACGGCTTCAGCGGTTTTCTGGATGTAAGGGAAAAGGAACCCAGTGGTTCCAGGCTCTGGCCTCCCATGAGAACATTTCTCTTCGCATCTACAATCCGCTCACGCCTTTAAAGCCCTGGAAAATGCAGGCCCGTCTCCATGACAAATATCTGATCATTGACCATCAGATGTTCCTGCTGGGAGGAAGAAATACAACCAATCTGTTTCTTGGGGGATTACTCCAAATCAAAAAAATATTGACAGAGAAATTTTTTGTGTATGAGACAGAAGATAATAAAGCTTCCTCTCTCTATCAGCTCAAAGCTTATTTTGAAAAAATATGGGCTCTGAAGGACAGCCGGGAGTTTACCTGCAAAAAACTTTCTGATGAAATTCAGGAATGTATTGCGTCTCTGAACAACCGTTATCAGAAGCTGAAAGAAACATATCCGAAGGCTTATACGGACTGGGATTTCCAGAAGCTCACCTTTGAGACAAATAAAATTTCCCTTCTCTGCAATCCTCTGGAAGCAGAAAACAAAGAGCCCTGGATGTGGTATTCCATCCACCAGCTTATGCTTCAGGGAAAAGAAACGCTTATCTACACCCCCTATATCATCTGCGGAAAAGAGATGTACCAGGATCTTACAGACCTGAAGGACAACAATATTCCCCTTGAAATCATTACCAATGATGTTGCCAGCGGAGCAAACCCCTGGGGATGCACGGATTATCTGAACCAGAAGAAAAAATCTGGAAAACCGGCGCAAAGGTTTATGAATTTATGGGCGGTCATTCCTGCCATACAAAAGCAGTTCTGATCGATGACAGAATGAGTATTGTGGGCTCCTACAATCTGGATATGAGAAGCACCTACCAGGATACAGAGCTGATGCTTGCCATTGACTCAGAGAAATTAAATTCCATGATCCGAAAAGAAGCAGAAACAGACAAGACCTACAGTAAAACCATGGGACCTGACGGAAACTATATTCAGGGCGAAAACTATGTTCCAAAAAAAGCTCAGTACAGGAAAGAAAATCTTCTACTGGACTCTTCGGGTTCGTTACTATACCTCTCAGAAAATTCCTGTAATCTTTCTGGTCTGCAGAATAAAAAACTTCCTTTCAATTGATCAGGCTGTTTCTAATAAGCCTTCTGCAGCTCAGATAATTACTTCTGTCTTTTAAAAACTATTTACAAAAAAGACACATGCATCCGGAAAGTGACGCTCCGGGGGAAGCTCCCCGGAACATCCATTTCTGTGCAGTGTCTCTTTTTTGTAGCTATATGTGTTTTTACGACAGTTCCAGCTTTCCTGTATAAAGCTGATAATAGGTTCCTTTCATTTTGATCAGATCCTCATGATCTCCTCTTTCAATAATATTTCCATGATCCAGAACAATAATCGCATTACTGTTGCGGATTGTGGAAAGTCTGTGCGCGATTACAAATACAGTACGTCCTTTCATCAGGTTGTCCATACCTTTTTGTACAATACTCTCTGTTCGTGTATCAATACTTGAAGTAGCCTCGTCAAGAATCAGTACAGGCGGATCTGCCACTGCTGCCCTGGCAATGGACAAAGCTGTCTCTGTCCCTGTGAAGCTCCTCACCGTCACGCTGAGCATTGTCTGATATCCATTAGGAAGCATCTGGATAAACTGATCTGCATGGGCAAGGCACGCTGCCTGGTAAACCTCTTCGTCTGTGGCATCCAGCTTTCCATAACGGATATTATCCATAATCGTACCGGTAAACAGATGCGTATCCTGCAGGACAATTCCCAGAGAACGGCGGAGGTCATCCTTTTTAATCTTTGTAATGTTAATTCCGTCGTAACGGATCTTGCCTTCCTGAATATCATAAAAACGATTGATCAGGTTGGTAATGGTGGTCTTTCCGGCTCCTGTAGAGCCTACAAAAGCAAGCTTCTGTCCAGGCTTTGCATACAGGCTGATATTTTTCAGGATTACTTTATCTTCATTGTAGCCAAAGGTCACATTCTCAAAAACAACATCTCCGGTCAGCTCTGTATAGGAAACAGAACCGTCTGCAGAATGAGGATGTTTCCATGCCCACATTCCTGTGCGCTCCTTACATTCTGCAATATTTCCGTTTTCGTCCTTTCTGGCATTTACAAGAGTCACATAACCTTCATCTTTTTCCGGCTCCTCGTCGATCAGCTGGAAAATACGCTCTGCTCCTGCAAGCGCCATAACAATGGAGTTAAACTGCTGAGCCACCTGCATAAACGGCTGAGTAAAGCTTTTTGTAAACTGAAGGTAGGAAGCCATAACTCCAAGAGTGATTCCGCCTACTCCGATAACAGAAAGGAAACCGCCCAGAACTGCTGTAAGAACAAACTGAAGATTTCCGATATTTCCGATTACCGGTCCCATCATATTTGCAAAGTATTTGCTCTGGAAGCGCTTTCAAAAAGAGCTTCGTTTAATTTATCAAACTCTTCTTCTGATTTTCTTTCATGGTTAAATACCTTGACAACTCTCTGTCCGTTCATGCGCTCTTCCACAAAGCCGGTTACATCTGCCAGAGACATCTGCTGGCTGACAAAATACTTTCCACTGTTCCCACCGATCTTTCTGGTAACAAAAGTCATAACAAAAATAACTGCAACAGCCAGAATTGTCAGAAGCGGACTCAATGCCACCATGGAAATAAAAGTGACAATAATGGTAAAAAAGGACATCAGCGCCTGGGGAATTGCCTGGCTGATCATCTGTCTCAGAGTGTCGGTATCGTTTGTGTAAAGACTCATAATAGAGCCGTTTGTCCTCTGGTCAAAATAGCGGATTGGAAGAGTCTGCATATGTTCAAACATATCGTCTCTCACCTTTTTCAGAACACCCTGTCCGATATAAACCATCATTCTGGTGTAAATAAAGGTGGAAACCACTCCCAGAAGGAAAATGCATCCCAGAACTGCAAGCGCCCGGTAAAGCTCTGTAAAGTTCGGACTCTGCTGTCCGATCAGCGGAATAATAAAATCATCCAGCAAAAATTTCAGGGACAAAGACACGGAGATCGTTGCCACAGAGCTGATAAGAATACAGACAAACACCAGGATAAAACGCATTTTATAGGTTTCTGTCACATATTTCAGAAGGCGCTTTGCTGTCTTTAACGTATCCTTGGACAGCTTTGGTTTTCCGTTTTGTTTCTTATTCATTCTCTTCACCTCCCCGTACCTGAGATTCATATACTTCTCTGTAGATTTCATTTGTTTTAAGAAGCTCCTGAGAGGTTCCCACACCTGCAACAGCACCTCCATCCAGAACAATGATCTGGTCCGCATCTTCTATAGAAGCAACGCGCTGCGCAATAATGATCTTTGTAGTATCCGGAATTTCCTCACGGAATGCCTTACGGATCAGTGCGTCTGTTTTTGTGTCAACCGCGCTTGTGGAATCATCCAGAATCAAGATCTTCGGTTTTTTCAGAAGCGCTCTTGCAATACAGAGCCTCTGCTTCTGTCCGCCGGAAACATTATTTCCTCCCTGAACGATCTGGGTTTTATATCCGGCCGGAAACTCATTGATAAATCCGTCTGCCTGAGCCAGTCTGCACACTCTCTGTACCTCTTCATCACTGGCATTTTCGTCTCCCCACCGGATGTTTTCATAAATGGAACCGGAAAACAGCACATTTTTCTGGAGAACCATAGATACCTGGTCCCGCAGAGCTTCCAGGTTATAATCACGTACATCGATTCCGCCAACCTTCACGCTTCCCTCTGTCACATCATAGAGACGGGGGATCATCTGTACCAGGGTGGACTTTGCACTTCCGGTTCCGCCGATAATTCCAACTGTCTGACCGGATTTGATATGAAGATTAATATCCTTCAGGGAAAGATTTCCGCCCTTTCCTCCATAGCTGAAGTTTACATGGTCAAATACGATTTCTCCATTTGGAACCTCTTTTACAGAATCCTCATTATCTGCCATTTCCGGCACTTCCTTCAGCACCTCTGTAATACGGTCTGTAGATGCCTCTGCAATCATGATCATAACAAACACAAAGGTAACCATGGAAAGGGACATCAGGATCTGAAGCGCATACACGATCACACTGGTAAGCTCTCCTGTTGCCATACTTCCAAAAACAATGCTCTTTCCTCCGATAGCAACCAGAAGAAGAACCACCGTATACATGGTAAACTGCATAACCGGAGAGTTCCATGATACGATTTTTTCCGCCTTTGTAAAAAGATCATACACATATTTGGAAATTCCGTGAAACTTACGGATCTCAAAATCTTCTCTGACAAAAGCCTTCACCACACGGGACGCATTTACGTTTTCCTGAACAGAATTATTCAGCACATCATACTCGTCAAACACCTTGACGAAGTGGGGATGGGCTTTCTTTGCAATAAAGATAAGGGTTCCGCCAAGAAGAGGAATCACGATCAGGAATAAAAGCGCGATTTTTACATTGATCATTAATGTCATGACCCATGAAAGCAGCACCATGATCGGAGCCCTTGCAAGAAGACGGATACTCATCATGTATGCCATCTGCACGTTTGTAATATCAGTTGTCATTCTGGTAACAAGTCCTGAAGTAGAAAAATGATCGATATTCTTAAAAGAAAATTCCTGTACCTTATAAAAAATATCATGTCTCAGATTTTTTGCGTAGCCGGCTGCTGCCACTGCCGCCATTTTTCCTGCGATCACGCCAAACCACAAAGCCAGCATAGCCATGACCACAAGGATCAGCCCGCGCTGGACAATGTAGTTGATATTCCCCTTGGCAATGCCAACATCAATGATCTTTGCCATTTCCATGGGGATGAGAACCTCCATCAGAACCTCAAGGATTACAAATAACGGAGCCAGCACTGACTGTTTTTTGTATTCCCGGACTGATCGTAAAAGTGTCTTATTCATCTTTTCTGTCTACCTCCTTATTCTCCCTGTTCTTTTCTGCAAGATTCTGACACATCTGATAAAGAACTTTTTTGCACAGAAAAAGATCCTGCTCTGACACACCCTCAGTCATACGGATCTCGGTTTCATGAATATGCTCCAGAATACTTGGACGCAGAGCCTCTGCTTTTTTTGTGGGAAGGATTCTTTTCAGTCTGGCATCCTCTTTTACGCTTTCCCGGTAGATAAACCCGTTTTTTTCGATCAGCTTGAGAATACCTGATACTGTAGATTTCCTGACCTGGAACTCCTCTTCAAGATTTTTCTGATAAATATCTCTGTGAAGAGTTTCCAGCAAAATATAATTCAGTATATGCCTCTGCATCGGCGTCAGCTCGTCATCCTCCACAGCCTCCTCAGGCTTCTGATTCCGTTTCAGCTGGTGATTCAGCATCCTCACCAGTCTTCCCGTATGCATGTTCCTTATTTTTTCATCAATATCCTGCATGATCTGCACCTCAATTTATTTAGTTAGCGTCCTAACTTTTTCATATTATACAGACAGAAAATTTTAATGTCAACACTTTTTTCAGGTCTGTTCCCCATTTCGTTCCATTTCTTCTAACTGCTCTTTTTCTGTTATACTCCAAGCTCTAACAGCTTCTTCGCTTCTTCCAGCCGAACATAAAACTGCGGATAAAAATCTTCGTCCTCTTTATATGGAGTATAATAAAACCTGCTGAGAACATACATATTCAGGTTCTTAATCAAAGTCTCATCCTCTGTCTCATAAAACACCTCCTGAACATCCAGAAGAAAATTATGCCAGTCCAGGACAAACTTTTCGTACTGTTTCAGATTTGGAGTGTCCAGCCACTTTTTTTACTTTGATCTTGGAACGGTTTTTTCTTTTGCATTCATGGATCTGAAGAATATACTTAAATCCGTCCTCTGTATAATAGCGTCCCAGAGGAAACAGTCTGCAGAATCCCGGTCTGATATCATGTATGGAGCAGCGTCCCTCTGTGTTCAGAAACACACAGCACTCCTGCTCCCCTCTCATGGCAAGATGGGGAAGAATATTTCCGTCAGTGATTCCCAGCTCCAGAACACTTCCCAGAAGCTCCTCCGGTGATTTTTTTAATCCCGCACAAAGCCTGTGCACATCTAAAGGATCAAGAATCACTGTATCTCCCATTCCCTGACAGCAGTCGCTGCACCCTTTGCAGTCCTGACAGTCTGCCTTTACCATGTCGTTTGCTTCATATAAATTTCCGTCAGAAATTTCTTCCAGTGTAACATTTCGCTTCATAATAAAATTCTCCTCTGTAAGATTTTTCTCTCAGGCTTCCCAGTCATAGGCGATTCGCGGGGAACCGTCGTCAGTATTAATGATCCCACATCTGCAGAATCCGTTTTTTGCCAGAGTGTTCTGCATGGGAATGTTGTCCTTATAGGTATCGATTCTCAGATAATCACAGTTCTCTTTTGCAAAGTCAAAACAGAACCTTGCGATTCCCTTTATACTTCCGTCAGACGCCACTCTGTGCAGCACTCCATAGGGGCTGTTTCTGTGCCAGTTTCCCTCCCGGATCACCCGGTATGTAGGGTCCTCTCCCTTAAAAAATACAAAAACCCCTGCAATATGTTCCCCTTCCGTGCACACATAGCAGATTCCCTTTTCCATGTCCTCCTGGATAAGCTCCGTAGAAGGATAAACGTTCCCCCACTGATCAGGGTTTCCATTTGCTTTCATAAACGCTCTTGCATATGCATAAATTCTCAGAATATCTGAAAGATCTTTTCTCTCTGCTTTTCTTATTTTCATTTATTTTTCTCCTTTTCTATCTCATTGTACAGGAGTATAATATGGGTTGTCAATCAGGATTCCCCCTGAGAAATCCTATATAGAAACGGAGGAAACAGAACATGCGATCTCTCGCTGTCTATTTAAAAAACTACAAAAAAGAGACCATACTCGCTCCCTTTTTCAAGTTTCTGGAGGTTGTCTTTGACCTGATGGTTCCTGTTGTGATCGCTCATATGATCGATGTGGGAATTGCAGAAAATAACCGCGGTGTCATTATCCGGAGCTTTTTGATTCTGATCCTTATGGCAGGCGCAGGTCTGACTGTCAGTATCACCGCCCAGTTTTTTGCAGCAAAAGCAAGTACGGGATTTGCCGCAGAGCTTCGTCAGTCTGTGTTTGATCATGTACAGGGACTTTCCTATTCTGAGCTTGACCGTCTTGGAACCGCCACCCTGATCACAAGACTGACCAATGATATCAATCAGGTGCAGAACGGACTGAACATGGGACTCAGGCTGCTGCTTCGCAGCCCTTTTATCGTTCTGGGCTCCATGGTTATGGCGTTTACCATTAATGTACGCTGCGCCCTGGTGTTTGTTGTGGCAATCCCGGTCCTCTTTCTTGTTGTTTTTGTTATTATGTATCTCAGCATTCCGCTTTTCCGTAAAGTTCAGGGAAAGCTTGACAGAGTTACAGGTCTTACAAGAGAAAATCTTACCGGAGTCCGCGTGATACGGGCTTTCTGCCGGGAAAGAGAAGCTGTAAAAGATTTTGACGAGAGTAACCGTGAACTGACCAGGCTTAACGAATTTGTGGGACGGCTTTCTGCGCTTCTGAATCCGGCTACCTATGTTCTCATTAACATTGCCACTGTTTTTCTGATCAGCGCAGCCGGAGTCCAGGTAAATATGGGCAGTATGCAGCAGGGAGAAACAGTAGCTCTTTACAATTACATGGCTCAGATGATCGTTGAGCTTATTAAGCTTGCCTCTCTGATCATCACACTGAATAAGGCAGCCGCCTGTGCAGGCCGTGTAGCTGATATTCTGAACGTCCAGTCCTCCATGGATTATGTAACTGAAACCAAAACACAGCCAGTCTCAGACTGCGCAGTTGCTTTTCAGGACGTTACCTTTTCCTATGCCGGAACCAAGGCTCCCAGTCTTTCCAATATCAGCTTTTCCGTAAAAAAAGGCCAGACGGTGGGCATTATCGGCGGCACCGGAAGTGGAAAAACAACCCTTGTGAATCTGATCTCCCGATTTTATGATGCAGATCAGGGAACGGTTCTTCTTAACGGTCAGGATATTTGTAAATATTCTCAGGCAGATCTCTGCAGCAAAATCAGAATTGTTCCGCAAAAGGCCGTGCTGTTTAAAGGTACTATCCGGGAAAACATGAAGCTTGGCAGGGAAAATGCTTCTGATGAAGAAATCTGGGAAGCTCTTTCCATGGCACAGGCAAAAGAAATCGTAGAAAAAAAACAGGGACAGCTTGATTTTACTCTGGAGCAAAACGGAAAAAATCTTTCCGGCGGCCAGCGCCAGCGCCTTACCATTGCCCGGGCTCTGATCAAAAATCCGGAAATCCTCATTCTGGATGACAGCGCCAGCGCTCTTGACTTTGCCACAGATGCAGCCCTGAGAAAATCGCTTCACACGCTCAGCCACAAAACAACCACTTTTCTTGTATCCCAGCGTTCCTCAAGTATCCGTCAGGCTGACCTAATCCTTGTTCTGGACGACGGAACCCTGGCCGGTCAGGGCACTCATGAAGAACTTTTAAAATCCTGCGCCCCATACAGAGAGATCTTTTTCTCTCAGTTTCCCGATGAAAGGTAAAAAATATGACGCAATGCAAAATACCGGAGAACTTCCCGCAAAAGGAAAGGAGGCCAATTCATGAGCAGCAATGAATAAAAAACGGACAGAAAGCACGGAACCCCTGAAAAAAGTGCATTCGCTTCATTGGAAGATACCAGTATTCTTCTGGTTGTCAGTATTGTACTGGCTGCCGCTTCCGTGCTTCTGCAGCTTTATGTTCCCATACTTTTCGGCAATGCCATTGATCAGATCATTGCAGAACAGAAGGTGAAATTTTTCTCAGATGTGGCGCTGGCTTCGCCAGGTACTCCTGGTTGTATTATTTTCAGGCGCAGCCTCCTGGATCATGAATCTTATCAATAACCGGATCGCCTACCGCACTGTGCAGGATATCCGGGCAAAGGCCATCCGCCATATCCAGAAGCTGCCTCTTTCTTACCTTGACAGCCACAGTACAGGAGATATTATCAGCCGGATAACTGCAGATGCAGATATTCTTTCAGACGGGCTTCTCCTGGGCTTCACCCAGCTGTTTTCCGGCATGGTCACCATTATCGGAACACTGGTTTTTATGTTCTCCCGGAACGTGGTCATTACCATCATGGTAATTGTGCTGACGCCTTTGAGCTTTTTTGTGGCAAAATTTATTTCTTCCCACTCTTTCCAGATGTTTCAGCGTCAGAGCAGCGCCAGAGGACAGCAGACAGCTCTTATTGAGGAAATGATCGGAAATCAGAAGCTGGTTCAGGCCTTTGGCTATCAGGATAAAGCGTCTGAGCGCTTTGCCCGCATCAATGAGGAGCTGAGAGAATCAAGCCAGCAGGCTGTTTTTTACAGCAGCCTTACCAATCCCTCCACACGGTTTGTCAACAATGTGATTTATGCAGGAGTCGCCCTTGCAGGCGCTTTCCTGATTCCGGGAGGCGCTCTGACTGTAGGTGGACTTTCTGTGATGCTTGCCTATGCCAATCAGTATATGAAGCCCTTTAATGATATCAGCTCCGTAATCACTGAGCTTCAAAATGCTCTGGCCTGCGCCGCCAGAATCTTCGCTCTTCTGGAAGAAAAGCCGGAAAGCCCTGATCCGTCAGAATCACTTTCTGATGTAAAAGGTTCTGTTGAAATTGATCAGGTTTCTTTCCGGTATACGCCTCACAGACCTCTGATCGAAAACTTTAATCTGAAGGCAGAGCCTGGCAGGAGAATTGCTCTTGTAGGTCCTACCGGCTGCGGAAAAACCACCTTCATCAATCTTCTGATGCGATTTTATGATGTAAATTCCGGAACCATTTCCGTGGATGGAAAACCTGTAGATCAGATATCCAGACACTCTCTCCGAAGCAGCTACGGAATGGTGCTTCAGGATACCTGGATCAAAAACGGCACTGTCCGGGAAAACATTACCATTGGAAAGCCGGATGCCTCTGAAGACGAGATCATCCAGGCAGCAAAAATGTCTCACAGCTGGGAATTTATCCGCCGTCTTCCTGACCGTCTGGATACAGTTATAACAGAGGACAGTCTCAGCCAGGGACAGAAACAGCTTCTCTGTATTACAAGAGTTATGCTGTGTTTTCCGCCAATGCTGATCCTTGACGAAGCCACCTCCAGCATTGACACCCGTACAGAAATGCTGATCCAGGAAGCTTTTGACCGGCTTATGCAGGGACGGACAAGCTTTATTGTGGCACACAGACTGTCTACCATCCGCAATGCTGATGAAATCCTTGTAATGAAGGACGGCAGTATTATTGAACAGGGAACTCATGATGAGCTGATGAAAAAAGGCGGCTTTTATCATACCCTGTACAACAGTCAGTTTGTAAATACCGCAGAGTAATCCTCAAAGGAACCAGGCGCACAGGCCCGATTCAGGCTCTCTCAATCCCTCAATTTATGACGGACTTACTCTGATTTTGCAACAGGGGCAGGTGCGGCTCATACGAGTCACACCTGCCCCTGTTTAGGACTATTTATTTCCCGACAGTCCCCTGAAACTTTTCCATTCCAGTTACTGTCAGTCCTGTGCTTCTTTTTTACTGTTCAAATACTCCTCTGTCAGCGCCACTGCATCCAAAATACACTTATCGCAGGTACAGAGCACCTTTTTTGTCTCAACGCCTTTTAATTCACGGCAGATATAGGAACCATTATTTTCTTTAAATTTGTTTATATAATTTTTGTACAGCCTTATAAGTCTGTGTCTTTGTAGGAGCTCCCTTCTCAGGATCACCTACGCTGTTCTCCAGTCCTATGATCATTGTCATTCCTGAAAGAGCGCCGCACATTTCCATCATCCCCATTCCAAGGCCAAATCCCTCTGAAATTCTGAACATTTCCTCCTCATTGATGCCAAGCTCTTTACAGAAGGTACAGGCAACCGCCTGTGCACAATTATATCCTTTTTTATGTAGCTCAATAGCACGTTCTGCTTTTGTATTCATCATCATTCTCCTCGTGTAAATTATTTGTTTTTATCTGAATTTCGGAAATCTTTTCTGTACTGTGTTATTTTTCATCCTGGATACGGGATAAAATATCTTCCCAGGCTTCCTCATCAATCTCCTCATTCCGAAACAGTTTTCTTCTGTCCTCCTCTGTGATCTTCCGGATCACCCGGCAGGGATTCCCGGCCGCAACAGACCAGTCGGGAATGTCTCTTGTCACAACACTTCCCGCACCGATCACTACGTTGTTTCCAATATGGACCCCGGGGCATACCACCGTATTTCCCCCAAGCCACACATTATCCCCTACCGTCACTTCTTTTCCATACTCATACAAAGTCATTTCTGGTGTCCGGGTGAACCGGATGACCTGCTGTATAAATAGCTACATTTGGCGCAAACTGACAGTTATCGCCGAATTCTTACCTTTGCCACATCCAGAATCGTACAGTTATAATTTGCAAAAAATTCTTACCAGTCTCAATAATTTTTTCCATAGTCGCAGTAAAACGGCGGATTAATAAAAGCATTGTCCGACTTACCCAGAAGCTCCTTTACCACCTCTGCAATTCCGTCAAAATCCGCCCGGTCCATAAAATTCAGTTTCTGAAGAATTCTCCTGCACACAACCTGCTCTTCAAATACGCTTTCGTCAGAAATATAGGCAAGCTGCGCATCTCTGCGTTTCCTCATATCCATTCCTTGTGTCTCCTTTTCCATCCTGTTTCCAGAGCCCAGTTCTGCATATCTGAATACATTTTTCCTTTTATTTCTCCATAATCTGCCCAGATCAGAAAGTGATCTTTTTCCGTAGGTTCCTGTACTTTGTCAAGCAAATCCCCCATATAATATCTCTGTATTGGGTGAAACAGACCTTTTGTATCGTGAACACTGAAGGCCTCCGCAGAAGCCAGATATTCTTTTACTGTACATTCGCATCCACATTCCTCCAGGCATTCTCTTCTGATACATTCCTGATCGTTTTCTGACCCCTGGATACCACCGCCAAGAAGGAACAATCCTCTGGCGGTGCGCACTACTGCTGTTTTTCCCCCGGAAAATATAACCAGGTAAGCGCCTGATCTGTCATAATACTGTCCTTTCTCTCTCTGTCCAAAAATCTTATGCATATCCTTCACGTCCTTTCCTGCACTTCTGCAGATACACAAACGCAGCCACACAGATCACCCCTGACAAAAGTGATCCTGCCGGAGCCGCAAGTCCCATTGGATACAGCGTATCCGGAAAATATACTGACGCCAGATACGCGCCCGGCACACGGGCACATATAATCGAAAGAAAATTATGTAAAAATGAGATTCCTGATCTTCCACAGGCACAGAAGTACCCGCTGAAACAGAAATGAACTCCTGCAAGCATACAGTCCCAGATATAAGAGCGCAGGTACTGTCCGCCGGAAACAGCAACCGCCGCATCATCAGTAAACAGCTTTACAACCGGCACTGAAACAAACTGTGTAAGCACTGCTACTGTAAACCCGAATCCCACGGAAATCATCACCGCGTACTTCAGAGTTTTTACTGCGCGCTCCGGTTTTCCTGCCCCGATATTCTGTGCAGAAAGAGCAGACACTGCTGAAAGCATGGTGGACGGCACCAGGAACACAATTCCGATCAGCTTTTCCACAATTCCAACTGCTGCCGCATCGTTCAGTCCTCTTCGGTTGGCAATTACTGTAATCACTATAAAAGCGATCTGGATAAACCCATCCTGAAGCGCCACAGGAATACCGATTTTTAAAACCTGCTTCATTACCTCTGCATCAGGTCTGAAATCCTGCTTTTTCAGAGAAATTCCCGTTTTTCTCCTTAAAATAACGATCAGAGCAGTGATCACACTGATGGTCTGGGACAGCACAGTTCCCAGGGCAGCGCCGGATGGTCCCAGATGACATGCTCCAATAAACACATAGTCCAGCACAATATTAGCGCCGCAGGCCACTGCAATAAAATACATGGGACTTTTGGAATCGCCCATTCCACGGAAAATGGAGCTGATAATATTATAGGCAGTAATAAAAGGTATTCCCATAAAACAGATAGTCAGGTACCTGACTGTACCGGAAACCGCTTCCCCGGGAGTGGACATAACCGCAACTATGGGATCAACGAATACCAGAAACAGCACAGTAGAAACCAGAGCCACTGCCATAAATAAAGTTACCGTATTTCCGATCACTGATGCAGTCTCCTGCTTTTTCCGGGCTCCCACCGCCTTCCCGATCACTACTGTAGAGCCCATGGCAAGTCCCACGATCATAACTGTCAGCATATGCATGACCTGGCTTCCCACAGAAACTGCCGTAATGCTGTCTACTCCTTCAAACTGACCGATAATAAACAAGTCTGCCATACCATACAAGGTCTGCAAAAAATATGACAGAAGATACGGAAGTGAAAAGAACACAATATTTTAAATACACTTCCTGAAGTAAGATTTTTTTCCATAATGCCTAAACTCCAAGCCTTTCAAATTCTCTTCGCAGCTCTTCTGCATCTTCCAGGGTATTTTTCCAGCCAAAGGTCTTCATATCCACCTTCCAGCCCTTTTCTGTCCACAATACCCGGATTCCTTCTTTTTCCAGCAAAAGTCTCTGCATATCACAGGTCTCAAAAGCCCCTGCGCCGCTTAAATAGCCCTGAGCATTTACCACTCTGTACGCAGTCTTCTGTCCTGCTTTTCCAGTCCGGAGCGCGTAGCCTGCCTGTCTTGCATTTCCGGGAACACCGCAGAGAAGCGCAATCTGCCCGTACGAAACCACTCTGCCTTCCGGAACTTTTTCATAACAAGATCCGCCCGCTTATAAAAGTCCATTTTTACTCTTCCCCTTCCTGAAAATCCAGTTATATCATACCATAAAAATTTCTGCCAGGTAACTGGTAAATCCCCCAAACATTTTTTCCAGACCGGTCAGGAAGAATTTTAAATTTCAAGCCGGACCTTTATTTCGTAGCTTTAACAGCTCTCCTTCAGAAACTGTGATCTCCGTCCTCACTCTTTAGGGATCGTAACCTCTCCCGCAATATCCACAGAAAAATATTCCCTGATTTCTCTCAGGCTGTCCGTCTGTCCCAGAACCCACATCAGTTTTGCCATGGCTGCCTCTGCAGTCATATCATAGGCCTGCAGAACACCGCTTTCCAGAGCTCTCCGCCCTGTCTCATACACAGAAAGATTGCTTCCCTCATATCTGCACTGGCTGCCTGCAAGTATGACCATTCCATTTTCTACTGCCTTTTTCACAGCTCCGATAAAATCATTTTTCAGAAACGGCATTCCGCCAAGTCCAAAGCCTTCCACATAAACGCCCCGGCAGCCTTTTTCCTGAAGATAGTCCAGGATCGAAGGAGCTGTTCCCGGGTATAATTTCAGCAGAAATACTTTGTCTGAATAGGATGTCTGGGGACGGAAGATTCCTCTTTTTTCCACAAGGTTTTCCCGGCAGATATGAAGTCCCAGAGAACTGATTTCACCAATATAAGGATAATTAATGCTTTCAAATGCGTCAAAACTCATGGTCCGAACCTTAGAGGCGCGGCATCCCAGCATGACCTTACGGTTAAATGCCACAAATACTCCCGGACAGCCGCCAGCCGCCATATGAATCCCGCAGCGGCAGTTTTCCATAGCGTCTGCCACAGGATCTGCTATGGACAGCTGACTTCCTGTTACCACTACCGGAATGGAAATATTCTGAAGCATAAACGACAGCATAGAAGCTGTGTACGCCAGTGTATCTGTCCCGTGGATCACTGCGATTCCCTGATAGTCCCTGCTTCTTTTTGCGATCAGCTCCGCCAGCCTTGCCCAGTCCTCCGGGAAAATATTAGCGCTGTCCACAGAGCAAAAATCCTCTGTTTCCAGTTCCAGATTCCGGGACACCATACGAAGCTCGTCCAGCATATCTCTGCTTTTCATTCCCGGCATCAGACCATTTTCGCCATTTACAGAAGAAAGCGTACCGCCTGTATTTATAATAAGGATTCTTTTTTTCATATGATCTCTCCCTTGTTTCCTCAAAAATTATGCTGATGTTTTTGCCGAATAATGATTTTCAGCTGCTTTCTCACATCTCAGTTTTTACAAAATATTCATGTATTCTAATGTTATCTTCATCATTTTATCAGCAAATATTCAAGGTTTCAACAACTCTCTTGTCCGGTCTTTTCCAATGAATCACAAAACTTCCGGTCTTTGCTGTCATAATACAGCTCCGTACCGGAAGTTTTATTATTTTGTATTAACGCTGAGATACTCTTAGTTGTTTCCCTCTTCTTCCCCTGATTTTATGTTTTGTTCCCTCCTGAGGAGGCTTGCAAAACCATACAAGCATCACTGACACAAGAAGTATAATCCCCAGTACAAGAACTGCAAGAACCCTGTTGCCCTGCGATGCTGTCCCTGTGTACTCTGCCATATCAAATCCGACAACAGTCAGCGCTGCCGATACGGGATAAAACGCTTCTTAAAATTCCTGTTTTAAAAAAACAGACAGGCATATCCCACCAGAAAAGCCGCCACAGCTCCTCCCATAAATCTTCCTTTTTTTCTGCTGTCAATAATAAGAAGAGGAAGAACCACAATATAAATACATACCGAGAGTCCTGCCATCTGGAAAAAAATATCCTGTAAGTACCGAAAAGCCGGCTTTTTGGAAGTCCTGCAAAAAAAGCCAACAATAATCGCAGCAAAAAAGCTGTAATTCCAATCCTACG